>Ga0256840_1003126_pt1 | contig 13720 bp, 9 predicted proteins | sample 355202metaG_FD_185969 | JGI IMG/M metagenome (GOLD analysis project Ga0256840, IMG submission 185969) | Hydrothermal vent microbial communities from Mid Atlantic Ridge, Atlantic Ocean - 355-202 | ecosystem: Environmental > Aquatic > Marine > Hydrothermal vents | place: Atlantic Ocean: Mid...
GCCCTGCGTTCTGTTTTCAAGGATGAGGGAGCCCTTTTCATAGGGGTGCAGAACCATCTGCCTGAAGACATGGAAGCAAATCAGGTGCTCATCCACCATGCTGCAAGGCTTTCCTTGCCAATAGTGCCTGTGAACCATGTGGCCTTTTTGAGTCCTGATGAATATTCTCTTCACAGGATGATGGTAGAGATCCAGAGGCGTCACCATCATCGTAATATAGAGCCCCTGCCTAACACCAGTTTTTCCCTGCTTTCCGGCAGGGAGATGGAACATCGGCTGCACAAATCCGGTTTGTCCGGAGATATCATCAGACAGCTCATGGCCAACATCCCGTTGGCGGCCCAGGCCTGCAGCCGGTTTTCCTTTCCTGCCGGAAGGCTCCAACCCCCTGTCTTCAGGCAGAAGGGGCAGGCAGACAGGGAGCTGGGCCGCAAGGCGGTTCTTGCCCTGGCCAGGCGGTTTGAACATGTGCCTGCCAGATATGTTACAGCCATAGACAGAGAGCTTTCAGAGATCAGGCAGAGAGGCCTGTCAGACTTTTTTCTCCTGGTCTCTGAGATCTGTGAGTTTGCCCGTTCTAAGGGAATCAGACACTCGGTAAGGGGGTCTGCTGCCAGCTCTCTTGTGGTGCATCTTCTCCATAACGGACCGGATCCCATAAGGCATGGTCTCCTGTTCCAGCGGTTCATGAACAGCGGCAGGATGGACCTTCCTGACATAGATCTCGATTTCGATTCAGAAAGAAGGGATGAGGTGACCTCCTGGTTGATGGGCAGGTTCGGGAACAACATCTCAGAGGCCAGGGCAGCCCTGGTGGCAACCATCCATACCTTTCGTCCCAGGAGCGCAGTGCGTCTTGCTGCCAGGGCAATGGGATATTCTCTTCCCAGGATATCTGTCCTGGTAAAGGCCCTGCCCTGGAGTCTTAGAGGCATCGGTCTCAAGGATGCAGTGGAAAGACTGCCTGAGTTGGCATCTTCACCCTTGGTGAAAGAGCATGCCCTGCTGAACACAGCAGCACGTCTTGAAGGATTGCCTTTCCAGGCCTCTGTTCACCTTGGCGGTGTGATCCTTGCTCCAGATCGAGTGACGGATTGGTCTCCTGTATGGCTGGGCAAGAAGGGGATGCCGGTAGCCCAACTCGACAAGGATGATATAGATGCCCTGGGGCTTCTAAAGGTGGACCTCCTTGGTCTCAGGATGCACACGGCCATTGAAAAATCCCTTTCAGTGCTACGTGAAATCGGCGTGGACACAACTGATTTGATAGACAGGTTGCCTCATGATGATCCTGCTGTTTATAGGCTTCTGGAACATGGTGACACCCTTGGGATATTTCAGCTTGAATCATCAGGGCAGAGAAATCTCATCTGCCGTCTAAGGCCACGCTGTTTTCAGGACATAGTGGCCGAGATATCTCTCTTCAGGCCGGGGCCGGTACAGGGCGACATGGTGAACCGTTATCTCAAAAACAGGGAGCTTTCTGCACGAGGCCGCAACAGATCTGTTTCTCAGATCCATGACTCACTTAAAGAGATACTGGCAGAGACCTTTGGGGTAATCGTCTTCCAGGAACAGGTCCTCAGGATAGTCCACACCTTTGCCGGTTTTTCATACGGGGAGGCAGATGGCTTCAGAAGAGCCATGACCAAGGATCGTTCCCCCCAGGAGATGGCGCGGCTGAAGGCATCCTTCATCCAGGGGGCTCTTAAACAGGGCCATTCCAGGCAGGAGGCGGATAAGGTGTTCCGCAAGATAGCTGCCTTTGCTGCCTACGGTTTCTGCAAGGCCCATGCTGTGGCCTTTGCCAGTATCACCTGGCAGAGCGCGTGGCTCAAGGCCCATTATCCTGCAGCCTTTTATCTCGGCCTTCTAAATGCCGGGCATGTAGGTTCATATCCACCCTTTGTCATCCTGAATGAGGCCAGGAGGAAGGGGATTGCCATATTGCCACCCCATGTGAATCGCAGCGGCCTGGAATATCGGCTGGAAAATGGTGCTATAAGATGTCCTCTCCTTGTGATCCGGCATGTCGGCAGGTCAAGGGCAGAGGCAATTGTGGAAGAAAGGAGAAGGGGCGGGCCATTCAGGAGTCAGGAAGAGTTCTTTGCAAGGGTAGCTCTTCCGGATCTGGTCAGGAAGATGGTGATCATCTCTGGTGCAGTCGATTTTTCAGAGGGGAATGGGTGTGTTGATTTCAAGGTTCAGGGAATAACCCCCGGCCTTTCTCCAGGGCAAATGGCTGTCTGACCATTTTACAGTATCGGCTTTCATAAAACAGAATCAACTGGTTGGTAAATGTCTGACAGGAATGCTTTTTTCTTTTCTGACACTGATCTGGATACCGTCTTGAGAGAGAGGGAATCCTTGGATGTCTTTTGCAGTTTGCACCCCCTGTCTCTGCTGAGAAAGGGATTGGCCTCCATGGGCGTAGTGCCTGCCTCAGACCTTAGAAGGCTACCTTCCGGCAGCAGGATCAGGCTGACAGGAATGGTAATCTTTTTCCATACCCCACCTGTAAGAACAGGCAGACGCATCATCTTTGCCACACTGGAGGATGAAACAGCCATTTTCGACCTGGTGATCACCCCGGAGGCCCAAACCAGGTGGTCCAGGCTGGTCTATGACAGTGAGATCCTGACCGTAGAGGGACGCCTGTGGCGCCAGGGAAGAAAAGGGCTTTCCATATCGGTAACAATGATCTCTGCTGTCCCACAACTATGTGGAACTTTAGAAAAAGTTGTGTCAGAACTCCTTGGCCCCATTCCTCTTTGAGACTTTTTCGTCACACTACCTTCTTTTTTTGAAGACTACATAAATAGTTCCTCTGAGATGAAAGGCCTGGCTGGTATCTGTCTTGTTTTCTGTCTGATATCGAGTAGAATCTTGTGAAAATCTGGTTCTTACATGGCAGGTTATCTTTTTGCCTTGATGGGGGTGTGAGTCAGGGATGAAATGGAGTTGTGCTGCTATCTTGTTCTCGTTTTTGGGTTTTCTGATGATATATATCGGCTCTGGTTGGGCCGGATCTCCTGTCCCGGAATATGGAGACACGAATCCTGGAGAAGAGAAAATGATAGTGGTAAAGACCGTGAACAGCAGAGGCGATCCATTTTCCGTCTCCAGAGTGATGTGGTACTGCAGGGATAAACAGGCCAGAAGGGGGTTGTTGATCCCCCAATCAGAATTGCCCTGCGACACCTGGGTAATGGAGCAGGTTGAGGGATGCCAGTTGGTGACCACTGCATCATTCTCCGAGAAGAGCAAAAATGATCCTGAATGCAGCCGGATCTTTTTTGGTAAATCGGATCTGAAGCCAGGGCAGCGGTTGCTGGAACTGGTGTTGCTTCCTGCTGGTACAGCATGCAGATAAAAAAAGAGAAAGGGGACAGGCGAAGTTTTATTTCTGCCTGCAGACCTGAAAATCAACAACTAAATCATATAAAGGAGGATTTAAGATGAAGAGATCGGTTTTAGAATATCAGAGGTGCTGTTTTGCCTTTGTCTTTGGAATGCTGGCGGTACTGCTTTATTGGTGTCCGTCTGCCTCAGCGGACCTGGTTCTCAATCCGGCAAAACCTATCACTTATCAGGTGAGGGTTCAACCTGTTGTCATTTCCGATGATGATGGACAAAACACCGCAACCTTTTTTGGAAGTCCAGAGCAACAGAGAGAGATAGAGGCCTCTATAGATGCAATATGGGCACAGGCGGGTATAGATGTTGAGTTTCTGGCTCCAGTTTCCTGGAACAACACCTTTGCCAATTGGGGCGAAAATGGTCCGCCGGATAATAATGGTGAGACAAGGCCGCAAGACGATCTGAGTCAGATAGGTGATTTGGCGAGTGGGGCAGGTATAACCGCTCCGGACCCGATCCTCAATATGTTTTTCAGCAAAATAGCAGCCGGTTATGGAAAACTGGATGAAAATTATGTGGCTGGGCTTGCCTGGATAGATGCTAATGGATCATCCGTTTTTGTAGGTCAGGATCTCTTGAACTGGGGCTATTTTGATAGTATTGCCCATGTCATTGCCCATGAGATAGGTCATAATCTTGGCCTGGACCATGTTGACTTTGAAGAAAACCTGATGAAACCATCTTCTGGTGGGGAACGCCTTACCGATGAACAGATTCAAACAGTTCTCAATAGTGATTTTGCTGTGCCTGTTCCAATACCTGCAGCTGCAATCCTGTTGGGTGTAGGCCTTGCCGGTCTGGCAGCAATAAATAGAATGCGTGGTTAGTTTGAGACATCTTTGTTCTTTTGTTACCTCATTCAGCAAAGGTGAACAATGTCCTGTTCTCTGAAAAAGAGGCCCACTCCAGGCAGCTTCAGACAGGTATAAACCAAACTTGCGGGGAGGATAAGCCGGGTTGAATCTCACATTCAGTCACACATTACTGAAAAAGGAATTCAGCTTTACTGCAAGCCAGCGGGCATGCTGTTCTGATGAGCAATTCCTTACAATGGTTTTTTTCGTGCCGTTTGTGCATATGGCTACCACCTCATACCAGCCAGTAGGTCGCATATAAGTTGGTTTGCCAATAGGGATACCGCCTTTCCTGGTTGATCCACGCATCTGCTGTCTTGCGATGAATTCTTTAATAACTTGGCTCTTGATGGAAAATGATGAAGTAAGAGAGGGCCTTGAGGCCACCTCTACTCCATGGCGGTTGGCTGTTATGACAGTCCTCCCCAATATATTCGTAGCAGCATAAATTATACAAGCTGCAATTGTGAGTGCGGATATGGAATAGAACAACCAACTCATGGCAGTGGAGTTTGGACATTGGCCCCATAACCAGATTTGGTAGCCGAGCATCCCTGCAATAAACAGGGCTGCTATCACCAGTAACCACCTGCGTCCGTTGAGCCAGCTATATTCGATCACGAGCCTTTTGCCGTTGTCTGCCTGGACGTTAAAACCTGTCGGAGGTGTGCTGGCAAGCAGCTCCTGGTCGTTGGGTCGTGGTTTTTTGCGCCAGGTCAGGATTCGCATTGGCTTGCCTGTTAGGTCTCCTGCAGCGAAAACTATGCCAACAATCAGACAAATTATCCCAAGTGACAGCCCCAGGCGCAGGGCATTGAGACGGGGTGGAATTAAGGTTGGCCGATTGAATTCAGGATTTGCACAGTAATACCGGACATGGATCTCCTGGCCCAGCTTGGCAGATGCAGGCATTTTTTCTTGTGAGACGGCAACCTGGTTTGAGTACCATTGTCCGTCCACCGTGAATGAATAGCTGATCTGCCAGGTTATTGCCCCTTTTGATCCACGCTCCCAGGTCAGGCTATCGATCCGGCCAGTGGCAATACATGGGTCGGCAGCTATTTGCGATTCCAGACGCCAAGGGGGATAACACCCAATGGTCAGGGCTATGCCAATAACGAGACAGATGGCAACCCATAACCTAACCCCAAAGACCTTTAACATGAAAGCATCTCCTTTTTTGTTTTTGAGATAGGTAGTTATACCTTGACATGTTATTTTTTGTCCACTTGAAACAGATAAACGGCCCGCCAAGATGAGAACCGTCTGTTTACGGGGTGCTGATGGGAATGTCGATTTCAAAATTAAAATCTGAAGTTTTCCTCTTTTTCGTAGTGGATTCTCTGCCAAGAAAGTCACCGAGGCATGGATGCAACTTTTTCAATAACAACAGATAGGTTGTGGGTTGCAGATGGTGTGGCAATAACTTGCTAAAATTATAACTTTTTCAAAATTCCACCTTGTTTGCCTATTCCCTGTTTTTCAGTCCCCTAATTGCCAGTTATGAAATTGCAAAATTCTCAGGGGTTATTACCATATCATATTCCATCTGTTCGAGAATTGTGTGGTTTGAATAGGATGAAAGTCAACAGGGAACGGTGAATATGTTTCAGAAGTTTTTCAAAAAAAAGGCGGGGCTCTGCAGTGCTGCTGATGCAGATGAACACCAGGCTTGTATTGATGACGGCCTCCCTGTAAACAAGGAGTTGCACCTTCAGGAGAAGGAGGAGTTTTTCCGGCTGCTCCATGACACGGGTTGCAGTATTGATCAGATCCAGCATGCTATTGTAGATGAATTCCTGACCATGGAGGGGCATATCTCTCCTGAATATCTGGCGGATCGTCTGAATTCCAAGGGTGAAGCTGTAACAGAAAGGGATGTTCAGTTCGTATTGGATCTGCTTTGCCGTTACGGTATTGCCCAAAAGGTGCTGTTTAACGGAAAAGGCCCCTGGTACGAGCATCTTCATATCGGCCAGCAGCATGATCATCAGCTCTGTGTCAGGTGTGGCAAGATCGAGGAGCTTCAGGATGGTCACATCCAGGTACATGCAACCCAGGCAGCGAGAAATGCCGGCTTCAGGCCTGTTGCCCACAGGTGCATAATCTATGGGGTTTGTCAAGATTGTCTGGCGCGTCAGTCAGCCACCATGCCGCTCTCCATGGTTTGTCCCGGAGAGCGCGTCAAGGTCGTTGCATTTCATGGTGGCGGGCAGATTCGGAAAAGGCTGCAGGATATGGGTCTGGTGGCTGGTGAGGAGGTTGAAGTCCTGAACCGGGGGGGGCCGGTAATCGTCTCTGTCAAGGGCAGTAGGATTGCATTGGGGATGGGGCTTGCCCAAAAGGTCATGGTGGAATCTGTGGATGATGCAGCTGTTCACCTCTGTGCCTGTCAGGATGATGATCTTCAAGAGAATCCGGATTGATTTAACTCTGATTTGGGTTCTTGTAGGCTGTCAGGTCTTGATTGTAGGCTAAAAGTGAGCAGATCAGGGGCAGGAGGAACGGATATGGAATCGGCTGATCAGATTATGGTTAGTGAGATGTTTTTTGAAAGCATTGCTTTCATAGGCGGGGGACAGATGGCAGAGGCCCTGATCAAAGGGATCCTCTCCAGAGGGATTGTATCTGCAGAAAACATAAGTTGTTCAGAACCCAACCGGAATCGTAGGGAATATATTGCCAGAGAGTATGGAATTACTGTTTATGCTGAGAACGTAAAGGCTGTTTCAGGTGCTGAGGCCATAGTGTTGGCTGTTAAACCACAGGTAATCTCTTCGGTGCTGCAGGAGATTGCCAATACGGTGGATGACACACAGTTGGTCATCTCGATTGCTGCCGGAATCTCCACAGAATTTATCGAGGCAGGGATCGGCAGGGAGAAACGGGTGATAAGAGTGATGCCCAATACCCCGGCTCTTGTGCAGCAGGGGGCAACAGCTCTATGCAGGGGCTCCTCTGCTACAGTGGAAGATCTGGCTCGTGCCCGTTCACTGTTTGAGGCAGTAGGTGTTGCTGTAGAGGTGCAGGAGAGCCTGATGGATGCCGTTACAGGATTGAGCGGAAGCGGTCCTGCGTGGTGCTTTACCTTTATGGACGCCCTGATTCAGGCCGGTGTCAAGGAGGGGTTGTCAAGGGATGTGGCCTCCACCCTTGCAGTCCAGACGGTCATAGGTGCTGCAGAGATCTGCAAGCAGACCGGAAAGGAGCCTGCACAGCTCACTGCAATGGTTACCAGCCCTGGAGGAACCACCATTCACGGTATGTACCGTTTGCATGAAAAGGGATTTACCGCAGCTGTTATGGATGCGGTATCTGCGGCCACAGCGCGTTCAAGGGAGCTTGGAGGCAATAAATGATATGGAAAAGGAGATGAGCCCTCCACTCCATATCAGGATATTCATAGCCCTTGTCATGGCAGTGATTGCAGGGCTCTTAATCAGGGAACCAGCAGTCGTCCGCTTTTATGACTTTGTTGGTTCTCTCTTTCTGAATGCCCTGAAGATGTTGATAATCCCCCTGATTGTCTCATCCATCATATCCGGAATCATGGGGCTGCCCACAACAGCATCCATCAAGGGGCTTTCCATCCGAACTGTGGCATACTATTTCATCACAACCCTGTCTGCTACAGTCGTTGGGTTGATGGCCGTCAATCTGGTAAAACCGGGCATTGTCAATGGTGTTCCCGCCCAGGAGATCCTTGGGCTTCATGCAGACGGGGCTGCCTTGCAGAACGATCTCTCATCCCGGGGCATTTCCGATATGGTGGAGATCTTTCACCGGATGGTCCCCCCCAACATCGTGGAGGCAGCAGCCCAGAATCAGCTGCTCGGGGTGATATTTTTTGCCCTGCTCTTTGGCGGATCCGCCATAGGGCTCCCGCAGCACCATCGACAACGGCTCTTCTCCCTGGTAGAGGCGGTATTTCAGACCATGATGAGGATGACCGGGCTGGTGCTCCATTTTGCCCCCATTGGTGTCTTTGGCCTGGTAGCAAAGGTGGTGGCAGAGACCGGTCTCGCAGCGTTTATGCCCCTGCTTACCTTTTTCTTCACGGTGCTTGGCGCCCTTGCCCTTCATATATTCCTGGTATTGCCCTTTTTGCTTCTTCTCAACGGTATAAATCCGGTAAACCATTTCCGGAATATGTTTCCTGCCCTGCTCACTGCCTTTTCCACAGCATCATCTTCGGCAACTCTTCCGGTAACCATGGATTGCCTCAGGAAGAGGGCTGGTGTATCGAATCAGGTCTCATCCTTTGTGGTTCCAATGGGTGCCACCCTCAACATGGATGGAACAGCCCTCTACGAGTGTGTGGCTGTCATGTTCATTGCCCAGGCATGCAGTGTGGATTTGAGCTGGACCCAGCAGTTTTTCCTGGTGCTGGTGGCCCTGCTCACATCAATAGGTGTTGCAGGGGTCCCGTCTGCAAGCCTTGTGGCAATCGTCATAATCCTGAATGCCCTCGGGTTGCCGGACGAGGCGGTCGGCCCTATTCTTGCCGTTGACCGGTTGCTGGATATGTGCAGGACCAGCGTGAATATCTTCAGTGATTCCTGCTGTGCTGCCATCGTTGACAGGAGCAGGGGAATAGAACTCACCAGATATGAATAGAAAGAGAAAAGAACAGGCAGGAGTTGAGGGTCTCATGCTCCTCCTGGGAGATTGGCAGGCTGTGCGGCAGGAGTGGGAGCAGACCATCCTCCGGTTTCTTGGAGACGAACCGCAGGAACACCAGATCACAACCTTTGATGGGACTGTTGTACCTGAAGGTGAGGTTGTGGCTGTCCTCAGGTCTCCAGGGCTTTTTGGTGGAAAGAGGGTGATACTATATCGTAATCCCCCCTTTTTGAGTGTAAGCAATGGTGATGCAAACTCAACCGGTGACGGGAGTATGCTGTTGAACTGGCTGGAATCCGGTAAGGCCAAGGATGGACAGTTGCTTCTCGCCATACATATAGAGAAGCCGGACCGGCGCAGGAAAATATACAGAAAGTTTGCTGATCTCTCTCCTGTTGTGGTGGACCGTATCTTAGGCAGCGGCACCAGGCCAGGGAGGCTGGATCCCAGGCTTGCAGATCTTATCAAGGATACCCTGGCGGCGCATGGCAAGAGATTCCATGGCAGGGCAATGGAGCTGTTCCTGGAGAAGGTTGGTTCTGTCAGCAGTTCTGCTGTTATAAATGAACTGGAAAAACTGATCTACTTTACAGGGGATTTAAAGGTCATCCAGCAGGACCATGTAGAAAGTCTGGTTGCCAGGCATCGTGAAGAGGAACTTTTCCGGCTGTCCGACAACATCAAAAAGGGTGATCTGTTCCAATCTCTAAAGAGCCTGGATCTGTTGCTGACCCAGGAGGTTCATCCGTTGGCAATCCTTGCGGTATTGAGGGGGCTGTTCGAAAGGCTGCTGTCCATCCGTTTTTTTCTTGATAGCAGGGCCATGCCCCAAAAGGCGAGACCCCTTGATTTTGAAGGTTTCAAGGCAGAGATGATGCCTGGGCTTCTCTCTTTCTATCCTGAGGAAGGCAGTCCGCTCCTTACAGGAAAGGGCAAGCCCATCCATCCATATGCCCTTTGGCTGGATTACAGGGCTGCATTCCGTTTTCAATCTCAACAACTTTCATCCATTATCTCCAGATTGTGTGATCTGGATATGGAGTTCAAGGGCGGACGGGTTGAACCAAGGATACTTCTTGAGGCACTCCTGCTGGAGATAATATCTTCTGTAGAAGGCCATTATGAGTGATCTCCCGTGAATAACTGATCTCGGTATCCTTGAACTTTTCAGCTATATTCATAACCTCTTCACGGTTTTCTATGAAAAGGCTTGCCAGTTCTGGATCGAACTGCTTTCCAGCCTCATTTTCGATAAGTTTGAATGCCTTTTCCATGGGCCAGGCCGGCTTGTATGGTCTGATGGAGGAGAGTGCGTCGAACACATCAGCAATTGCAGTGATCCGTCCTGATATGGGGATCTCCTCCATGGAGAGACCATTTGGATAGCCAAATCCATCCCACCTCTCATGGTGTGTCAGGGCGATCTCTGCCCCTGCCTTGAGATAGGGATTTTCTGATCGATAGAGTATGTCATGGCCTATGGTGGTATGGGATTTCATTATTTCAAACTCTTCTTTGGTGAGTCTGCCAGGTTTCAGGAGGATGGCATCCGGTATGCCCACTTTTCCAACATCGTGCATGGGGGCAGCCCGGAATATCCGTTCCTGGGCGTCAATGTCCATACCTATCTTGGCAGCCAGCATTTTGGAGTAATGGGCTACCCTCAAAATATGATTCCCTGTCTCCGGGTCTTTGTATTCTGCTGTTTTTGACAGGACATAAAGGGCTTCCTGCTCCCGGCGCCTGATGCTTTCTGTAGCTTCCTCTACCTCTGTTTCCAGGGTTTTATTGTAGTTTTTCAGCAGGTTGTGAGCCCTTTTCAGCTCAACGAGATGTTTCAGGCGGATCTGAAACTCCAGGCCGTCAATAGGTTTAGTAAGAAATTCTGTGGCACCTGCCTCAAGGGCATCCAGCCTGAGCTTCCGGCTCTCTCCTGCGGCAGTTATCATGACACTCAATGTATCAGGGGATTCCCTGTGGACCGTTTCGATCAGTTGAATTCCATCCATCTCCGGCATCATATAATCCACCAGGAGTATGTCCGCCCCGTTTTCCCTTATGAAATCCAGGCATTCGGCAGGTGAGACAAAACTCTTGATCTGGAGCTGTATGTTCTTGGCAAGTTCCTCTATCAGTAAGAGATTGATCTCTTCATCATCCACAGCGATTATCAACGGTTGTTCACTCATCTTCCCTGCCCTTTCTCTTCCATTCCTGGTATCTGCTGATAAACTTATCGGTCTCTCTCTCTATCTCCTCCAATATCACCTTTATCTTTGCCATGTTTTCATCCCTGCCAGCCTGCTCCATGGCGTTGGCGAGGTGTGAGATTCTTTCCATCTTGAGGCTGGCTGCCGTCCCTTTCAGGGTATGGCCGATCTGTTCCGCTTCAGCAGGTTTTTGGTTCTCCACCGATCTTCGCAGGGATTCAATGGTTTCGGGAAGTCCGGAAACGAAACGGTCCACGATCTTCTGCAGAACAGACGGGTCTAAGGGCATATCCTGATACAGCCTGGCGAGGATCTCTTCTACACTCCACGAGTCTTCTTCCATGGCGTTGTGAGAACTGCCTGGTTCCAGCTGGCCGGCTGGAGATGAGGGTGTCTTGTTGCTGCCCTTTCCTGCCCTGCTCCCTGCATATTTTAGAAGAAGTTTTTTCAGCTTCTCTGCATCTATGGGCTTGAGGAGATGGCCATCCATTATCTCTGTTATGTCATCCTGAGGAAAGAGTGAGGTGCCGTGGGCTGTCAGGGCCACAACAGGAAGATCAGGCCTTTGCTTCTTTATGATTTTCGTTGCCTCCATCCCATCCATTTCCGGCATGCTGACATCCATCAATATCAGGTCAAAATCCTGCTTCAGGGCCTTTTCTACTGCTATCTTCCCATTTTCAGCGAACTGATAGGTGATGCCCCACTGTTTCAGAATCTCATCCATCAGGAGCCGATTGACATCATTGTCCTCAGCAACCAGCAGGTTAAGATCTATCCTTTCCTGCATCCTGCCTGCTCCATCCGTTTTCCTGTTTTTATCGCTTCCTCTCTCGCAGGCTGTGAGCAGTGCTTCGTAGAGCCGGGACGGTTCAAGGGTGTCGATTTCAATTATATGACCTTCATCTCCTGTTTCTTTTGATCCTGTCAGAATGGTTGTCTCAGCAATTTGCAGGACCTGTTCCATATCATCTTCTTCATGGAATATCCCAATGTGGAATCTGCAGGAATCACCTGGGCACTGCTGCAGGTCCACCACCTGGAATTCAATGCCCCAGCTATTCATGCAGGAGGAAACAATGGAGCAACGGGTTTGATTACTGGAAGAGATGCCGATCTTAAAACCTTTGGTTTCTGTTGCTATGGACCGGATCGGTTCTCTCTTTTCTGCTGGAATAGAGAAATAGAAGGTACTGCCGCTTCCAGGTTTACTCTCTATCCTCAGGGTTCCTCCCATCTGCTTTACAAGATTATAGGCAATGGCCAGGCCCAGGCCGGTTCCACCATGTTTTCTCTTGATGGATGCATCCGTCTGGGTAAATTTTTCAAAGATAAGGGGCTGTTTTTCCGGCGGGATCCCTGGTCCGGTATCTGATACCCTGAATCTGAGCATCTGTTTATGGCTGCTGTCCTCATCAACATCTATAGTGATCCTGATCTGGCCCTTTTCAGGGGTAAATTTGATGGCATTGTTTATAAGATTGGTCAATACCTGTTTCAAGGCGTGTGATCCTACATGCAGGGCCTCATGGACTTCATGGCTCACCTCGTAGGAGTAATCTATCCCCTTCTTTTTGGCAGCAGGCTGAAACAGGGAGAGTGCCTTGTTCCACTCCATGTAGGGGTTTATGACCTGGTATTCGATCTCCATCTTGCCTTCCTGGATCTTTGAAAAATCAAGGATGGCGTTTACCACGCTGAGAAGGGTCTTTATTGAGTGCTGCATGGTGGAGATATATCTTTGCTGGATATCATTCAGCTCTGTCTGAGCCAGGAGTTCCAGAAAACCGACCAATCCATTTAGAGGCGTTCTGATTTCATGGCTCATGTTGGCCAGGAATTCCGATTTAGCCCTTTCTGCTGCCAGGGCATCCTTTCGTGCCTGTTCCAGTTCTGTGACATCGGTCATGCTAACTACATAGAAGGAGTTGGCGTTTACCTTGATCTCCTGCATCCTTACAGAGAGTATCCTTTCATTCCCATCTCTGTCCTCTATTACAGCAAGGTGCTGACCACTATGGATATAATCGGTTACTGCATTACATCCCTGGCCATCGTCCTGTGTGCAGGGCGGCAGATATCCCTGGCGATCCAGAAAGAGTTCGCAGATCAGCCTGTGCCTTGAGAGAAACTCTTCCCTGTTTTCAAATGGAAAGATATCAAAAAAGCGTTTGTTCAGATGCAATATGCCATGATCCGGCCGCATGAGGGCCACAATGTTTTCCTGTGCATCCATGATCGCATTCAGCTTCTGGTTGGATTCGTCCGCCAGTCTCAGGGCCTCCTTGAGCTCCTCATCCTTTTTCTTCTGTTCAGTTATATCCAGTTTTACAGCAACGAAGTGGATGATTTCGCCGTTGTAGTCCCTGATGGGAGATATGGATGCCTGCTCCCAGTAGATTTCCCCGTTCTTTTTCTTGTTACAGAATTCTCCTCGCCAGATCGCCCCTCTTGCCAGGGTCTGCCACATGTCCTTATAAAACTCCTTGGGCTGAACGCCCGCGTTCAGTACCCTTGGATTTTGACCGATAGCCTCTTCCGGTTCATAGCCTGTTATCTCTGTAAACTTGGGGTTGACATATTCGATGACTCCGTCTTTGTCAGTAATCAAAA
>Ga0256840_1003127_pt1 | contig 13718 bp, 15 predicted proteins | sample 355202metaG_FD_185969 | JGI IMG/M metagenome (GOLD analysis project Ga0256840, IMG submission 185969) | Hydrothermal vent microbial communities from Mid Atlantic Ridge, Atlantic Ocean - 355-202 | ecosystem: Environmental > Aquatic > Marine > Hydrothermal vents | place: Atlantic Ocean: Mid...
CACATGCGAGGCAAGATAAGTCGCGACAGGATATTGCTTGGCATCAAACTGCCAAGCGGATAAATCACCTTCTACAGGATGAAGCGGGGAGGTAAACCATTCACCTAAAGCGATACGGTGTTGTTCATCCAGTTGCATAAACTCATCACGGTTATTCACCAAAACAATAAGGCTTTAGAATAAATAAAATTGCAATCATGTATATCTAAATATACACTTAACTGAATATTAAAATAAAGGTCTATAAATGGAATACCTATTATCGAGTAAAACAGTGTCTTTAACAGAGCTACGAGACCCCGCCAAAGTGCTTGCACATGCTGGAGATTCACCTGTTGCTATTCTAAACCGCAATAAAGTCGTTGGCTATTTTGTACCACTGGCTGCTGTTTCACAGGTTGAATTTGAAACTGTTGATAAAAAACAACTAAATGATATTTTAAATAGCTCAAGAAATCAGGTTCAACCCGTGCTTGACTATTTAAAAGACAAATAAGCATGAAATTACTTGAAGCAGAAGATGTTTTACTAATCCATGAAGACGTTATCAATAAGTATGAGTTACAAGGTTTAGCTGGTGATAAATCCCTATGCTCAGTTATCGGACGAATAGAAAATCGAATCAAGTATGGAATAATAAAAGATGAATTTGACCTTGCTGCAAACTATGCCGTAGTAATTTCTGTTGGGCATGTCTTTAATGATGCGAATAAGAGAACAGTGTTTCGATCAATGGATGTATGTTTGCGAATTAACGGTATTGCACTGATGTATGACACAACAGAAATTGGCAATATTATGATAAAAGTTACTCAAAAATTAATAGATGAAATAGAATTAGCAAGCTACCTGCGATCACTTTAATCTACCCACAACAAACTCCTGATACCGCTCTAAAAACTGCAAGACCCTATTTATATCCTTCGGTGTCGTGGGCAAATTCACCACATGCGAGGCAAGGTAAGTCGCGACAGGATATTGCTTAGCATCAAACTGCCAAGCGGATAAATCACCTTCTATAGGATGAAGCGGGGGAGGTAAACCATTCACCTAAAGCGATACGGTGTTGTTCGGCTAATTGCATAAACTCATCACGGTTATTCACTAATAAGGGATATTTTAAAAAAGCATGATTATCAAACCAATGTTTGGCAACGTGGTTTTTACTGTGTTTAATTAAAAAGTCGGTATAGATTTCAGCGGATTGTTTGTGCGTGATTAAATCGGCATCAGTTTAGGCAGTGTTTGCAAGCCTTCTTTGGTGCGTCACACTGATGCTTATTATGCTGATTACTAAGAAGAAATACCATGATACTCTAAATACCACTCTGCAAAATTCTTTACTCCTTCCTCGATTGTAGTAACAGGTTTGTAATTAAACTCCTTTACCAAATCAGATACATCCGCATAGGTATCAGGCACATCACCAGGTTGCAAAGGTAATAACTCCTTATTTGCTTCAAGGTTTAAACCATTTTCTAATGCTTTAATATAGTCAAGCAGTTCAACCGTTCTATTATTACCGATATTATAAATACGCCAAGGTGCTTTACTTGTAGCTGAGTCGGGGTTATCACCCTCCCAGTCAGGGTTTGGTGGTGCTGGGCGATCTATTACCCTGATAATACCTTCGACAATATCATCTATATAAGTAAAATCCCGTTTATGCTTACCGTAGTTATAGATTTGAATTTTATCACCCGCCAACATTCTTCTTGTGAATTTTTGTAGCGCCATGTCAGGCCTATCCCAAGGACCATAGACAGTAAAAAAACGCAAGCCTGTAGTAGGAATACTGTAAAGGTGGCTATATGTATGCGCCATTAATTCACTAGCCTTTTTTGTCGCAGCATACAAACTAACGGGGTGATTCACATTGTCATGAATAGAAAATGGCATTTTAGTGTTAGAACCATATACTGAGCTTGAGGATGCATAAACTAAGTGTTTTACCTTAGTATGACGACAACCTTCTAATATATGTGCAAACCCAACCAAGTTTGTATCCACATAAGCAAGTGGGTTTTCCAAAGAGTAACGAACACCTGCTTGAGCTGCTAAATTTACAACTGCATCAAACCCTTCTTTAGCAAATAAGTCTGCCATTGCCTCTCTATCTTCTATATTCATACGAATATGAGTATAATTTTGATGATCAATGTGCCGTGCTAAGCGATCTTCTTTTAGTTTTTGATCATAGTAATCATTATGATTATCTATCCCGACAACTTCATCACCCCGCTCCAATAAACGTAATGTTAAGGCGGAACCAATAAATCCTGCTGAACCTGTTACCAATATTTTTTGCATACTATTTTCCTGATAATAATTCCTTGTAAATTTTCATGTAAGCCCTTGCAACAATAGACAAATCAAAATTCTCTTTAATAAAAGACGGGTTTCTTCCTCCCATTTTTATGCGAAGGCTTCTATCACTTATCAATTTATTAATGGAAACTGCTAGAGCAATAGGATCTCGTATAGGTACTAACAAGCCATTCCAACCATCTTTTACAACATCTCGACATCCTGGCATATCAGTCGTAATTAGAGGTAAACCCATTGCGCCCGCTTCAAGTAAAATACGTGGAAGACCTTCTCTATAATAGGTGGGCAAAACAAAAATATCAGAGATGGAAAGTATCTCTGGAACATTACTCACTGGACCAATATATTTTACCGAGCTAGAAAAGCCATCAATTGTTTTTTTTGATACCGCTTGTTTACCTTCTGACCCTAAAGGCCCAACAAGAAGAAATTTTATTTTATTTTTTGAAGATAAGGCTTTAGATGCTTCTAAAAATTCTATGACGCCTTTGTCTTTTACTAAGCGAGCAATAAGTGTAACAACAATATCATCTTGTTCAAAGCCTAGGTTTTTTCTTAGTCTTTGCTTCGTTTTAATATCAGGTTTTTGAGAAATAAAATCATCAACTTGAAGTCCCGAACTAGCAACAAGTACACTTTTATTTTTAGGGACTAACTGGTACTTTTCAAAATATTCTTTATCGTCCCTGTTTTGAAAAATCACCGTATCCGTGTAGCGAATAGCTCGTTTCTGAGCCATTCGATAAAAAGGTTTTAGTATTTTTGATAATAAAGAATCTGAAGAAAAAATATACCCCATCCCTGTAACCGTTCTAACTACAGCTCTCACACCATTTTGTTTGGCTACTCCAGGTGTGATGACACCAGGCTTGGTATCAAATAGGTGAATTATATCAGGTTTGGCTTCTATAAAAATTTGTGCAAGTTCTTTTTTAGTTTTTAAATCAGCCAAAGGGCTAATCCAGCGGTTTAAGTGATAGTCATGATAACTTATCGAAGTGTTTTCAAACGCTTTAGCATCATTATTTCCCAGTGCTCCAACATTAAATCCTTTGGTCTGCAATAAAGTTAAAATAGGTATACGCATACGTACATCTTCGCCGCCTATATGAAAAAGTAAAGGATTTAATTTCATTTATATTTATCTATTTTAAATTAAGAAGTGTTCTGGTTTTATTTGCAAGTCTTTTTCTTATTTCCAAGGATAGTTTCATAGCAGGTTTTTCAATCATTATATGGCATAAATAAGCAAGAGCAACAACAAAAAAAAGGCTTATAAGTATTCTAATATTAATATTAATATTCATCTCATTCATGTTATTTAAAATAATATAACCAATATTTTGATGAATAAGATAAAGCGGATACGATATTGCACCAAGAAATAATAATGGCTTAACAATTAATAGATTCAATTTATCAACTATAAATAAATAAAAGATGGAAATAATTAAGATACTTAGTATTCCACCTGAAGTTGTAGCAATAAAAAAATAAACCAGCGAGATAAACACAATATTACTCATATAAAAATATTCTTTTTTAGAATGTAGCTTATTAAATATAACTCCCAAACAAAACAGCAATGAGTAATCGATTAGAATCAATATATAACTAGGCAATGGGTTATGCCCTGAGTAATAAATAATACTTTTGATCAGCATGTAAATAATTAACCATATATTTATAATGGTTACTATTTTAGGGATCAGTTTTAATAATAATAACAGCCCAATTACAAAGTAGAATGATAATTCAACTGCTAGTGTCCAGTACACACCATCAATATTCTCAACCCTAAAAAATTCTTGAAACATTGTTAGATTGACGAAAAACTGATATAGAGTAACATCCCTATCAATAAGTCCAAATGAGGCTATAAAAATAGAAGTAACAAGCATAGCTGACCAGTAGACAGGAAATAACCTGAAAAATCGAGAATAAAAGAAAGAAACAAGTGATGTTTTTTTCTCTACAGAATAAAAAATAACAAAACCACTTAGTATAAAAAATAGTTCTACTCCATAACCTCCGTATTTAACTTCAATAAATGGCTTGCAGGAATTGCAGTATAATTCTTGATAACGAGTAGTATAATGATACAAAACCACTAGGATGGAGGCTATTCCCCGTAGCGCATCAAGCACTAAAAATCTTTCTTTTTGAGTTTCATTACCTTTCATTTTTTTGGATTACTATTTGTTTTAGGCAAAGACAGTACTAAAGCCAAATATATCCATAGTAAAGGTTGCCTAATGCCATTATGAGCAAGCCCATAAATTAAAACAGGTATGAATAAATAAATACAAAATAACGGTTTGTTTTTGAAAATAAAATAACCAAATGACAATAATAAAAACAGCCCTACAACACCATAACTTCTTAAAACATTACCTAAGATGGAGTGGAACTCATTATGAAAACGCCCAGGTAATTCTCCCATTCCAAAAATTAAATATTGTGGTTCCTTAAATAGAGTATCGTAGCCTCTTCCTGCAGCCCATCCGCCATCACGATCTGTTTTGGTAGTCAGTTTAGAGGTTATAGATACATAGCTATTGTTAGAACTTAATTCGATGATTACTCTTTCTCCATATAGCAAAGACAAAAACAAAAAAACAAAAAACGTAGAAATAAAGAATTTAGATCTTCGTTTCATCAGATGTAGTACGTAAAAGCTCAAACTAACAATAATTGAAATGAATGATGCAATAGATAATGCGCTAAATGATAAGTACGATGCAACAATAATAATTGGGATCACATATTGTGGAGATATTTTTTTATAAACACTAATCATTAGTAATAATGATGAAGTTAGCAAAGAAAAATAGCCTAACTGATGAGGATTATTAAAAAATAAAATATACTGATATCCATGCCACGTTCTACCAACACCAAAAACCAACAAAACAGCTTGAGAAACTAGTGTTATTGCTAAAAAAACATATATGTAGCTTATAGTTACCTTTTTATATAAAAACAAGGACGAGAATAGAAAAAATACAATTAGATTAAACAAATAATAAAGGGTATATTTCATTGAGCCTATTGAGTCAGTGTAAAGAGACACAATAGTGTTCACGATCACTACATATACAGTAAAAAGCACCACAAAGATCAACGCTTTCTTTTCATGCTTGTTTTTATAGATATTTATTTTTAATTTATTTATAAATACAATGTAATAAAAAAACAGGATAAGAATCAGGGCATGGGAAGGCTGAATATTTCCACTTTCAAAAATATAGAATGGAGTCAAAATGATATATAAAAATATTAGTAATCTAATCATTTTTTAATGAAAATACCGTTTGCAAACAAACAATGTCAAAATAATGTTTTTTGTAGATTATATCCTCGGCGTTATTCGAGGATATATCTAATAAAGGGTATATTTTTTTGCCTTGATTGATAATATCAGGTCTAAGATCTACACCATATAATCCTTTATAACTCCCCCTACATTCAGAAAAAAAACGGAGTAAGCTTCCATTTCCACAACCCACACCCAGTATTCTCTTTTCATTTATATTTTTAATATTATTCCTCTCAAGAGCATGAATAATATAGCAATATCTTTTAAATAATCGATGCATATGGGCGATATTCCCATATGTTACATACTTTGCTTCATTGGCTTTGTATGATTCGTAAGCCTCAATAATTTTTTTCTCACTATTTTCTTTCATAATGCGTTACTATCCATTTGAAATATGCTGATAAATCAGTTTAGCTTTGCTCTCTATGAGCAAATTTTGCTTTAAGTACTCATCCATTTTTATCACCATAAGGGCATAATTTTCCTTCGATAGTTTGCTCGCCTTAACAATACTAGAGGCTAATTTTTTTACAGAATCTGGCTCGCTACATATACCTGCACCAGATAGTTTTATATGATCTAGCTTGGTGTTTGCCGCAAAAATTACTGGCTTTAAACAAGCAAAAGCATCCAATAGCTTATTACTATTAATATCTTCCCTGAATACTTCTTCATCAGTAATATGGAGAATATAAAAATCAGATTTCTTAATGGCTGATAACATTTCATTGTAACTCTGCTTATTATTAAATGAGATATTATTATTAATACCAAGCTTGTTAACAATTTTTTTGAATCGTATTTGTTCTATCGGATCTATATACAGGCTAAACTTGATTTGTAAGTCTGAATTATCTTTTAAGGCAATTGATATAGCCTTAAATATTATATCCATGCGGAATGCTCTAGCACACCCCCCTGCAAAAACAAGGCGCAGAACACCCCCTTTCATAAAGTCATGATCGTATCTTTGAACCTGGTCTTCCAGTAAACCATTACTAACAACAATGCTTTTTTTTAAAGACTCTGATCTTAGGTATTTTTTTAAAGTTGCAGATGTCAGCAATATTACTTTGCTTCTTTTTTGTGCAAGAACATCAATTTTCTTGAATATTTTTGCAGCAACTGAGCCTTCTTTGATTAATCCAGTTTTTATGGGTAGCTCTGGCCAAGGGTCTCGTATCTCATAAAGAATATTACTTCTAAAAAAACTAGCAACTATACCCACGATGGTTGCACCAGGGTGAGGAGATGATACCCAATAGCCAGCCGCATTTCTGACGGACTTATTGAAAATAAGTATAAATATAGCTATTAGGGGGTATAATATCATACTAGCTAAACGCTTTATTTTTTTATGTGATCCATTCGCAACATCAAAAGCAGGAATATAAATTATCTGTGAATTCAAACCAGCAAGATTATTAATTTCATATTTTAAACATGTATTTTCAACAATTAGACACAATCTCTTATCATATTTATTTTCAATTGCCCTGATAAAATTATAGTGCCTTAGCTTTCTTTTATCATTTTTATTACCAGACCATGGGGAATAAATTACTATATCGAAGGGTTTCTGTATTCTCATCAATTGATGTCCCGTGAGTTGTTATTAAATCTGATGTATCGCTAATTTTCATTAGGTGAAACCTAGTTATGTCGATTATAATTCAACGCAGAACAACAAAACCAGACACTTAACTCTACTATGTGACTAATCAGCCCAAATCACCATCTTTTTAATCAAAAGCTCTCAATTTATAAGTATGTCAATAATTACCATGGAAGAGTCACCTTCACCATATACCTTTTTAGAAAAATCTTGGCTAAACACAAAGTGATTAAATTTTTCTATGATACTATCTTTATCTGTTTGCACTAAGCTATTGTGATTACCATCAATCAATTCCACCCACTCTGTTTCATCTCTAAAGGTAATACAGGGCTTTTTAAAGAAGTAGGCTTCTTTTTGCAAGCCTCCGCTGTCTGTCATGACTAGTTCGGTATTTTTAAGTAGGTAGACCATTTCTAAATAGCTTACGGGGTCTACTATGGTGCAATCTGTTTTAATGTTATTAGTTTCAATAATTTTCTTTGTTCTTGGGTGTAGTGGCAAAACAACTTGTGTTTCTTGGTTTATTTCATTTAATGCTTCGATGATGTTTGTTAGTTTTTCTAGGTTGTCTGTATTTTCTGCACGGTGAACGGTGGCTAGCACGAAATTCTCTTTAAGGTCTATCTTAGGTTTCTTGGCTTTTTTTGCATAGTACATCGCCGCATCTAGCATGACATCGCCAGTCATTATCACCTCGGCATTATGGTGGTCATAGCCTTCTTTTTTGAGATTATTAACCGCTGTTGAGGTTGGGCAAAATAGATATTGGCTAATGCGGTCTGTTAGGATTCGATTGATTTCTTCTGGCATATTGGTGTTATAACTTCTAAGACCTGCTTCCACATGAGCAACAGGAATATGGAGCTTTGAAGCGGCTAATGCCCCTGCTAATGTCGAGTCGGTATCACCGTATACCAATACCCAATCTGGTTTTTCATCCAATAATACTTTCTCAATCCCTTCAAGCATACGCCCTGTATTTTGGCCGTGAGTTCCTCCACCCACGCCTAGATTGTAGTTAGGCTTTGGAATATCCAGCTCATCAAAAAAGACCTCTGACATATTTTTATCATAATGCTGCCCTGTATGGATAATAACTTCATTAATATCCGCTTTGTGCGTAATGATGGCTCTTGAAACAGTGGCCGCTTTTATGAATTGGGGGCGTGCGCCTATTATGGTTGTAATTTTCATTTTATAAGCTCTTTGTAAAATGCTTTATCTTGCTTAGCTGAAAAATGGCTATTGTGCCAAAGGAGGCTAAAATTACCATTAAATTGCTTACAACGGTTTTTATATTTTAAAAATATATTCATGGCTTCTTTAGAATAACCTAGCCCCATATATCGGCTAGCGATAATTGAACACTCCATCACAATCAAAGGTCGTTGTTTAAGACTAAGTTTTTTTCTATTATTTAAGTCATACATTTTATATTCATGAGATGTACCACAGCGAAATCCAGCAGAATCTGCGAAACTTAGACTTGTATCATAACAAAAGCCTGCATTATCTAGGTGTGCCGCTGTATCTGGTGTTTTCCAACGTAAATAATGCTGCCTGCAACCGATACTGGCTTGTTTGATTTTCAGGTCTTTCATCCTATTCTCCAAAATAGACGTTTCTTTTTGTATTTGCTCTGCATTTTGGTAGGTATTATAACTTCCGTGCAACCCTATTTGATGACCTCTACCATGCATTTTTTGCATGAGTGCTTGAATTCTAGATTCTTTTAGTGAATAACAACCATCTATTACTCCTCCACTATGATCAGCAATAAAAAAGAATGTTACCTCATTACCAACTTGCTCATTTACATCCATTATCCATTCAAATGTATCATAAGATTCAAAAGAATAATTCCCAAGTCGTGACACTATAGTATTTAAAAGGCTAGTTGCAGCAAGTTTGATATTTTTACGCCTCAATAAATCACCTCCAATTTGTCTTGAGGCATAAAACCAACTTTTTGTAGCAGGGGAATACGGTGCATCAACATCACAACTAATAAATGTCTTTGATATTCGTTTCTTTCGCTCTAAATTAGACCATATTATTTTTATTACAGACCAAAGTATTTCTACGTATTCATCAACAATAGGACGATCTAGAAATTTAGCCTCGTAGGCTATAGAGGCAGTTGCAGGAAAACGATCATGGTTATCACGCTCAAGAGTTATCGCTTCTTCATAGCGTGATAACATAAAAAAACTGGAGCCAAATATATCAAGTCCTAGATGCCAATGATTTTTATCTATTTGTTTAAATCCTGATTTCCCATAAATAATAGGAATAGAAGGTTCAACTAAATTCACTGCTTGGAGATCATTTTTTACTTGCCATTGCTTTAATGGCGTAACGGGCATTGATTTAGGGCTTAACCAATGCTTTTCGATGATGTTGAAGAAATCTGCATTTAAAGTGAGTTTTTTCTTCTCATTAGGCTGGCTTATTTCTATGTATTCGACAGGCTCTTTTTGGAATTGGTAATCTAGCCCTAGGAATTCTTTGAGTATAATGTCTAAGCTATATTGTAGCTCAGCAGTGTTACTCTTGTATTTTACAATAAGCATTACAATACTGAGTATGAAATAGTTAAAAAAAGGGGGGGGTGGGTATTCACTGTATATTGTCCACTATTCAGAATATTAAGGTATTACAAGCGTTTCATTATTACTAATGAATTAGTTTAGAAACTTTTTATATAGTTTGGGTATCAATACTCTAAATATGAATATTGGTAAATCTTTTAAGTTATCCCATCTTCTGGATCTGCATAATAAGCAGTTTTGATTGTCACAAATAGTAATTTTAGGGTTTTTTTCCAAAATTGAATAGTCTATAGCATATGTTTCTCTAGCTTTAATCATAATACTATATGCATTACCGATATACCCCTGCTGTAATAATTCTTGTTTTATATAGTAACCATAGAATTTATAAAACGTAGAACTGCAACTTCCAATATCAGTCCTCTTAAAAACTCTTATTTTACCATCTCTTTCATAGTATGCTCTATTTAAACTAGGGAAAATAATCTTCTTATGAAGTCCTAAGTCAACTTCGGCTAAATGTGTTGTTGTAAACCCTGGGCTTGACTCTACACATCCTATTAATAACATTTTACCATCTAACTCAAGAATTTTTTTTATTGGTTCATACGCTCCAGATTGTTCATTATGATCTTTTAAAATAAATTCTGCGTTTGCACCAATAGCAACATATGAGTTTGTTGGATGTTTACTTCTTACCATGCCTGGATGTTTTAACATTGTGTTAGCGAATGCACCAGTATTTGATTTATTTTTACCATTAAAGAATTTTTTTTTATCGGGTTTTATAAAAAAACTACTAGTAAAACTTAAACCAACAAGTGTGCCTTTTTCACCTATAGCATGAAGAATGAAGTTAATATAGTCTTCTCTTTTTTTGATTCAAGCTTCCCAATTTTTCCAAGATCAGCCCTTACAAGTAAAGTATCTCCTTCAACCACACCTAACTTTTTTAAATCCCTACTTAAGGTTTCAATTGAATACATCTTTTTTTTCCTTAATAATATTATTCTTTACATATAAATTTTTCAAAAAATAATGCATGCCATTATATGAGTCAATATTTTTTACTATTTTAGCTGGTACCCCAGCAATTACACAATTACCTTCTGAGAATGATTTCGTTACAACACTACCTGCTGCTACTATTGTGTGATTACCTAGTTCTACCTCTGGAAGGATGGTAATATTAGCTCCTAACCAACAGTTATCTCCTATTACTATTGGTTCATTTTGTGTCCATTGTGTAAAATCATTTATTTCATGATTAGCACTAATGAGTGTTAATCCTTTTGCATGAATAACATTTGAGCCCACAACAATTCCATTTGCCGCCTGAATATAAGAATTAGGCGAGTATCCAAGTGGGGTAATTTCAGCAGTATAATGAATATTTTTCCAATGAGTAACTACTGAAGAAATGTGTACTGGCCAAGGTATTTGAGAATTCATTCTTATAATTTTTTGAAAAAAACTATATTGTAAATAATTTTTCAACCCTATAAATCTAAACTCTTCTTTAACTGAAAAAATATTGAAAAATATTTTTTCAGTTAAAGAATAAACTACTCTTACTTTTTTATTCATTTTATCCCCTTGGCTAAATAATTATAATAAAATATAAATAACAAGTAAAATATAGACATAATTAGCGAATAAAAATATAAAAAATTTTCGAAATCACTAAAGAATTGAACTAAGACTATACTTCCAATTATTAATAAAATATTAATTACAAGCTCAGATCTTTGTTTTTCAAAAATAGTCAGTATTACACTAAGAGAAGAGCTTATAAATCTAATAAAAAAGAAAGGAATTACAATCTGTGCATATCTACCTGCAATTCTCCACTCCTCCCCAAATACAAAAGCAAATAAATCTTCAACTACCAAGAATAGCATTATAAATATTGGCAAACTAGTTACAAAAAGCTTCCTCAGTGTAGAATTAAAACTATGAATGGTTTTGTTTGTTCTATTCTTTTCTTTGCTTGCTTCTTGAAAAAAAACTTGTCCAATAGAGCTTCCTATAAGAGAAGAAGGCATACCAAGTAATTTTTGGGTTAAAGAGTAAAAGCCTAAAGTTTTCACATCGAATAATGTTGAAATTAAAATATTTGTTAAATGCGTTGATAAAGTATTTGCCAATATTGCCCACATTGAAAATTTTGGGAAATCTTTATACCTCTTTGCCAATGCAATAATTTTAACCTTAGAGATACTTGCCAATAAAACTTTATCTTTAGTAATATTTAAAAGAAGTTTTGTGTTTGCAAAAAACTGAGAGATAATCTGCCCACTTATGAGTCCACTTGCCCCTTGCTTTAAAAAACCTACAGAGAGCTGTACAACAGCTAACACGATAGACTTTATGATATTTGCTTTTGCTAAGTCTTTATACTGTTTTTTACGATTGTTAAAGTAGTTTAGTATATTAAATATACCCATAAAAAATACTGTAATAGGGGCAAAGTATAGCCACATCTCAATATCTTCATTATTTAAAGCTGACACAAAATAATCATGAAATATTACTACAATTATCAATAAAAATAGAGAAAGTGCAGAAGTGATGATGAACCCCAAAGCAAAGATATTGATAGCATCTTCATTTTTTTTGGGTAACATGATAGCAAGTTCGTAACGACCATTGGCAATACTACCAAATATAGAAGTGATAGCTAAAAATAGAGCAAACACCCCAAAATCTTCAGGAGTATATAACCGAGTGAGTATAGGACTTATAGCTATAGGTATCGCCTGTGCAATCGTTGTCCCCGTCATTAGTGTTAATACATTGCGTGAAAACTCTGACTTAGGTTTAAGCTTTTTGATCACTTTTAAGTAACCTGTATTACAAAACAGCAAAAAACAGGGGGGGTGGGTTTTCTGTATATGATATTAAGCATGAATAGATAGGACAATTGCATTAATTTCTTTTTCTGTTAAAAATGGATTCATCGGCAAGCTCATAATCTCATTACTAACACTCTCCGCCACAGGAAATTCACCTTCTTTATAATCTAAATACTGGAAGCACTCCTGCAAATGCAGTGGCATTGGGTAATGTACGGCAGTTGGTATACCTGCTTCTTTCAACTGGCTTTGCACTTGATCTCTATCTTTCACGCGAATACTGTATTGCGCCCAAACACTACTACGTTCTTCTTTTACAATGGGTTTTATTACCGAGTTGTCTAGTTTTTCAGAATAGGTTGTTGCAACGGCTTGGCGTTGTTTTATTTCTTCTGGGTAATTATCTATTTTTGCTAATAATATAGCGGCTTGGATAGTATCTAGCCGTCCACCCATGCCGATATATTTATGATGGTAGCGTTTATTTTGCCCATGTACGCGCATCATTCTCATTTTTTCTGCGTATTCGTCGTTATTGGTAAAGACTGCTCCGCCATCGCCATAACAACCTAGCGGCTTTGCAGGGAAGAAGCTAGTGGTTGATATATCACCTAGATTACTGTCTGTCTTGCCTTTATAGGTTGATCCAAAGCTTTGTGCGCCGTCTATTATGACTTTTAGTTTGTATTTGTCTGCAATGGCTTGTATGGCATCCATGTCAGCGGGTTGTCCATAGAGGCTGACGGGCATTATTGCTTTGGTTTTATTGGTGATTGCTGCTTCTATTTTTGTGGCATTGATATTGTAAGTGTCTGCTTCGATATCGACAAAAACAGGTTTTGCTTTCATCAATGCAATGGTTTCTGCGGTGGCGATAAAGGTAAATGGGGTGGTGATGATTTCATCGTCGGGTTGAATGTCCATTGCCATCATGGCGAGTAGTAGGGCATCAGTTCCGCTAGCGCAAGTAATGGCGTGTTTTGCGCCTGTGAAGTCTTGGAGTTTTTGTTCTAGCTGGGTAATCTCATCGCCCATAATAAAGT
>Ga0256840_1003128_pt1 | contig 13714 bp, 10 predicted proteins | sample 355202metaG_FD_185969 | JGI IMG/M metagenome (GOLD analysis project Ga0256840, IMG submission 185969) | Hydrothermal vent microbial communities from Mid Atlantic Ridge, Atlantic Ocean - 355-202 | ecosystem: Environmental > Aquatic > Marine > Hydrothermal vents | place: Atlantic Ocean: Mid...
GTGCTTATTTTTGATGTAGAGCTTATGGATGTTAAATAATTTACAACACAAATAATATGTATAAAAAACCTTCTAAAAAGAAGGTTTTTTTATGAAGGCAACAATCCCGAAATATCGGAAGAACCTGTGACCAAAATATTTATGAAATAAAAAAACCTCATAATATTTCTATTATGAGGTTTTAGTGAAGGCGACAGGATTCGAACCTGTGACCGTCGCCTTAGAAGGGCGATGCTCTATCCAGCTGAGCTACGCCTCCATTAAATGCAGACTTGCATTTTGTATTATTGTCGGGGTGGCAGGATTCGAACCTGCGGCCTCCACGTCCCAAACGTGGCGCGATAACCGGGCTACGCTACACCCCGATGGTTATCATTAAGAAATAAAATTTCTTAAAAATTATTTAAAAAAAATGCGGAGAGGAAGGGATTCGAACCCCCGGTACCCGTAAAGGTACAACTCCTTAGCAGGGAGCCCCGATCGACCACTCTGGCACCTCTCCAATTTTTAATATGCAAAGAACTTTTTTTTTGCGAATGCAAAGATAAAACATGTAATGGAATAATAAAACTTTTTTTTACTTTTTATTCAGGATATTCTATTCTAAGGTGATAAATGTTCTTTAACTTCTTTTTAATCACCTTTTTAATGATTTCAATTTCTTTAAAAGTAATGTTTGCATTCATAAACTGCCCATTATTCATTTGTCCATTAATTACTTTCTCTATTAAATCATCAATTAATTGTGCTGTTGGCTCTTTTAAGCTTTTAGATGCTGCTTCCGAAGCATCTGCCATCATTAAAATAGCAGTCTCTTTTGAAAAAGGAATTGGTCCTGGATATCTAAAATCATCTGCATTTACTTCATCTGGCGTTAAAGATTCCTGTTGTTTGTAAAAATAATAAACCAAGTTAGTACCATGATGCGTTCTAATAAAATCAATAATACGATCTGGCAATCCACTCTTTTTTGCTAATTCAATACCTTTAATAATATGATCAATAATAATTTTTGCACTATCTTTTGGAGATAATTCATTATGTGGGTTTACATTGGTAGATTGATTCTCTGTAAAAAACATTGGATTTAACATTTTACCAATATCATGATACAAAGCTCCTGTACGCACCAACATAGCATTTGCTCCAATTTCATTGGCAGATGCTTCTGCTAAATTTGCTACTTGCATGGAGTGTTGGAATGTTCCTGGTGCTTTTTCATTCAACTCTCTTAATAATTTTGAATTTGTATTAGATAATTCTAATAAAGAAACATCAGAAACTAACCCAAATATTTTTTCGTAAATCCAAATTAAATATTGAGATAATAATGCCAGTACACCGTTCAAAGCAAAAAGTGCAAAATACACTCCCTTAATCTGCACCGCAGTCCCTTCTTGGATAATAAAAAAAGCAAAATATGCTAGCATATATATTAAGGTTATTTGCCCTACCGAAATAAATAAATTTGCTCTTTTATAAAGTTCAGAAACCGTTAATATGGTAACAATACCTGCAATAATCTGAAGAAAAATAAACTCAAAACTATTTGGCACAATAAAACCTAATAACAAAACGGTTAATACATGTGTAATCAACCCCAAACGTGCATCAAAAAAAGCTTTTATTACAATTGGCAGAATAATTAGAGGTACCGCAAATATATAACCTGGCTTAAATTTTACGGTTAGTGTAACCAAAAATACCATCAATAATATATTAAAAAATATAAATGTTATTTTATTATTATTCTCAAAAATATCTCTTCTATATTTACGTAAAAAAAGTAATAACATCATTAATACTAATGCTACTAAAATAATATATCCAAGAATTAACCAATAATGGTTTGCTCCGCTAAGTTGCTGGGTATTGTACTCTCTCTTTAATGAGTTTAAAATGGAAAAACGCTTACCTTCTACCATATTCCCTTTAGAAATAATTAAATCTCCTTTAGATACTTTCCCTTCAGATAAAGAGATATTATTAAGTTCTTCAACTAAAGCCTTACTAGTATAATCTGCATCAAAAAATACATTTGGTTTTATAATTTCAACAAATAAAGCTTTAAATTCTGGGGTTAACTGTTTGTATTTGCTATTATTAAAATAGTGCTCTATTTTAGTAATAATTTTATTTTCAACTAATAATCTATCCGACAATACATCAATAGCATCATTACCAGTTCTTATAGTAATTATTTTACCTTTAGGCACATCATAGGTTGTATATCCAGCACTATAAATAGAATTTAAAAATTGTTTACCAAAATTAATTGCTCCTTGCTTTTCTGAATTTTCAATAACTGAATCTCTTAAAATAAATCCAATCTTGGCATTATATTTATCAAAAGCTGTAGCCTTTATTTTTTCATCAGCAATAAAAAATAAATGTCTATTAGTCTTAATATCTGTTTCATTCAATAATAATTCATCTTTATTTTTCTGAATTGCGAAATCAAATGGAGCATATAAATTTTCATGTTGCCAAATTTTTCCTTTTTGGATGTCAAATTTAAAATAAACTCCTTTTGGAAATAGGTAAACAATTAAGGCAGTAGTGACTATAAAAAGAAAAAATTTATAGACTAATGTGTGATTCTGATATATTTTATTAAGAATATCTTTCATACTTCTATTGTCTTTTATTAAAAATACTATATAAAATATCTAAAATAATCTTTTTTGTATATAATAGAATGCTTTGTTGTTGTATCATAAGTTAAAATGAATACCAAAAGTAGAAAAATAAGATGAGATAGTAACTAAAATAAAAGAAAATGGTTAATTTCGCATAAAATATTTAAAATACTAAAAAGTTAAATTTATTCTTTATGAAAGAAGTCGTAATTGTTTCAGCTGTTAGAACACCAATGGGTAGTTTTTTAGGAAGCTTATCAACTGTACCTGCAACAAAATTAGGTGCAACTGCAATAAAAGCTGCAATAAATAAAATTAATTTAAAACCTGAATTGGTTGATGAAGTTTATATGGGTAATGTTTTACAAGCGGGTTTAGGTCAAGCACCTGCTAGGCAAGCTGCTATATTTGCAGGCTTACCAGATACAGTACCTTGTACAACTGTAAATAAAGTTTGTGCTTCTGGTATGAAAGCAGTAATGTTAGCTGCACAAGCAATAAAATGTGGCGATGCAGATATTATTGTTGCTGGCGGTATGGAAAACATGTCTTCTGTTCCACATTATGTACATGCAAGAAAAGGTCAAAAATTAGGTAATATTAACATGACTGACGGAATGGTGTTTGATGGCTTAACTAATGTTTACGACCAAAAACACATGGGTACTTGTGGTGATTTATGTGCAAGTGAACATGATTTCTCTAGAGAAGACCAAGATAACTTTGCAATAGAATCATATAAACGATCTGCTAACGCTTGGGCTAATGGTAAATTTAATAATGAAGTTATTCCTGTAGAAATTCCACAACGAAGAGGAGATGCAATCATTTTTAACGAAGATGAAGAGTATAAAAATGTAAAAATGGAAAGAATACCTACATTAAGACCTGTTTTTACTAAAGATGGAACTGTTACTGCTGCTAATGCATCAACATTAAATGATGGAGCCTCTGCTCTAGTTATTATGAGCAGTGATAAAGCAAAAGAATTAGGACTAAAGCCTTTAGCAATTATTAGAGGTTATGCAGATGCTGCACAAGAGCCTGAATGGTTTACTACTGCTCCTGCAAAAGCTTTACCTAAAGCATTACACAAAGCAAATATTAATTTAGAAGATGTTGCTTATTTCGAATTTAATGAAGCTTTTTCTGTTGTTGGTTTAGCAAATATGAAAATTTTAGGGTTAGATGATAGTACTGTTAATGTAAATGGTGGTGCTGTTTCTTTAGGACACCCACTAGGATCATCTGGCTCTCGTATTATTGTTACTCTAATTAATGTATTAGAGCAGAACAATGCCAAAATTGGTGCAGCTGCTATTTGCAATGGTGGTGGTGGTGCAAGTGCAATTGTAATTGAAAAAATTTAACTAGTTTATTACTTAATTGAATTATAATAATGGACTTCGGTATTTGTATACTTAATAATATTCCGCTTAGAATTGAACCTTCTGATGCTAGTGAAATGGTTTCTCAAGTTCTTTTTGGTGAACATTTTTCTGTTTTAGAAAAACAGAAACAATGGCTATATATTAAATTAGGTTTTGATGGCTATAGAGGTTGGATTGATAATAAACAAGTTGAAAAAATTACGGAAGAATATTTTAATCAACTAAAAACTGAAAAAACTATTTTTTCTATTGAATTGGTCAATTTTGCTACTAACAAAGAAAAACAATTTTTACCACTTTCTATTGGTGCCGTATTACCAAATTATAAAAACAATACATTTACTATAAACGACACTAAATTTCTTTTTGAGGGCAAAACACATACAAAGACATTATCTAAAAAAAATGTTGTAGATACTGCTTTTATGTACCTTAATGCTCCTTATCTTTGGGGAGGAAAAACACCTTTTGGTATAGATTGCTCTGGTCTTACTCAAATGGTTTATCGAATGAATGGTTATAAATTATTTAGAGATGCTTCACAACAAGCAAAGCAGGGAGAGGTTTTAAGTTTTATTGAAGAAAGTGAACCTGGAGATTTAGCTTTTTTTGATAATAAAGAAGGTAATATTACCCATGTTGGTATTATACTTGCCAATAATTACATATTACATGCTAGTGGAAAAGTAAGACTTGATCGTTTAGACCAAAGTGGTATTTATAACGAAGAAACAAATAGACATACTCATAAATTGCGGTTAATTAAGCGATTTTTTTAGTTATACCAAATAAATTCCATAAAAAAACATCAGTCAATTGACTGATGTTTTTATGCTTTGGTTAAATGAATTATTTTTTACAATCCATCATAAACTGTTTTTATTTTTTTTAATTCATCATACATCTCTAAGTTTTCATATAAATTCATTAATGTACGCATAATGTCTTTATCTGTATCGTTTAGTGAATATGCTTTTTCTAAAGTTGGTAATACTTCTTTGTATAATTCCAATTGACGAGCTTTAATTTGGTCATATTTATCAAAGTCATTTAAGTTCTTATTCATTTCATCAACCAAAGCTTTGTCTTTTTCTAACATTGCTAAACCTAAATTTAAGTAAGCACTTCCGTATTCAGAATCTATTTCTATTGCTTTTTTGTAAGCTTTTTTTGCTTCTTCAATTCTCCCTGCTTGCTGACTTATTACTCCTACATTGTAATATAAACTTGCATCATTAGGTTTTAATGCTATTGCTTCCTTCATTAATTCAGCAAAACGTTCTTTTTTTCCTAATTTCAATTCAATATTAGCTTGTGTGATAATTAAATTTACATCTTTTGGGTCTGCTTCTCTTGCTGTTTTAATAGCATTAATTGCTTTGTCATTATCTCCTTTTTCAACATATATAAATGCTATGTTTTTTATAATACTTGCCGCTTTAGACTCTGAGACCTCTGTTTTAGGTTTTTCATAAGCACCAACCTTAACTCCATTATCCATTTCTTTTTTGTCATTAAAAGAAACCGTTTTACCATTTGCTAAATTAGTTGCCGTATATACTGTTTTAATATCCGTATAACCTATCTCTTTTAAGACTTTAAATCTCCCTAATGCTAAATCATAGTCCTTATCTAGATAAGCCGCATTTGCTGCATACTCTAAAAATGTTGTATCTTTTTTACTTAATTTATATACTTGATTTAAAGTAGTTTTTGCCAATGAGTAATTTTTGCTTTGGTATTCTTTAATTCCTCTATCAGATAGTCCTTGAATTAAGTCTCCCAATATTGGCTTTACTTTACTTGTATATTTAGCTTTACCTATTCCTTCTTCAAAAGACATTAACTCATTAATAACATTTGCTGCTTCTACTAATTTACCAGAACCATTTAATGCTTGAGTCTTTAGAAACAAAAATTTTCCTTTTGTCTTATCATCTAAATTATCCTTTAAACCTTCTACTTGTTTTAACGCATTTAAAGCTTCTGTAAAATTGCTTTTAGAAATTGCTTTACTTGCTGCTTTTAATTCTGCTTTTTGGGCAAACGTTACTACACTTGCCAAAAATAATGCTACTATTAATAATTGTTTTTTCATTTTATTATTGATTTTATTTTTTGAAATTTGTTAAACTATCTATTCTTCCGAGTCATTATTTTCAACTTTCATGCCATTCTCATTATCGGTTAATAATTCCTCTTCAGCCTCATCTTCTTCATGCATTACTTTTGCTACCGCAGCAATAGAATCTTTGCCTTTAAGGTTAATTAGTTTTACTCCTTGCGTTGCTCTTCCCATTACTCGTAAACCAGCAACGGCTAAACGAATAGTAATACCAGATTTATTGATAATCATTAAATCGTCTTCATCGGTAACATTTTTAATAGCAACTAAACCTCCTGTTTTATCTGTAACATTTATGGTTTTAACTCCTTTTCCTCCACGATTTGTAATACGATAGTCTTCTAATTTAGAGCGTTTACCATATCCATTTTCAGATACAACTAAGACATTACTTCCATCGCCTTCATGAACCGAAATCATTCCAATTACTTTATCAATATCATCTTTTAAGCGAATACCTCTAACTCCAGAAGCATTTCTACCCATCGGTCTTGTTTTTGCTTCTTCAAAACGGATACATTTACCTGATTTTGCAGCAATCATAATTTGACTATTACCATCGGTTAATTTTGCTTCAAGTAATTCATCGCCATCTTTAATAGTAATAGCGGCAATACCGTTTGTTCTTGGTCTAGAATATTGTTCTAAAACAGTTTTTTTAGTTTGACCGTTTTTAGTAACCATTACTACATAATGATTATTGATGTATTCTTCGTCTTTCAGATCTTGTGTTACTAAGAATGCTTTTACAACATCATCATTCTCTATATTGATAAGATTTTGAATTGCTCTACCTTTAGATACTTTTCCGCCTTCTGGAATTTCGTAAACTCGCATCCAGAATACTTTTCCTTTTTTAGTAAAGAATAGCATGTATTGGTGATTAGTAGCGACAAATAAATGTTCTAAGAAATCTTCATTTCTTGTAGAAACTCCTTTTTGTCCTCTTCCGCCTCTGTTTTGTGTTTTATATTCCGATAAATCGGTACGCTTTACATAACCTGCATTTGATATGGTAACCACTACCTTGGTATTAGGTATCATGTCTTCAATACTTACATCTCCACCAGCATATTCAATTATAGAACGTCTATCATCTCCATATTTTGCTTTGATAACTGCTAATTCCTCTTTGATAATTGTCATTCTGCGTTCTTTGTTTGCAAGAATATCTTTTAAATCATCAATGGTTTTCATTATCTCATCATACTCAGCTCTTAATTTATCTTGCTCTAGACCTGTTAATTGTCGTAAACGCATTTCAACAATAGCTTTGGCTTGAATTTCTGAAAGCTCAAAACGTTCTTCCAAGTTTTTCCTAGCTTCATCAGCATTTTTTGAAGCACGAATAATTTTTATCACTTCGTCAATATTATCCGATGCAATAATTAATCCTTCTAAAATATGCGCTCTAGCTTCTGCTTTTTTAAGTTCATATTGTGTTCTGCGAACTACTACTTCATGCCTATGGTCTACAAAATGCCCAATTATTTGCTTTAAATTCAATAATTCTGGTCTTCCATTTACCAACGCAATATTATTAACACTAAATGATGTTTGTAATGCGGTATATTTATATAATTTATTTAAAACTATATTTGGAATTGCATCTCTTCGTAATACTATTACAATACGTCTTCCTAATCTACTCGTTTCATCCTTTATATTAGAAATTCCTTCTAGTTTCTTATCATTTACCATTGCAGCAATACGCTGTTGTAAATCGGATCCATTTACTTGGTATGGTAATTCTGTTACTACAATACATTCTCTTCCATTAATCTCTTCAAACTCTGTTTTTGCACGAATAACTACTCGTCCTCTACCAGTATGAAAAGCTGCCTTTACTCCATCATATCCATAAATTGTTCCTCCTGTTGGAAAATCCGGGGCTTTAATATGCTCCATTAAGCCATCAATATCAATATCATTATTCTCAATATATGCTATTGTACCGTTTATTACTTCTGTAATGTTATGCGGTGCCATATTAGTTGCCATACCTACTGCAATACCTGACGCTCCGTTTACTAATAAACTTGGGATACGCGTTGGTAATACTGTTGGTTCTTGTAGTGTGTCATCAAAATTTAAACGATGATCTACAGTATCTTTATCAATATCTGCAAGCATATCTTCTGATATTTTCTTCATACGGACTTCCGTATAACGCATTGCTGCTGCTCTATCTCCATCTGGCGATCCAAAATTCCCTTGTCCATCTACCATTTCATAACGCATGGACCAATCTTGTGCCATACGTACCATTGCATCATAAACGGATGTATCTCCATGTGGATGATACTTCCCTAATACTTCCCCAACAATTCTTGCGGATTTTTTATGTGCTCCTGTTGCTTTAATTCCCAATTCATGCATACCAAATAACACTCTACGATGCACTGGTTTTAAACCATCTCTTACATCTGGTAATGCTCTTGAAACTATTACTGACATTGAATAATCAATGTAAGCACTTTTCATTTCATCCTCAATATTTACAGGAATTATATTTTCTCCTTCTGCCATATACTTTTAATTAAATTTTTTAGTTAATTAACGAAGATGCAATTTACAACTTTTATAACTTTATTTGCCTCTTATTAACTTCTAAATTCCTATTTTTTATTAACAATTTTAATCTGATTTTTTTTAAAAAAACAGGAATCTATCTATTTCAAACTCCACTTCAACAACAAGCTATATATCAGCAAACTAAATCTACATATATTTTATATTTATTTTTATTAAAAGAAAAATAATTAACAATATTCTTAGTAAGCTGTTAATTCTTTAAATAAATTTAATTTAATAAAAAAAAACGTTTACTTTTACAACTTAAACTTATATGAAATGGATGATAATTTTTCGCCAAAAGTAAAGGATGTAATTGCTTATAGCAAGGAAGAAGCTTTACGATTAGGGCATGACTTTATAGGAACAGAACACTTAATGCTTGGCATTCTTAGAAAAGGAGAAGGTAAAGCTATTGATATATTAAACACTTTAGATGTTGACATGGCTTTTTTAAGAAAAAAGATTGAAATTTTAAGCCCTGCCAATCCAAATACTTTTAAAGGAAATGAAAATCGCAGTTTGCATTTAACTAAACAAGCTGATAAAGCTTTGAAAACAACTTTTTTAGAAGCAAAAGTGTATAAAAGTTCTTCTGTAAATACAGCGCATTTGTTACTTTGTATTTTAAGAAATGAAAATGACCCTACAACAAAACTCTTACAAAAATTTGAGTTTGACTACAACAAAGTGAAAGTTGTTTTTAGTCAATTATTTTTAGATGATGATATTACGGATAATCCTACTTTTGAAATTCCAAGAGATGATGAAGCGGAAGGGCAAAGAAATCCTTTTGAAAAGAAACCTACTGGAAAGGTAAATATTCAAAAATCTAAAACTCCTGTTTTAGATAATTTTGGTAGAGATTTAACTGCTTTGGCCGAAAATGACAAATTAGATCCTGTTGTTGGTAGAAAAAAAGAAATTGAGCGTATCTCACAAATTTTGAGTCGTAGAAAAAAGAATAATCCTATTTTAATTGGTGAACCTGGTGTTGGTAAAAGTGCCATTGCTGAGGGATTAGCTTTACGAATTATACAACGCAAAGTTTCTAGAATTCTTTTTAACAAACGTATTATTTCATTAGACTTAGCTAGTTTAGTTGCTGGCACAAAGTATAGAGGTCAGTTTGAAGAACGTATGAAAGCTTTAATGAACGAGCTTGAAAAGAATGATGATATTATTCTATTTATTGATGAAATACATACCATTGTTGGTGCTGGTGGGGCTACTGGATCTCTTGATGCTAGTAATATGCTAAAGCCCGCTCTTGCTAGAGGAGAAATACAATGTATTGGTGCTACTACACTTGATGAATATCGCCAAAATATTGAGAAAGATGGTGCTTTAGAGCGTCGTTTCCAAAAAGTAATTGTGGAACCTACTTCTGTTGAAGAAACTATACAAATTTTACAAAATGTAAAAAGTAAATACGAAGATCATCACAGTGTTATTTATACCGATGATGCTATTGAGGCTTGTGTAAAATTAACGAATAGATATATGACTGATCGTTTTTTACCTGACAAAGCCATTGATGCATTAGATGAGGCAGGCTCACGTATTCATATTACTAATATTGTGGTTCCTGAACAAATTCTTTCTCTTGAAAAGCAATTGGAGAATATTAAAGAGCTTAAAAATAAAGTTGTTAAAAGTCAAAAATACGAAGAGGCTGCTAAATTACGTGATGATGAAAAACGTGTTGAAAAAGAACTTGCCCATGCGCAACAAGTTTGGGAAGAAAATGCCAAACAAAATAGAGAAACTGTTACGGAAGATAATGTTGCCGAAGTAGTTTCTATGATGACTGGTATTCCTGTTAATAGAGTAGCAGAAGCTGAAAGTAATCGTTTGGCTGAATTACCTAACCTCATTAAAGGTAAAGTTATTGGACAGGATGAAGCTGTTCAAAAAGTAATTAAAGCCATTCAACGTAATCGTGTTGGTCTTAAAGACCCTAACAAACCTATTGGCTCTTTTATTTTTATGGGACAGACTGGTGTTGGTAAAACTCAATTAGCAAAAGTTTTAGCTAATGAGTTATTTGATAACTCTGATGCTCTTATTCGTATTGATATGAGTGAATATATGGAGAAATTTGCTATTTCTCGTTTGGTTGGCGCTCCTCCTGGTTATGTTGGTTATGAAGAAGGTGGGCAATTAACCGAAAAAGTAAGACGTAAGCCTTACTCTGTAGTTTTATTAGATGAGATTGAAAAAGCACATCCTGATGTGTTTAATATGCTACTACAAATTTTAGATGATGGTTTTATTACGGATAGTTTAGGGCGTAAAATTGATTTTAGAAATACTATTATTATCATGACTTCTAACATTGGCGCGCGTCAATTAAAAGATTTTGGTACTGGTGTTGGTTTTGCAACAGAAACAAAAGCTAACCAAGCTGAAGATCATGCTAAAGGTATTTTAGAGAATGCTCTTAAAAAGAGTTTTGCTCCTGAGTTTTTAAATCGTATTGATGATGTTATTATCTTTAATGCTCTTGAAAAAGAGGATATTCACAAAATTATTGATATTGAACTGGTAAAATTATTAGATCGTATTTCTGACCTTGGCTACTCTCTTTCTTTAACTGATGCTGCTAAAGATTTTATTGTTGAAAAAGGGTTTGACAAAAAATATGGTGCTAGACCTTTAAAACGTGCCATTCAAAAATATATTGAGGATGCTTTGGCTGAAAAAATTGTAAATTCAATTCTTAAAGAAAATGATAGTATTGTTATGGATTTAAATAAAGACAAAGACGAACTTACTATTGAGATTAAAAAAGGTAAAAAAGTGGTTGAATAATACTTTTTACTTCATATTAAAAAAAGAGAGCTCATTTGTAGGTCTCTTTTTTTTTATAAAATGTTTTTATTAAGTAAATTTGAAAACAAAAAAAGATAATCTTAATTTATTTTAGTTACTGTTTTATTTACGTTATTTTTAATTCTTTCAACGTTATTTTTAATTACACTTATATCTTAGTTTTGCTTAATTATGGACAAGCTAAAGAAACATTGGAATATTTCATCTAATACGCAGTTACTACTTATTTTGTTAGTTTTTGCTATTAATGGTTCTTTATCTGGTTTTATCACTAAACCTGCCCTTAATTTTATCGGTGTTACTAAAGAAAATATACATTTTATTATTTATTGGATCCTCTATATTTTAGTTATTTCTATTGTATATTTTGCTTTACTTATTATTATTAGCAGGCTATTTGGTCAATCATCTTTTTTTAAAAAATTCGCAAAACGCTCTTTAACTCCTTTTGGTTTTAAACGTTTTTTTTAATTCTTTTTTCTTTTTATTATGTAAGTATATATCCACATTATTGTAAATGTTGGTATTACATCTAATGCTGGAAACCCTTCTTCTATTAACGCTATAAATCCTCCTACTTTTCCTGCTGTTCCTTTATACATTTTCATTACTAAATATGCTGCTACTGGTGCCCAAATCACATCTGTAAATTCCCCTATTCCTGGTATCGCGAAAGATAAAAGTCCTATTAAATCAAAAATTACTCCTGAAATTAGTTTTGTGTATTTACTTGATTTTACATTTACTTTTTTTTCTTTTTTCATTTTTAAAATATGCTATTTTAAATTATCTGTAGTTTTTTTTTTATTTGTTACAAAATTAAACTTATATAAATATATTTGCATTCAATTTAGATACTTATAATGAAATTAAAAAATATTTTAGCTCGTAAAGGGTATATTGCTATAAAGTTAAAAAAAACTACTACCAACCATTATGAAATAAGAGCAAAAATAAATTCTATAAAAGGTCGTTTTATTCTTGATACTGGTGCTTCAAATTCTTGTATTGGTTTAGAGTATATTGCTTTTTTTAAACTTAATGCTGAAGACTCTTCTACTAAAGCTGCTGGCGCTGGCGCTATTGATATGCTTACACAACAATCTGCTAATAATAAAATAGTTTTTTTTAACTCCAAAAAAACTAAATCATGGCAATTTCATCATCTTCATTTAGTTATTTTTGATTTATCGCATGTAAATACTGCTTTAACACAACATAATGCTAATGCTGTACACGGCATTATTGGGGCTGACATTTTAACTAATGGGAATGCTATTATTGATTATAAAAAGAATAGACTTTTTTTAAAAAGAAAAGTTTTTAAGTTTTAATCTCGCCTTCTTCTCTTTTCAAAACTCATTGAACCATATACATATTGTCCATCTGGTAATGCTTTTGTAAATTCATTATATTGTTGCTCATAATTAATTGCTGCATTAATTATTTTTAATATTAATTGTACTTTTAATATTTCTGGTATTTGTGTATTTCTATAATATAGATTGCTTTGCGGCTCCCAATAGCTACTTTTATGTATTGTATTATTCTTTTTTGCTGTTAATGAAATTGTTATTCCTCCTGACCCTACTATATATCCTTTAATAGTTTTTCCATCTGGTATGGTTTCAAATTCGTTTAGTTCTAACTCCTCCATTATCTTTTTTGCCTCTAATGATGGTATTTTTGTTTTTTTTGATATTAATTTTATTCTATCTCCATTATCATTGCTTTGCCAAATAACATTAATCAAATTACCAACATAACTACTATCTTTTAATTTTGTTATTTTAATAATTTGGTAATCATCAATTTCAATAATGTACATTTTTTCATGTACTAAACTATCAAAATTTAATGATTCTGTTTTTAAATCCATTTGTGCATATGACAAATTAAACATTAAGATAAGGTATATTAGGGTATATGTATATTTTTTCAAATCAGGGGGAATTTGTAGTTAATATTCTTCCCAAAGTTAAGCTTTTTTTCTTAAAACAAGTCTTTTAAATCAATTAATAATCAGGGCAAACTCATACTTTTTTAAATAACCTTTTTTAATAATTAACTGATAAATAACCTGTTAAGTTGTTTTTTATTTGTATATTACACTGATAATCAACAATTTAATTAAATGAACAAACAGAATA
>Ga0256840_1003129_pt1 | contig 13711 bp, 11 predicted proteins | sample 355202metaG_FD_185969 | JGI IMG/M metagenome (GOLD analysis project Ga0256840, IMG submission 185969) | Hydrothermal vent microbial communities from Mid Atlantic Ridge, Atlantic Ocean - 355-202 | ecosystem: Environmental > Aquatic > Marine > Hydrothermal vents | place: Atlantic Ocean: Mid...
ACAAGGCTCAGTATAGTTTTGCATTTGTGGAGTACAATGACAACATTTCAAATGATACCTACAAGGTTACGGCAGGTTTAGCTATTGCTTTTGGGGATATGTTTGATATGTCGAGTTATAGAGCTCCAAGAAGTATTAAGAGTCATCTTTCGGAGTTGAATAGATTTGAGAATGTTGTTTTAAATAGAAACATGAGTTTACAGACTACGAGAGGGGTTAGTAAGACTGCTGAGGCAATAGCGAGGGATAATGTTCCTACGAATAATGCTCCAGTATGGACTGCTTCATCTTATGCTACTGGTTTAACAGTAGATGACACAAGTGATAATGCTATTACTATCAAGGATTTAACTGCTGTGAGTAGTGATGCTGATGGGGATACGATTACATATAGTATTGTGAGTATTAGTCAACCAGAACCATTAGATCAAACTATTTGGAATAATTCTGTAGTTATACAATCTGGTGTATTAAAAGTTCAAAATCTTTTAACTCAAGATCCAAATACTTCTGGAACAGTTACAGTTACTGTAAGAGCAAGTGATGGTTCAAGTTCAAATGATACAACTGTTAGTTTTACATTTAATAATGTGAACTAAATATAATGAAAACTTAGAGTAAAATCTACATGTTTTTATTGTAAAAATTAAAAGCTTAGAGAATTTCTCTAAGCTTTTTTTGTGTTCTTTCTTTCATATCTTTTGTGCCCAAAAGAAGCAAAAGGCTTCAAGGGTTATGCACCCTTAAAAATCCGCAATGAGTTTTACAATAACAGCTAGCTTTTACTATTTTGTTTAAAATTCATTTTGATTTTTGAAAGATGATTTAAGTTTACAGTCTGCAAAGTAGTGTTAAAATCAATAACAATTTTTAGTTTTTTATAAAAAAATTTGCTTTTTTAAATTTTTCTATAAAATATTTAAGTTATCTGTAGCTTGGTTTATATTTTTATATTTCAATGTTGTAGATATCCTAGAAGCCTTAACTTCTAGAAAACTGAATTTTCAGCTTAAATGCTGATATTATTATACTAAATCGTAAAAGCATCTTGCTTTTACGATTATTTTTTAATCTTTTAGAAAAGATACGGGGATTTTAAGGGGTGCAACTGAGATGATTAATCTGCCGTAAGCCACTGAATACAGCCAGTTGAAACTTGTAACCCCTTAATGCTTTTGCTTACTTTTTGCATAAAAGTAATGATTATTTAGCACAAAAAAAGTTAGAAATTAATCTAACTTTTTATTACTTAAAAGAATCTTGTGATTTGACACAATCTAAATCATCTGCAAGCATTCCTTTCTCAATCATTATTTCATCAATTTCCTAAATCATTATTAGTATTACCATCAGTTTCATAAATCTTTATTTCAGATATATTAGATTTTAATAATTCTAAATAGTCATCAAAAAATATATTTATTCATCAATCAGTAACTCATCTATTTACTGTTTTAAATCTAATGTTAGTTCATAAATCATCATATGTGTTTACACTTCCATCAGCATTAGTAATTTTTAGCTCTATATCATTATCAGGTATAGTTTTTATACTATTATTAATTCCTCATATATCAACACTTGCAAAATCTATATTTATTACACACTTTCAAGCTACTTCTGTTCCTCAAGTTAAAGCTCAGATATTACAAGTTGTAGGAACTGCTTCACAATTATCTCAACTTGCATTTGCTTGATATCAAGCATTACAATTTAAATTTTCTATTGTATCACTACCATTTACAGTATATGATAAGTCTGTATTACAAGTAACATTTCTTTTATATGTAATATTTCAGTTAGCTAAAGTTGTAGTTTTTTCAATATTTATTGAACTATTTTTATTTGTAGGAGTTGATGAAGTAAATCAATTTGCATTGTATATTGGACATTGATTTGGTGCTAATACTACACAAGAATTATATTTAAATGTATTATCTCATTCTATATTTCATTTAACACATGTTTTTGTTGTATTTTGACAAGTACTTCATGCAGGTACTTCTTTATTTTTATATGCTGTTATTGTTGTTCAATCTTGAATTTCTTCTCATTCAAACATACAATTATATTTTTCTACTTGTTCTATTTCTTTTACTTTTCAATCCTCATTATTTACTATTAATGAAGCAATTTCATCTGCTGTTCTTATAGCTGTGTTTGTAGAGAATTTAATATTTGTTTGAAATTCTTCAATAATAGCATCTTGTATTGTAGCAGGAGTATCTATTGAGTTTTGTGTTGTTTTTATGCTTTGTTTATCTGTGATTTCTTTTGAGTCTTGAGTTTGATTTTGAGTTACTTCAACTTTTCATATTATTACTTGTGTTGTAGTTCCATTTATATCTTTAGCTACTGAAAAGATTGTTCATCTTACTGCGGCAGTTGAATCTGTTGTTGATACTTGAAATTCACTTTCGTCGTTTAGGCTTGTGGCTTTTGTCCAGATTTTACCTGATTGGAGTGTTAATTTTACGAAAGTAGTTAGGTTGTTTTCTTTTGGGAAGTTTAGTTTAGTTAGGGTTAGTTTTGAATCTTTTTTTAGGATTGATACTGAGCCATCTGAGAAGAATAGTTCTAGGTCGTCAGTTCATGAGTAAAGTATAGTTCAATTTTTGTATACGGCTCCATAACTATCTACTTTTATAGTATCTCATTCTCTAAAAATGTTTCATTGAGAGTCTGTAGCTATTAGGACTAATTCTTGTGGGTTGTATGGAAGATTTTGTTTTGAGTCATTGTATACGAAGTCTGCACCGTTGTATTCTCTTATGAGTCCGTATGGTCAGTTTTCGGCTGTGTAATTTGATGCAACAATTGCTGATGAGTCTCAGTTTATTATTTGCACACCTGCTACTTCAAACTCATTTCATTGTTTTGTTTTACCGTAAGAATAGTATGAATTTGTTCTAGGGTCAAGAGGAAGTATGTTAAGGTATTTCTTAGCTATAGTATCTTCAGTTATTGAACCATATACTCAGTATGTTTCTGTTCAAGTATACGAATGAGCATATTCCGTATTGGCTTTAAAGAAATTTTTATTTCCTCAAGGCATTGGTAAAGTGCTTGTTTCTTGCGATGATGACAATAATGCATTATTAATTGTTTCAATATCTGATACAACTTTTGCATTATCTGCTTTTTCAGTTGACGAATCCATAGCTGAAAATCATACAACTGCTAATAATGCTATTATAGAAATAGCTATAATAATTTCCACTAGGGAAAAGGCCTTTTTATTAACCATAAAGTAATTTATTAAAAAATAATTTAAACATATTTATTTTACTTACTTTTCAATTCTATAAAAGTATAATTATAAAAAAGCTTTGACTATTTATTTAGTTTATTTTTAATGATATTTATTCTGAATTTCCTTAAATCTATATTAATATAATTTTGTTATTTTATTATATGTGATATAATAGTTATATAATTATTAAAAAATAAATTTGATTTATATTTAAAAGTATATAGTATGTATATACTCCTAAAAAATATTTTAATTTATAATTTGTTAAATAATGAGCAATAAGGAATTTGAAAATAAAGTTTTAGGTGCACTAGATTGAATAAATGGTAGATTTGATAATCTAGAGTGAAGATTTGATAATCTAGAATGAAGATTTGATAATCTAGAATGAAGGTTTGATGGTTTAGAATGAAGGTTTGATGGTTTAGAAAAAGACGTTAAAAATCTATCTACTAAAGTTGAGGCACTAGATACTAAAGTTGAGGCACTAGATACTAAAGTTGAGGCACTAGATACTAAAGTTGAGGCACTAGATACTAAAGTTGAGGCACTAGATACTAAAGTCGAAGCACTAGATAAAAAAGTTGATAGAATAGATGATAAGATTGATCATAGATCGAATCAATTGGAAAATCTTATTAATTTAAATACTCAGTATATAAATCAATCATTTGAAAAAATAACTGATTTACAATTAGAAAAAAGCTATTAAGCTTTTTTTTTGACAAAAGTTATAAAAATAATATATTATATTTAATATTTCTTAATAAGACATTGTGATTCTAGCACAACTTGAAACGATAACAACAATTATAACTTCTATATAAATAGGGTATTTTTTGTTTGTAATATAAAGAAATAATAAAAACTCTTATTTAAAATAATAGGAGTTTTTTTTGAAATAAAAATATTTTCTCAATTGCAACCTCTTTCTCCTGATTAAGGAGAGAGAATTCAAGAGAGAGGTTTAATAATTAATTTAATAAATAATGAATTTATCTACAAAAAGACATAGTTTAGCACATATAATGGCTCAAGCTGTAAAACAGAATTTTCCTACTGTAAAAATAGCTACAGGACCAGATACAGAAGATTGATTTTATTATGATTTTGATTTTGGGGAAGTAGAATTTTCTGATAAAGATCTTAAAAAAGTTGAAAAGTCAATGAAAAAAATTGTTTCTCAATGACAAGAATTTAAAAAATTTGAAGTAAATTTTGATGAAGCAAGAAAAATTATTGATGAAATGTGAGAATGATTTAAAAATGAACTAGTTGATAAAATAGAGTCAGGTGATTTTAAAAATACTGAGAAATTATCAGATAAAATTACATTTTATATAAATATTGGTAAAGGTTGAAAGGAATTACCACTTCAAGAATATCTAAAAATTAATAATTTTGAAGATTTTTCTGAAATGGATGGAAATCAAGTAAAAAATCTTAAATTTATAGATATGTGTACAGGTCCTCATGTAAAAAATACATTAGAACTTGATGCAAATTCATTTAAATTAGCTAGAGTTGCATGAGCTTATTGGTTAGGTAATGCTGAAAATAAACAACTTACTAGAATATATGCTTATGCTTTTAATGATAAAGCCGAGCTTGATGTTCATTTAAAAATGCTTGAAGAAGCTAAAAAAAGAGATCATAGAATATTAGGTCAAAAACTTAAATTATTTACTATTTCTGAATTAGTAGGTCCTGGATTACCACTTATGCAACCTGCTTGAATGGTTATTAGGCAAGAAATTGAAAACTATTTATGGGAGCTTCATTCAAAAGTGGGGTATGAAAGAGTTTGGTCTCCACATTTAGCAAAAGAAAGTTTATATGAAACATCAGGTCATGCTGGTCATTATTTAGAAGATATGTTTTCTGTTTTTGGTTGAACTTCAAAAGAAAAGTTTTTCTTAAAACCTATGAATTGTCCACATCATATGCAAATTTTTGCTGATAATCAATTTAGTTATAGGGATATGCCAGTTAGGTATTTTGAACCTGCAACAGTTTATAGAGATGAAAAATCAGGTCAATTGTCTGGTTTAACAAGAGTAAGAGCAATTACTCAAGATGATGGACATTTATTTTGTAGAGTAAATCAAATAAAAGATGAAGTAAAAGTAATTACTGATATTATAAAAGAATATTATGGAACACTTTGAATGACTAAAGATTATTGGGTATCATTATCAGTAAGATGAGATGATAAAGAAAAATATTTAGGTACAGATGAAAACTGGGAAAAAGCTGAAGAAGCACTTGAAAATGCCTCAAAAGAAAATAATCTTCCATACAAAAGAATAGAATGAGAAGCTGCATTTTATGGACCAAAACTTGATTTTATGTTTAAAGATGCTATTGGTAGAGAATGGCAATTAGCAACTATTCAATGTGATTTTAATCTACCTGAAAGATTTAATTTAAGTTTCACTAATGAAAATAATGAGCAAGAAAGACCAGTTGTAATTCATAGAGCAATTTCTGGTTCACTTGAAAGATGAATGTGAGTTTTGATAGAACATTTTGCATGAGTTTTTCCAATGTGGATGGCTCCAAGACAAGTAATAGTTGTCCCAGTTTTACCTATGTTTGATGATTATGCTCATAGTGTAATGAAGGACTTAAAAAATGCTTGAATAAGAGCTAATTGAGATTTTTCAACTGATTGACTTAATAAAAAAGTTAGAAACGCTGAAAAAATGCATAATAATTATATATTAGTTATTTGAGAACAAGAAGTGAATGATTGAACTGTTTCAGTTAGAAATTATAAAACAAAGGAACAAACAGTTGAAGAATTAGAGGAATTTAAAACTAGAATATTAGAGGAAGTTAAAACAAGAAGTTTATAAAAAAATAAAAGCCTTAGTCGTTAGACTAGGCTTTTTATTATTGTGCAAAAAATATGCACGATTTACAGATTCCGCAATCGCAATCTGCTGCGTCAGAACTGTAACTAAAAGAAATAATTATATTATTCTTCATTTTCTTTTCCTCTTTTTATTTTGTATATATGATTTGCTGTAAAAAGCATTAATACATATATTGTTAACCCTATTGTAATCAAAAAGATTACACCTTCTTTTGTTTCTACCAATTTATATCCTTTGTTTTTATTTTCTACTATTTTTTATAGTAATACCAGTTTGTGAAAACTATTGCTTCTTTAAAAGCATAATATAGATTTATGAACATACTTAACTCCTTTTGTTTTTGTTTTTTTGAGGACTTTGATTATACTGAAAATAATTAATTGTAAAGTTATTTTCTATAAATGATATATGATGTAATAATTATTTGAGCTGGTGCAGCGTGACTTTTTGCTTGAATAAATTTAGATAAAAATTTAAATAAATTGATATTAGAAAAAAATGATAAACCTTGAATAAAGGTTCTTTTATCATGAGGAGAGAGAGCTAATGTTTCAAATATAGATATAGATGTTGAAAGAGATTATTTTTGACAAAATAAAAAAGCATTAATAAGTATTTTTAAAAGATTTAATCAGTGGGATATACAAAGTTTTTTTGCTGAAAATTGAGTAAATATAGTTGAAGAAGATAGATGAAGACTTATACTTGAAAGTTGAGATAGTAGTGAATTATTAGATTTATTAGTTAAAAAACTAAAAGAAAATAATTGTGAATTAAAAATAAATAGTGATGTAAAAAAAATAAAACCTCACCCTAACCCTCTCCTTTGAGAGGAGAGGGAACAATGAAAATTATTTGATATTATTTGTGATGATTGAAAAATACATAAAGCAAAAAATATAATAGTATCAAGTGGTTGAAAATCATTTTTTCAGGTGTGAACTACGGGTGAATGATATAATTTTGCAAAAGATTTATGAATAAAAATTATTTCCCCTCATAAGGCTTTATGTGGACTTACAGCTAAAAAAGATTTTAAAGAATTATCTGGTAGTTCTATGAATTTATGATTAAAACTAGTTGATAATAAAAAAATAATTTATGAAGAATTTTGACCATTATTATTTACTCATTTTTGAATTAGTTGACCAATAGTGTTTAATACTGCAAATGTTTTGTGAGAATATTTAAATGGTATATGAATATTTTCAGAAGAAGAAAAAATAAAATATATACTAAATAATATTAAAGTAGAATTAAATATAGATAAAGAAAAAGCTACAAAAAAAATAGTAAAATTTTTTGAAAAAGAATTAGAAAATGATGAAAAAATAGAGTTTTGATTACAGGATTGGAGAAGTTGGAAGGAGGCAAAAGCTACATGATGATGAATTAATATAAATGAATTAGATAAAAATATGCAATCAAAAAAATATTGTTGATTATATTTTATTTGAGAAGTTGTAGATGTTACATGAAAAACATGATGATTTAATCTTCAATGGGCTTGGAGTAGTGCTTATGTATGTTGAAAAAGTATAAAATAGTAAGTTTTTATAAAAAACTTACTATTTTTGTTTTATAATAAAAAGTATGTTATTATTTAAATATAGTAATTAAAAACAAAATTATGATAAATAAAATAGATATTGCTTTATGAAATCAATTAAAAACTTTATATTGATTTAAAGATGAGATTTTAGTTGAATTTTATAATGCTTTCAAAAAAATTGATATTGAACAAAAGGAAAAATTTTTATTAGAATTTGATAAAAAAATTGAAAATAAAAATAAAACTCTAAATGAATTTTTAATAAAAATAAAGATAGATAATAATAAAATTAAAGAATTTATTGATAATAAAAAAATAGAAAAAGTGAATATTAATTTATAATTAAAAGATTATGACTGAAACACCAAAATATATTGAAACTCAAAGTGTTAAGGATTGAATTGATACAATGAATATAAATAGGGAAATTGTTGATAAAATTTTAGAAAAAAGATGAGTAAATAATGATGTTACTGATAAGTTATATGATAAAATAATTGATGAGATTTCTTCTATTTCAGTTGATTCAGATAAATATATAGATAAATGAGTAACTGATTTTTCGTGAGATATAAATGAATGAAGTAAGGAAGAAAAAGAATTTTTTGAAAAAGTAACAGATAGTAGAAATAAAGCCTTAGATGTATTATTAAATTCACTTTGAGAATATTCTGATTTAAATTCTTTAAATGAGTTATTTAAATATGATGAAAAATTATCTAGTATTGTTGATTTAGTTTTAGATAAAGAGGAGGAAAAAGAAATTGATAGTCCTTGAACTGATGTAGATGAATCATTTATGGATAGATTAGCTAAAGGTTTATGAGATTCTTTAATTCCATGAACTTTGAAACATAATAATGATATAAGAGATGCTTATGCTTCAATGTGATATGAACCATGAAAATTTAAAAATTAATAAAAACTATTTATAAATAGTTTTTATTTTTTGCTTTACAAAAGTTTTAATTAAACTAAAATTATCTTAATAAATATATAAATTATATAATAATGAAAAAAGTATTAACTTGAATAAAACCTACAGGTGACTGAATGCATATTTGAAATTATTTAGGTGCATTTAAACCTTTTTTAGATTTATCTAAATGAAAAAAAGCATATATTTTTATAGCTGATTATCATTCTCTTACTTCTGTGCATGATGCTGAAACTTTAAAAAGAAATAAACTTAGACTTTTAAAAGAGTATTTTGCCTTATTACCAAAAGATACTGAAATTGTTGTTTATGAACAATCAAAAGTTAAAAGAATAAATGATATTACATGGATGCTTTCAAGTGTTACTCCTTACTCTATGATGCTTAGAGCACATAGTTTTAAAGATAGTCAAAATAAAAATAGTGAGATAAATATGGCTGTTTTTAATTATCCTATATTGATGACTAGTGATATTATTACTTATGATATAGATTTGGTTCCAGTTTGAAAAGATCAAATTCAACATCTTGAATTTTCTAGAGATATTGCAGGAAATTTTAATAAAACTTATAATACTGATTTATTTAAACTCCCAAATCATCATATAGAAGAATCTGTTAAAATTATTCCTGGTACCGATGGTAGAAAAATGAGTAAGTCTTATGATAATTTTATATGAATTTTTGATTCAAAAAAAGTTTTGAAAAAAAAGATAATGTGAATAGTTACTTGAAGTGAATCTTTAGAAGAATCAAAAGATCCTGAAAAATGTAATGTTTTTTCTTTAATTAAACTTTTTGCTTCAAATGATAAACAAGAAGAAATTGCTAAAAAATATAGAGAATGAAACTATGGTTATTGACATGCTAAACTTGAATTATTAGATATTATTTTAGATTATTTTAAAGAAGCAAGAGAAAGATATGATAGTTTTGAAAGTAATATGAATTATATAGAAAAAAAACTTGAAGAATGAAATAAAATAGCTAATGAAATGGCTGATAAAAAATATGAACAAATGATGAATATAATCTGATTATAAAATATAGTAACTAGAAATAGTTACTTTTATTTTGATAAAAACAATATACTTGACAAATTATTAAAAATATTTATATTTAATAAAATATATTATTAAATATTATATTATGTTTAAGAAAATTGTGTCTGCTATTAATTGATGAATTAATTTAGATTCAGTTAAAAATGGAGAATTAAATAATGAAGTTATTGATAAAGAAAGTGATGTTAAAGACAATGTTGAATCTTTAATAAATTTTAGTGATTTCAAAGATGATATAGAATCTTTTATGACTATTGACCTAAATAAAAATAAGTATAATAAAAAAACTAAAAGGCTTGATTTAACAAGGTTGGTTTTTTGAACATTAAAAAACATGTTTAAAGATAATTTTTTAGACTATATAAGTCATCCTGATTTTAAAAATCTTATTTTAAAAGTTTATTGATTATGAGGTTGAAAATGAGGATATAAAATAAATTTTAATTCTGAATCGTGAAAAGAGAGTTTCGTTTTAATTAATATATCAGATAATAGAAGATATTCTTGATTTTCTTCTAGTGAAGTTGATTGATTTATAGTAAATAAGTTATGAATAAAAGATAATTCAGAAATGAGTCATTTTATCAAAAAGACTATTTATTGAATAGATGAATCTTTTGAAAAATATACTTGAAAAAGGTTTAAGGAATTTATATATTCACATATTTTAAAAGAAGTTGAAAAATTATTAGAAAAAAATAATGATTTATGAAAAATATTTTTAGAATGAAATGATTGAATTATAGATAAAGAATTATTTATAAAAGCTATGGCTTGAAAAATATATAGAGATAATTTTGATTATATTCATAAAGTTGCATGACATAAATTGATGTCTGATATGCCAAAGTTGGTATTAGATGAATTACTTTGAAGTAATGCTGAAAATTTCAAAATTAATATAAATTTAAGTTTTGATAAGATTATTAAATTTTTTAGAGAATTTAATTTTAATGATAGTCCTATTTTAGATATAGAAGATGAGTGTAAAAATGATTTACTTTTAAGTTTTCAAGATAAAATTAAATTATATTTTAGAAAATTTGATAAAACTGAAATAGATAGTGAATTACTTAAATGAACTATTAGTTTTTTAATAGAAAATAATAATTTAAACTTAAAAATAGATAAATTATCTACTGCTATTTTTGGTTTATTGAAAAGTAATATTGATGATTTAGAATTATTATTTTGAAAATTTAATTGAGAAATAATTGAAGAAAATTGAAATAAATATAAATATAATCAATTTAGAATAAGAGATTTTAAAAATATTAAATGAAAAAATAGTGTAAAAAAAGTTTTATCATGAATTAAATTAATTATTGATGAAATGGAAGAATTAGAAAATAGTATAAAATCTTTAGAAAATTGATTGGAAATTGAACATGTTTCAAGTTATAACTATGAAGCGAATATATGAGAAAAAGAAAAAATATTACTAGATTATGATAAAAAAATTGACTTATTAGTTTTAAAACGTGAGGATATAAAAAAAGAAATAGAAAATGAAAAAGAAAAATGATTTTTTGATAAAATTTTATGAAAAAATAAAAAGATATCTGAATTAGAAAATAAAGATAAAAAAATATATGCAGAATTGTTAGATATTGCTATTAGACGTGAAAAATTAGAGGTTTCGATTGTTTGATTTAAAAAGAAAGTATTAGAATTGAATAATTGAAATAATAAAAAATTTAGAAAAAAAGAAGATTTAAAGTTAGTTTTAAAAAATAAAACTAAAATGTTAGAAAGAGTAAAAGAAGATTTTATGAGAAATGTATTATTTGGTAGAGAATTAATCCTTTAATTATGAAAAATAAATTAGAACATATTGATGAAAGTAAAAATAAATGATATTATTTATCAGCAATAGAACAATCAAAAAATATGATTATGTCTAATGTAGTTACTAGTGAATTTAGAGACTTAATGAAGGATAAATTATTATCGTGTATAGATATTTGTAGTAGAGATAATTTTGATAATAGTTTGACTGTTAATGAAATTTTAGATATATTATCTGATGAATTATTGTCTAATCATTTATTAGATAAAGATAAATCAATTATTTATTCTAATTTATGAGATAATTATTTTTTGTTATGAGATATGGAAAAGTCTTTGGAAAGTTATAATCAGTCTTATAATTATTGAAATACTGGTATTTTGAAGGAAATAATATATATGAATATTTTTCTAAATTTACCATCTAAAAATATTAATGAAGGCTGAAATATTATATTTTCTGATATAATTAATGATTTAGATGAAAATAAAGATGATCTAGATTTTTGAAATCAAATAGAAGCAGATTTATGAGAATTTTTTGTTGGGTGATTTGATTTTATTAATAATCCTAATTGTTTACAAGATTATGTATATAACTTAGAATTAACTGAAATAAAATGGATATCAGAATTACAATCACTAAACTTTGATAAAGAAGAAAATTTTATTAAAAATAAAAACGAAATAGAAAAAATATTATCAGAACAGTATTTAAAAATTGCTGAAGAAGTAAATCATTTAGAGTATATATATAGTGCGTTCTGAAATATGGTTAATAGAATGGGATGAGAAAATATTGATTATCTAGAATACTGAAGGCAATTAAAGGATTTTCTACAAACTTGATTTGATATGATAGATACTTATTTTGAAAAATGAGAAGATGAAAAGTGATTAGAGTTATTAGAATTTATTGTAGTTAACTGATTTGATAATTTATCATCTATAAATAAAGATTTTTTAATTGATAAGTTTGAAAAACTTATCATAAAACATTTGGATAAGTTAGATGATTATAGAGTTAATAATGTTTTGTTAAAGTGAGTTAATAATAAAATTATTTCATATGACTCTATGCTTATTATATGAGATATATTTTTAAAAATTTGAAGATATTGAAACGCATATTCTTTTTATTATTTTGCTTTAGCTTCTGATTTAGATCTAAATTCAAAATTTATAGAATTATTGAACACTATTGTATTTAACAATAATTTTTCAGACAATAATGATAATAATGATGAAACTCATCCAGAAATAATTTTAAGTCTTTTAATTGATAAGGTTAATAATTGATTAAAATTAAATAAGGTAGATTTAATTAAAATAAAGAATATATGTAATATGATTTAATTAATAAAATATGAAATGATTTAATAAAATAATACTTTGATTATGAATTGTGTCATCTATAAATTTATGAATAAACTATAATATAATAAATGCTCAGATAAATTCAAAATCTACAGTAGAGGATATATTAGCTAAAATTTATAATCCTATAAACCCTGATGGGATAGAAACAGATGATTGATATATTTATATAGTGGAAAATGATACAATAGCTAATAGCTATAATAAAGTTGAAAGTAGTAATTGTTAAATTACTACTTTTTTATTGTTAAAAGTTTTTAACATCACAATTTACTCTATTTTAAGCCAATTAACTAGTTATTTTTATCTAGTAATTATTTTATTTTGACTTTTTACTTTAAATAGATAAAGTAGAAAATAACAAGATACTTTAAATAAGTAAAGTGATTTTATAATAGTTTTTAACATTTTTTATTAATGAAGAAAAAGGAATTAGAATATGAGTTAGAAAGCATTACAGAGGTTTTATCAAAAATAGATTCAAAAGATAGAGTGCTTGATTTTTTGTTAGATTTGATGACTGAAAAAGAGATGCTTGAATTTTCTAGAAGATTTGAGGTAGCAAAGATGCTAGATCAAGGTATTTCTTATGCTAGAATTGAAAGAAAGACAAATATGAGTTCCACTACAATAGCAAGGATTTCAAAAGCCTTAAAATGAAATAATATGTGATATATGAATGCTTTAAATATTATTAAATGAGAGTATTAAAAAAAGAATAACAATTTTGTTATTCTTTTAATTTTTTCTTATATATTCTAAATCTAAACTTTCTCATTTAAATCAAAATATATCTGATGTACCATTTTTAGGAAGATTTCATGTATTTTTTCAAACAAATTTCATTTTTTCTTTTTCTAT
>Ga0256840_1003130_pt1 | contig 13707 bp, 15 predicted proteins | sample 355202metaG_FD_185969 | JGI IMG/M metagenome (GOLD analysis project Ga0256840, IMG submission 185969) | Hydrothermal vent microbial communities from Mid Atlantic Ridge, Atlantic Ocean - 355-202 | ecosystem: Environmental > Aquatic > Marine > Hydrothermal vents | place: Atlantic Ocean: Mid...
CGCTGACCATAAGGTACTTTGTCTGCTTGTCCTTCTTAAAGCTCAAGGTACCTGTCTTGATGGTGCTCAGGAAAGGAGCATGGTTGGCCAGGACGCCGAATTCACCACCGACACCGGGGGCAGTGACGATATCGACCTCGTCACTGATAACAGGCCCGGAGGGGGTTACGACTTCAAGATGAATCTGTGCCATCGATAATACCTCAGTTCAGCGTTAATGCCGGGTTACGCCTCAGCCTTCTCGGCATTGGCCTTCTCGACAGCCTCTTCAATCGTACCGACCATGTAGAAGGCGGTTTCGGGCAGCTCGTCGTGCTTGCCGTCCAGGATCTCCTTGAAGCCGCGGACCGTATCCTCGACCTTGCAGTACTTGCCGGGCATACCGGTGAAGACCTCGGCGACATGGAAAGGCTGGGACAGGAAACGCTGGATCTTCCGGGCCCGGGAGACGGTGAGCTGATCCTCTTCCGAGAGCTCGTCCATACCGAGGATGGCGATGATGTCCTGCAGTTCCTTGTACTTCTGCAGGGCGACCTGGACGCCACGGGCCGTCTTGTAGTGCTCCTCGCCGACAACATTGGGGTCGAGGATACGGGAGGTGGAGTCGAGCGGGTCCACCGCGGGATAGATACCGAGCTCTGCGATCTGACGGGAAAGAACGACCGTACCGTCGAGATGGGCAAAGGTGGTGGCCGGGGCCGGGTCGGTGAGGTCGTCGGCAGGGACGTAGACGCACTGAACGGCGGTGATGGATCCCTTGGTGGTGGAGGTGATGCGCTCCTGCAGGGCACCGAGGTCGGTGGCCAGGGTCGGCTGGTAACCAACCGCGGACGGGATACGTCCGAGCAGGGCGGATACCTCGGAACCGGCCTGGGTGAAACGGAAGATATTGTCGACAAAGAAGAGCACGTCCTGGCCTTCCTCGTCACGGAAATACTCGGCAGCGGTCAGGCCGGTGAGAGCAACCCGGGAGCGGGCGCCCGGAGGCTCGGTCATCTGCCCGTATACCAGGGCGGCCTTGGGCAGAACGCCGGATTCCTTCATCTCCATGTAGAGGTCGTTGCCTTCACGGGTCCGCTCGCCGACACCGCAGAAGACCGAGATGCCGCCGTGCTGCATGGCGATGTTGTTGACCATCTCCATCATGATGACCGTCTTGCCACAGCCGGCGCCGCCGAACAGCCCCATCTTGCCGCCGCGGGGGAACGGGACCAGCAGATCGATGACCTTGATGCCGGTCTCGAGGACGTTGACCTCGGTATCCTGCTCGGTAAACGCGGGCGCCGGCCTGTGGATGGGCATCTTCTTGTCGGAGTTGATGGGACCGAGGCCATCCACGGGACGCCCGACCACGTTCATGATCCGGCCGAGCGCAGCCTCACCGACCGGGATCTCGATGGGGGCACCGGAATCACGTACCTCCATGCCGCGGACCAGACCGTCTGTCTGATCCATGGCCACGGTACGGACAACATTGTCACCGAGATGCTGGGCGACCTCGACGACGAGGTTGTCCGGCTCATCACTGATGGCCGGGTTCGAGATGAACAGGGCGTTCATGATCTCGGGCAGATCCCCCGGCTCGAACTCGACGTCCACAACCGGACCAATAACCTGTATGACTTTACCAACTCGCGAATCACCCATTTGAAATGGCCTCCTCTATCAGATTAAATACGCTGAGTATCAAAATGTTGTATCTGAAAACCGGTTCAAGGGCCAGCAGTGGCCGGACAATCATGACTGTCCTCTCAAAGGATGGCCAGCCCTGCCATAAGCCTTGCCGGTCTATCCCTTCAGTGCCTCGGCACCGCCGACGATGTCCATCAGCTCGCCGGTGATGGCGGCCTGACGGGCCTTGTTGTAGAGCTGCGTCAGCTCGTCGATCATGTCCTTGCAGGCGTTGGTCGCATTGTCCATGGCCGTCATCCGCGCCGCATGCTCACTGGCGCCGACCTCGATCATGGCGTGATAGACCTGGACGTTGAGATAGAGCGGCAGCAGGACTTCCATGATCTCCTCGGGCTCGGGCTCATAGATGTAGGCACCGGTCACCGCCTCCTTCTTCTCGGCAGCCTCTTCGCCGCCTTCCACGGGCTTGATGGGCAGCAGCTCCTCCACCTCGGGTTTCTGCACCGCCACGGAGTGGAACTTGCCATAGACCAGATCGACCTGATCGCTCTCGCCGCTCACGAATTGCTGGGTGATATCCTGGGAGATCTCGCGGGCATTGAACATCTGGAAGGTCCCCATGATGTCGTTGTACTGCGACCGCAGTTTCCCGGAACGGCGAAAGGCCTGGGCAGCCTTCTTGCCGACGGTGACAAAGGAGACCTTCTTGCCCTCTGCCTCGTACTTCTGCATCAGCTTCTCGGCCGTGGTGGTGATATTGCTGTTGAAGCTGCCGCAGAGCCCCCGGTCAGAGGTGACGACAACGATCTCCACCGCCTTGACTTCCCGGACCTCCATGAGCGGCAGGTTGCTTCCCTCCATGCCGCCGGAAAGGTCCCGCATGGCCTCGGCGAACTTCTCGGCATAGGGCCGGAAGGCCTCCATCTTCTCCTGGGCGCCCCGCAGCTTGGCCGAGGCGACCATGTTCATCGCCTTGGTGATCTGCGAGGTCTTGGAGACACCCTCTATCTTGGTTTTGACATCCTTTAATCCTGGCATGGAATTCTTCCTATATGCTTAGTTCAGTCCCTTTGTGGCCTTGAAGGTCTCGCCAAAGGAGGTCAGTGTCTTGCGCATCTTTTCCTCCAGGGACGAGGAGATCTCCTGCTTCTCCCTGAGCTCTTCGAAGATCGAGGGCTCGTTGGCCTCGATGTAGGTATAGAGCTCCTGCTCGTAGTCGGCAAGGACATTCACCGGGAACTCGTCAAGGAAGCCCTTGGTGCCGGCAAAGATGATGGTGACCTGCTTCTCCATGGGCAGCGGCTGGTACTGCGGCTGCTTGAGAATCTCGACCAGCCGCTCGCCGCGGGTGAGCTGGGCCTGGGTGGCGGCGTCGAGATCGGAACCGAAACCGGCGAAGGCGGCCAGCTCACGGTACTGGGCCAGATCGAGCCGCAGGGTACCGGCAACCTGCTTCATGGCCTTGACCTGGGCGGCACCACCGACACGGGAGACCGAGAGACCGACGTTGATGGCGGGACGGACACCGGCGAAGAAGAGGCTCGGTTCCAGGTAGACCTGACCATCGGTGATGGAGATAACATTGGTCGGAATGTAGGCGGAAACGTCACCGGCCTGGGTCTCGATGATGGGCAGGGCGGTGAGGGATCCGGCACCCAGCTCGTCATTGACCTTGGCGGCGCGCTCAAGCAGGCGGGAGTGGTTGAAGAAGATATCGCCGGGGAATGCCTCACGTCCCGGAGGACGCCTGAGCAGCAGGGAAAGCTCGCGGTAGGAGACGGCCTGCTTGGAGAGATCGTCGTAGATGATCAGGGCGTGCATGCCGTTGTCACGGAAATACTCACCCATGGCGCAGCCGGCAAAGGCGGAGACATACTGCATGGGCGCGGGATCCGAGGCACAGGCGGCAACAACCGTGGTGTAGTCCATGGCGCCATGCTTGCGGAGCGCCTCAACCACCAGGGCGACGGTGGACTTCTTCTGGCCGATGGCCACGTAGATGCAGTGGACATCGGTGTCCTTCTGGGCGATGATGGCGTCGACGCAGACGGCGGTCTTGCCGATCTGGCGGTCGCCGATGATCAGCTCGCGCTGGCCGCGGCCCACCGGGGTCATGGCGTCAACGGCCTTGGCACCGGTATAGCAGGGCTCGTGGACCGATTTCCTGGCGATAACGCCAGGGGCCAGAACCTCCATCTTCCGGGTCTCCTTGGCATTGATCGGTCCCTTGCCGTCGATGGGCTGGCCGATACCGTCAACGACCCTGCCTTCCATCTCCGGACCAACCGGCACCTCGGCGATCCTGCCGGTCCGCTTGACGATGTCGCCTTCCTTGATGTGGCGCACGTCACCGAGAACGGCACAACCGACGTTATCTTCCTCAAGGTTCAGGGCGAGGCCGAAAATATTTCCGGGGAACTCGAGGAGCTCCATTGCCTGACAGTTCTCGACACCGTAGACACGGGCAATACCATCACCAACGGAGAGAACGGTTCCTGTTTCCTTCAGGTCGACATCACTCTCGTAGCCAGCAATTTGATCCTTTATGATCTGACTGATTTCTTCGGCTTTGATCTGCATTTGACTATTCTCTCCCCTTGATAGATTCTTTTAATCCATTAAGTTGTGTCTTTATACTCCCATCGAGAACCAGGTCACCGACCTTGGCAATGATGCCGCCGATGATGGAGGAATCGACCCTGGTCTCGAGAATGACCTTGTTTCCCGTGATCTTCTCCAGCGTCTCCTGGATCTTCTTCTGCAGGGAAGCATCAAGTTCAATGGCCGAAACAACGGATCCGTGGGAGATGTTCTGGTCCTCATCCACCATGGTCTGCATCACTTCGGCGATGTCGGGCAGGATCGCGGCTCTCTTCTTCTCAAGGAGAAGATCGAGAAAACTGGTCATGATCTTGTCCGCCTTGACCATCTCGGCGATCCTGGCCATGACCTTCTGACGCGCCTCGAGGGGATAGAGCGGATTGGTCAGGGCGTCGACAACCGCCTCGGTCTCTCTGTACAGACCGGCGATGGCACCCAGCGTCTCGCTGTACTCCTCGACCTTGTTCTGCTCCTTACCGAGGGAAAAGAGCGCCTTGGCATACCTTCGTGCTAGGATTGTCTGTCTCACTGTACTGCACCCACTCTGTCAAGATACTGTTCAGTTATCGCGACCTGATCCTGCGGGGTCAGGTTTTTCACGATCAACTCCTCGGCCATGGCGGCTGCCTTGTCGGCAACCTCGTCCAGCAGTTGACGCCTGGCATCGACCAGCTCGGCCTGGACCGCCGCCTCTGCCTGGCGCCTGATATCCTCGGCCGCCTTTTCGGCCTCGGCCAGGATGCGGGCCTTCTCATTCTCGGCCTGGGCAATGGCCTTCTCGACCACCTTCTCCATCTCCTTTTCCATGCCAGCCAGCCGGGCCTCGAACTCTTTGTACGACCGCTCGGCCTCGTCGCGCCGCGCCTCCAGGGCCTCGAGCTCCTCCCTGATCTGCTGCTGGCGACCGGTGAGCCCGGAGCCGATGGGCTTGGCCAGGAACATGACCAGAATCACCACCAGGGCGATGAAGTTGACTGTCCGCCAGAAGAGGTCCTTGAGCTTGGCCGGTGACAGCGAATTGCTGTGATGACCACCGGCAGGCGCATGCCCCTCGCCATGTCCTGCGGCAACCTCACCTTCCGCACCATGGCCTCCCTCGGCGGCGACTCCATGCCCCTTCTCCGCCATGGCGGCGTGACCGCCCTCCATGGCCCCATGTGCGGCCTCGGGCGTATGCGTTTCAACAGCCGCCTCTTCGTGGACGGCGGCTCCATGTTCCTGGGTTGCCAGGGCCGCGGTGACGCCGCCCAGCAACAGTGCCAGCAGAACCGGCAGGATGATTTTTACGATGTGCGATCTCATGCTTCCAGACTCCTTCCAAGTATCTTTGCTGCCATATCCCGGGCAAACCCGGCCGCATTATCCTGAAGCTCTTTCCTGGCAGCCTCGATCTGCGAGCGAAGCTCTGCAAGCTGCTTCTCCTTTTCGCCTTCCGCTTCCTGGCGAATGGCGGCCAGTTTCTCCGCCCCGGCAGCCTGTGCTTCACTTCGGGCACCATCAAGAGCTTTTTTCGCCTTGGCACTCGCCTCACGCATCTTCCTGTCCACCTCTGCCTGCCGCTGGCGGGCATTCTGCTCGAACTGCTCGACATCGGTGTTCAAAGAATCAATCCTTTCCTGGCGCTTATCCAGAATCCCGAGAATAGGCTTATAGAGAATTGCGTTGAGGACAAGCATCAATACGATCATGTTCACAATGTGAATAAAGAGCGTGATATCCAGTGTAATCATGCCAACCACTCCTGATGATTAAAAAAAGTGAAATTCCCTACGCCTCAAAGTGAATGATGGTTCAGCTCACGAACTGGATAACTACTGAAAAAACGTCAAGCTGTCAAATCTTTTTTCCGTAAAATTCGTCCCATATTCCCACCCTGCTACCACATTGCACCCCTCGCCGGTCCCTGGTCCGGCACCGTATATCGGGTCACCTGCCAGAGACCGAACGAGAAGCCTTCTCCGAAGAGACCCGGATGGTACGCCAGACCGACCCTCTGTGAAAAATTTCCATACGCCGGCTCTGGCGGGACACGGGGAACCAACCTGCCGCGGCCATCTCCACGCAAAATATTTATCCGAAAATCAGGGGACAGGAATCTTTATAGCGCCTGCGGCGGGTTTTGTTGCATAGGAGCGGAGCGACGGGAAATGGTTACCGCACCTCTGCAGGGGCGACCGGCGGTCGTCCGCTCATAAGGGCGAAGGCCGGTCGCCCCTGCACCATCCACGGTTCGCCTCCCTGTTGCGGAGATGATTCGCGCAGGGACGAATCATTGCGAGCGCGTGCTGATGAAGTGCTGCTGAACGTTTACCTCATGCCGGTCTGTCGGCCAGCCATTGCTGCAGCCTTTCCAGTCCGGTCTCCGTGGAGACCGCGGGTCTGTAGCCGAGGATGCGCCGGGCCCCGGCACCGTCAAACCAGTGCGACCTGGCCAGTTGATGGGCGACAAACCTGGTCATGGGGGGTTCTTCCTGCCGGCCGAGCAGACCATAGGTCAGTTCCAGGAGTCCCCCGGCCGCATGGGCCAGCGCAAAGGGGACCCGTTTTTCGACCCTGGGGATGTTCAGGCGGGCAAAGAGATCATTGATCCACCCCCAGAGGTTCACTGGCTCGGCCTGGGCAATGAAAAAGGCCCGGCCCGCCGCCCCACCGGTGGCCAGGAGGTTGTCCGCCGCCAGGAGGTGCGCCTCGACCACGTTGTCAATATAGGCGATATCCACCAGGTTGCGTCCGTCACCGACCATCTTCAGGGTTCCGGCCCTGCCACGTGCCAGCAGGCGCGGAATCAGGTTGGTGTCTCCCGGGCCCCAGACCAGATGCGGCCGCAGGGCAGTGGTCTTCAGGTCCGGGCCCGAGGCGGCCAGGACCAGCTTTTCGGCAATGATCTTGCTGGCGGCATAATGGCACAGCGTCCGGCGTGCATAGGGAATACTCTCGTCCACGCCCTCCAGGCTGCGACGGTCAAAGACCACGGACGGCGTGGAGGTATGGACCAGGGCCCGCACCCGCTTCCTGCGGCAGGCCCGGAGGACGTTGGCCGTGCCGTCCACGTTGATGGCGGCATACTCCGGCCATGGTCCCCAGATCCCGGCCTTGGCGGCGACATGGAAGACCACATCCTGCCCTGCGCATGCCTGTTCCACGCTGGCCGGGTCGCGGATATCACCGCGGAGGCAGATCGCCCCGGCTGCCGAAAGGGCGGGATAGCGGTTCCTTCCCAGGACCGTCACCCTGATCCCGGCCCGGAGCAGACGTCTTGCAATGGCAGAGCCGATGAACCCGCCACCGCCGGTGACAAGTGCTGTCCGCATGTGCAGAATCCTCGTAAAAGTACCGGTAGGTAAGATAGTTGCCAGAGCGGTGAACTGTTACGAATCCTCCGCCTTCGCAGTGAACGGCCTGAAAAATCTGTCCATGGTGCCACCATGGAAGAAGGCTATCAGAGGCCGTCCTTGTTCCTGATGCAGCTCCTGGCCCTGAGTCGCCGGGCGGCCCAGAGAGCAAGTTTCTCCCTGAAGATCTTTGCATTGTGACGGATATCCACCGGAAAGGAAGAGCGGATGAGAAAGGTCTGCACCGGCCGGGTCAGCTCATGGGAGACGGCCAGGGTACGGAGCTCTTCCACGAACCTCCTCCGGTCCCGGATCCGGCCGGCCGGTTGCACCACCAGCACCGGCCGCTGGCTGCCGGCACAGCCCACGCCGACCAGGGCCGAACGGAAGGCCAGGGGATGGCTATTGAAGATCGTCTCCACCGGGATGGTGTCCATGGGGCCATCGGCCGTCACCACCCGGTGCGCCTTGCGGCCGCAGAACCAGAGCCGGTCCTGCCCGTCCAGGTAACCGATATCGCCCATCCGGTGCCACAACCCGTTCCGGTCCCTGATCTTGGCCAGCCGCGTCTGTTCGGGATCATGATCATAGGCACGGGTCACCACGGGCCCGCGGACAACGATCTCCCCCTTTTCTCCCGGCGGCAGAACAGAGACCTCCTGCCAGGAGGCGATCGCCCCGTCCACGGGCCGGATGATCCGGATGGTCATGCCGGGCAGGGGCCTGCCGACGCAGATACCGGCACCCTGCAGGGAGAGGGGCCAGGTCTGCGCCAGGATCTCGTCGCCGGTTATGGCAGCCACGGGCAGGCACTCGGTGGCGCCATAGGGCGTGTGGATGGCGGCACCGGCCGGCAGGATATCGCGCACCCGTTCGACCAGCTCGCCGGCCACCGGCGCACCGGCCATCAGCACCCTGGAGAGCGGCAGGACAATACGCCGGTCCAGGCAGTGGCGGCTGACCACGTTCCAGATGGCGGGAGAACCGAAGGAATAGGTGACCTCCTGGTCCATGACCGACCGGACGAACCTCTCCGGGTCCACCCGCGCCGGCCGGGAGGGATCCATGTCCGGGATGACGACCCGGGCGCCGAGGACGATGGAAAAGAGGCCGAACAGGGGAAATCCGGGCTGATCGACATCCCCGGCCCTGATCCCGAAATGATCGCGGATCAGTCCCAGCTGGGCCGAGAAGATGCCATGGGTGTACCGCACCCCCTTGGGCGGGCCGGTGGAGCCGGTGGTGAAGATAATGGCGGCCAGCTCGTCCTCGTCGGCCTGCCAGGGCCCGGGCACCTGGTCCCGGCCGTCAGCGCCGCTCTCCAGATCCCGGAGAAGTGCCCTCACGTGGATCCGCCGGCGGAGGGTGGCAAAGGGACGAGGAAAGAGGCGGCTGAACAGGAGGGCCCGGCCGATACCGACCAGGAACCTGGGCCGGACCCGGCCGATGCAGGAGAGCAGGTTGCGGTAGCCCATACCCGGATCGATGAGGATCACCACCGCGCCCAGCCGGAACAGGGCAAAGGTCAGGCAGATGAACTCCATGGACGGCCTGACCATCAGCAGGACCCTGTCGCCGGGACAGACGCCCTGCCGGGAGAGCAGGCCGGCGAAACGTCCGGCATTCCGCCGGAGATCGGCAAAGCTCCAGCTCCGGTATCCATGACCGGCGCAGGTCACAAGGCCGGTGGTTCCGCCCTGCTCCACGGCCCGCTGCTCCAGCGCGTTTGCTATGTTGTAATCGGTCATGCGTGCACCACCCACCCCCACCCATCCCGCCGCGGACAACCCGGCTCACCACGGGCCCGCCCCAAGGCAGCGTGCCAGGAAATCCTTGACCAGGGGTGCGATCTCCTCCAGGGCGTCTTCCAGGACATAGTGCCCGGCATCGGCAAAGTAATGGGCCTCGGCGCCGGGAAACCGCTGCCGCCACTGACGGTAAAAGTGGTCATTGAAACAGAAATCCCTGCCCCCCCAGCAGATGAGCATGGGTTTGCCGGCCAGGCCGGCCAGGGAACGTTCCACCGCAACCAGGGCCGGCATGGACGGATGGTCCGCGGACAACGGGATGTCGCGGACAAAACCATGCACGGCCACCCGGTCGTGCCAGGAAGCGTACGGGGCCAGAAAACCCGCCGCCACCCCGGGCCGCATCCTCCGCTGCACCGCCATGACAGTGGCGGCCCGGGAGAATCCGCCCAGGCCGCGCACCAGCAGGGCCCCGAGCACCGGCCAGCGGCAGACGGCGATGCGGAAGGGAATACGGCGGGAGCGGAAGGCGGCGGTATTGAGGACCACCACGCCGGCCACCCGTTCAGGGTGCCGGCCGGCCCAGCCCATGCCGATGGCACCGCCCCAGTCGTGGACCACCAGGACGCAGCGTCCGACGCCACAGTGGTCGAGCAGGGCCTCCAGGTTGTCGATGTGGGTGCGCAGGCGGTAGGGATAGCGCTGCGGCTTGTCGGAGAATCCGCACCCCATGTGGTCCGGCACCAGGCAGCGGTATCGTGGCCGCAGCTCGCGCACCAGGTTCCGGTAGAGATACGACCAGGATGGATTGCCGTGCACCATCACCACGCAGGGACCCTGGCCCTCGTCCAGGTAGGCCATGCTGTACTCGTCAATGGTAACGGATTTCGGCGAAAAAGGAAACTCCGCAAGCTCCCGGCCGCCTCCAATCACCACTGCACTCCCACCATCAGGGAGTTGATTCCCGAGCCGATGCCGAGCAGGGCGGCCCGCTGACCCGCCTGCAATGCGCCCCGTTCAATCCCCAGGGCCATGGTCACCGGCGCCGAGACCGAGCCGACGTTGCCGAGCTCCGGCAGGGTCTCGAAATTCCGCGCCGGGTCCAGCCCCAGGGTGGCGAACAGGCGCCGGGCATGGGCACGGCCCACCTGGTGACAGAAGAACCGGTCCGTGGCTGCCGCATCCCAGGGCAGTTCCTGCCGGAAATCGCGCCAGCAGGCGGCGGCCGTCTCCACGCCCTTGTCCAGGAGCACTTCCGAATCCGTGGACATGAGCGTGCCCTGTTCGGCGTTCTGGCCGCCCTGGCAGAGATCATTGTACCCGGTGTTGGCCCGGCAGGAGGCGGCCACCAGGTAATGCCCCGTGTCCACCTGTTCCCTGGCCGACAGGACCAGGGCCACGGCGCCGGAGCCGATGGTCAGGGAGGCGAACAGCGGCTTGATGCTCCTGCGGGTCAGGGTCCTGTCGGCCAGCAGGTGGCGGATGGTGGATTCCACCAGCTCCTCAGCGGTCTCGCCCGCCACCACCAGGCCTGCCTCCACCTGGCCCAGCTCGATCATGTTGGCCACCATGATCATGCCATTGAGAAATCCCAGGCAGGCATTGGAGAGATCAAAGACCTGGCAGCAGGGCGGCAGTCCCAGCTCCCGGTGGACAAAGGCGGCCGTGGCCGGTTCCATCATGTCCCGGCTCACCGAGGTGAAGATGAGGCAGCCGATGCGGGCCGGATCCACCATTGATGCGGCAATGGCCTTATGCCCGGCCAGTGCCGCACCCCGGCTGGGGCGGGTGCCCGGGTGCCAGAAGCGGCGGCAGCGGATGCCGGTCATCAGCTCCAGCCGGCCCGGCGGCAGCTTCAACCGTTCATAGAGCGGCGCAAGACGGGTCTCGATCTCTGCGGACGAGACCTCCACAGGAGGGAGTTCATAGCCGAATCCATGCAGACAGACACGGGAATATCGCATTGTTCTCTCATGTTCGGGGAGGGACCCGGAAACGTGCGGCCCAGGCAACCAGCAGGGCGGCCAGGGCCAAGTCGTCGAGTACACCGACCACCGGCACCCATTCCGGAATCAGGTCATAGGGGGAGAGGATGTAGAGCAGCCCGGCCGCCAGCACCGCCTTGACGTAGAGCGGTGTCTCCCGGGCCAGGAAGACGGCCACCGCATGGCGGACCAGGTCAAGGACTCCGGAGATCACCCCACCACCCGGCTGACGATACCGGCATCAAAATAGTTGAGCCCCATGCCCGCATCCACCACCAGGCACTGGCCGTTGATACCCGAGGATCGGCCGGAGAGGAGAAAGGCGACCACATTGGCGGCCTCGGATGTGGCAAGGGCCTTTTTCCGCAGAATCGCCTGCTCGGCAAAGAGGTACGAATCCACGTACCCGGGGATACCGGCCGAGGCCGAGGTCTTGAGCAACCCCGGACAGACGGCGTTGAAGCGGACGCGGGAGAAGGCGGAGAAACTCTTGGCCAGGAAACAGAGCGACGATTCCAGGGCCGCCTTGACCGGTGCCATGTAGCCGTAGTTCTCCGCCGCCATCCTGGTGGTGGAGATGGAGATGGTGACCATGGAGGCATCCGGATCGAGCAGTTGCCGGAAATGGTTGGCAATACTGATAAAGGAGAAGCAGGAGATGTCCATGGCCTGGAGAAAATCCTGTTTCACGGTCTCGTGAAACGGCCGCATGCCGCGGGAGTAGTTGGCAAAGGCGATGGAATGAACAATGCCGGCCAGGGGACCTCCCACCTCGGCGCCGATCCGGTCCCGGACCCGGACGATGTTCTCCTCGTCCTCCACGTCACAGACGAACACGGGCGCATCGGGAAATAGACGGCGCGCGGTTCCGGCCCGCTCCTCACTGCGCACCACGTGGATGACCCGGGCCCCGGCCTCCTCCAGGACCCGGCCCACAGCACAGGCCACCGACTTCCTGTTGGCCAGGCCGAAGACCACGATCTTTCTGTCCTCCAGCTCCAGGAAGCCCATTACCGCTCCTCCGCCTGCCGCTCCGCGTTCCTGAGGGTGCATGAAAACCGCACCTGCAGCGCCACCTGCCCCCGGACCCGGACAGAGCCCTTGAGAAACCAGGCCGGCCCCACCTGTTCGAGAAGATCCGCCCGCACCTCGATCCGGTCGCCGGGCCGTACCTCCCGCTTGAACCTGGCGCCCTGGATACGGCTGAGCACAGGGACCCCTGCCGGGGCGGCACCGTGCAGGCGCATCTGTTCCCCGATCAGCAGGGCCCCGGCCTGGAACACGGCCTCGCAGAGCAGCACCCCGGGCATGATGGGATAGTCCGGATAATGCCCCCGGAAGAGCTCCAGGTCAGGGGCGATCTCCTTTTCCGCCCGGATCGATGTCCCGTCCAGGGCCAGGACCCGGTCCAGCCAGAGAAAGGGCGGCCGGTGCGGAATGCGGGCACGGATGAACTGCCGGTCCATGCTCAGAGGCCTCCGGTGATCTCCAGCACCGTGCCGGTGATATAGGACGCACCGGGCCCGGCGAGAAAGAGCACGGCCCCGGCCACCTCGTCGGGCCGCCCGAAACGGCGCACGGGCACCAGTTTCCTGTACTCCTTCACCTGTTCCGCGGTCAGGCCCTCCAGGAACTCGGTGTCGATGAAGCCGGGCGATATGCAGTTGACCGTGATCTTCCGCCTGGCCACCTCCCTGGCCAGCGACTTCATCATCCCCACCTGCCCCGCCTTGGAGGCCGCGTAGTTGGCCTGACCCGGGAACCCCATGCGGGCCATGGGCGAGGTGATGAACAGGATGCGGCCATACTTCTGCTGCATCATCAGGGGCACGGCAAAGCGGCTCATGTTGTAGCCGCCGGTGAGGTTGACGTCCAGGACCCGCTGCCAGTCGCCGGGGGCGAGCATGGCCAGGACACCGTCCCGCCGGATCCCGGCATTGTTGACCAGGATATCGATGGTCCCGTACCGCTCCTCCACCTGCCGGTAGAAGCGCTGCACGGCCTCGTAATCACTCACGTCCAGGGCATGGAGCTCCAGCCGTTCCCCAAAGCCGTCACAGGCCTGCCGGCACTGCTCCGCGCCCTCCCGGTTGCCGCCATAGACCCCGATCACCGTTGCCCCGTGCTCCAGCAGGGCCCTGGTGATCGCCCTGCCGATGCCGCGGGTGGCGCCGGTGACCACTGCTTTCTGTCCGCTGAAATCCGTCATCGCTCCCCTGTCCTCAGCTCCGCAGAAAGGCATCCACATCGTTGGCGACGATGACACCGTAGTTGATGGCCCCGAGCCAGCCGCTCATGATGATCCCCACCGAGCCGACATGAAAGAGACCCTCCACCTCCTTGAAGATGGAACGGGAGATGTCCAGCCCCTCGAACTTGGTGCCGAAGGAGGTGCCGCGGGTGTGCAGG
>Ga0256840_1003131_pt1 | contig 13707 bp, 10 predicted proteins | sample 355202metaG_FD_185969 | JGI IMG/M metagenome (GOLD analysis project Ga0256840, IMG submission 185969) | Hydrothermal vent microbial communities from Mid Atlantic Ridge, Atlantic Ocean - 355-202 | ecosystem: Environmental > Aquatic > Marine > Hydrothermal vents | place: Atlantic Ocean: Mid...
GACTCCTTCACGTAGTGCCGCCAAAGCAACAATCATCTTAAATGTCGACCCTGGCGGATATTGCCCCGCAATAACTTTATTCTGCAACGGATGACGATCGTCCTTCGCTAATGCACGCCATTCATCTCCGGCGATTCCCTTGACAAACAGAGCTGGATTAAAAGTTGGCCGGCTGACCATAGCTAAAATTTCTCCGGTCTTGACATCAAGTGCAACAGCAGCTCCAGATTCTCCGGCAAAAATTTCATCTGTCGCGCGTTGCAGTTCCCGGTCAATCGTCAGGTAAATTTTGTTGCCCGGAGTAGAAGGCTCCATCTGGAGTTGGCGCAACAGCTTCCCTTGGACATCAACTTCAACCAGACGCCGCCCTTTTTCTCCACGCAAATAGGGTTCATACTTTTTTTCAAGGGCTGTTTTACCGACAAACTCACCAGCTCGGTACTGGTTAAAATCCCCACTCTGCAATTCTTTCTCAGTAATCTCACCAAGATAGCCAATTAAATGAGCCGCTGATCCATGTTCAAGGTAGTCGCGAACCGGACGCACTTCGATCAGGATTCCAGGCAAATCAACACTGTGTTCCTGAACTCTCTCGACAATCTTCCGGCTAACATCCTGTGCCAACGGAACCGGGCGGTAAATCGGAAATCGCTTTCCCTCCTGCCAGCGCCGTTCCAGCTCAGAAGTTTCCATAGCAAGCAATGGAGATAATCGTTCAAACAGGAGAGACCGATTTTCTACATCCTGTCGCATAACAGAAACTTGAAACGAGGGGCGATTATCCACCAATAAGACCCCGTTACGGTCAAAGATTGGGCCTCGAGGAGCATCCAGCGACAAAACCCGGGTGCGATTACGAATAGAACGCGCCTGAAGATCTTCATATCTGACAATTTGCAGATACCAAAGCCGGAGGAGTAACAGTAAAAATACTATGCCTGCTGCCACAGAATAAAATAAAAAACGGCTTTGAACGGCAGGTAATTCTTTCCATTTCTGATCAAGAGCCATGATGTTTACTCTGGTAAATCAGACCAGCCAGGCCTGATCGATAGCCGAATAGACGCTGAAATCGCAGCAATAGAACCAAGAATATGGCGGAAAATATTATATTTATCAGAAGCTGCTTAGGAAGGGCTGGCAATAAAATATGGAGGACAGGTGCAGAGTCGGCAAGAACAGTCAGATAAAAACCGACGAGGAGATTTTGCAGCAATGTTCCAGCGGCAATCAGCAACAACAACAGGGAAGGGCTCTCAATATTAAGATTCTCCGAAAGTACCCGCGTTACCAGAACAATAACTAGATAAACCGAAACATACAAACCAAGACTGGGTCCGCAAAAACTATCCTGAAGGGCTCCCAGCAACAGACCCGTGATAAGTGCTCGAGGTAAATTCTCACTCAACCCCAGATAAAGGATCAAGATCAAGATAAGATTTGGTCGCCAATTAGGGGATAGAAATAATGGCAGGACACTACTCTGCAGCAAGGCAAAAAATATCCCGGTCAGCATAAATAGAAAAAAACCTTTCATTGGTTCTCTCCGACAATAACCATAACCTCTTCAAGATGTGAAAAATCAACCGCTGGCATTGCTTTGACCCGTTGAAATAAGCCAAATTGATCTTTTTCGACAGACTTAATCTGACCAAGTGGCAAGCCCTTTGGAAAAACCCCTCCCATTCCCGAGGTCACCAGCAAGTCTCCTATTTGAATATCGGCATCACGCAAAGCATATTCGATAGATAAATCTGCACCGCGTCCACGAGCAATTCCACGGGTTCGGGTTCGCTGAATCAGGGCAGCAATAGCTGAAGAGGCATCCGTTATCAATAGAACCCTGGAGCTGTCTGGTGCAATTTTTATAATACGCCCGACCACGCCTTGTGCAGCGACGACTGGAGAACCGTTGCGCAATCCGGCTCGGATCCCTTTATCGATAATGATTGTCCGCGCCCAGTTACTGGCATCTTCACCAATGACCTGTGCGGGCAAAGCGGGACGATCCAGGTCATCGACAAAAGCCAATAATTTGCGTAACCGTTCATTTTGCAAGGAAATTTCCTGAACTTGTTGCAGCTGGGAGTGCAGTTCTAAATTCTCTTGTTCAAGTTCAAGATTGCGCTGTCGGGCATCGACCAACCAGAGGTAGTTCCGCCAAGTTTCGGAGACAGTGTCAGCAATACCATCAATGCTAGACTGAAAAGGTGCCGCAAAGGTGAGAACGGCACGTTCAAAAAATGTGGTGGCGGTTTTCTGGCGAAGATTATAGGAATAGAGAATCACTGTTGCCAGCACGAGAATAATGGTCAGCAACAAAAACTGATAACGTCTTAACAGCTCACGCACTGGCTGCTCCAAGCGAACCCAGGTTAAAAATTGACCGAGGCAACAACACTAAAAAAGGAGGATCGGTTGATCCTCCCTGAAGAATATCACAATACTTCCAGATCATACCCTGATGGCGTCGCAAAAAGTCCGCCCCACGGTGTTGCAGCGACTTTTCAAGATCTCGACATACCACATGTATGCCTTCGTCCTTGAAAAACCACTCCGCCTTGTGGGACGAAATTTTTGCTTAGCCATCTAATTAGTTTTTGCAAGTGCATCATACCCTGATATCAGGAGGAAATAGCAACTTGTTTCAGCAAATCCAATTGATCCAGAATTTGACCGGAGCCGAGGACAACGCAAGACAAAGGGTCTTCAGCAACAACAACCGGCAAACCGGTTTCCTCACGTAGCAGAATATCCAAATTTTTCATCATCGCACCGCCACCAGCCAGCACAATTCCTTTATCCACAATATCGGCAGCCAACTCTGGCGGAGTTCGTTCCAGGCAGATCCTGACCGCCTCAATAATGGTATTAATCGTCTCCATCATGGATTCACGAATCTCATCTGAATTAATCTCCATGGTCTTGGGAACACCACTGACCAGGTCGCGTCCTTTAATATCCATGGTAACGGTGTCACCTCCGGTAGAATAGGCACTACCGATACCAATTTTTACCGCTTCAGCAGTCCGCTCACCGATCAAAAGATTGTACTTTCGCTTCATGTATTGGGTAATAGCCTCATCCAGTTTGTCACCACCAACTCGCACACTCTGAGCGTAGACAACTCCGGCAAGTGAAATAACGGCAACTTCTGTCGTTCCACCACCAATATCAACGATCATATTTCCCGAGGCTTCAGTAATTGGAAGACCGGCACCGATTGCTGCAGCCATCGGTTCTTCAATCAGGTAGACCTCTCGGGCACCGGCCGATTCTGCAGACTCACGAACCGCCCGTTTCTCTACTTGGGTAATTCCGGATGGGACACAAATGACAATCCGCGGACGAACCAGATTTTTGCGCTTATGGACTTTGTGAATAAAGTAACGGAGCATTTCTTCCGTGTGATCAAAATCAGCGATAACGCCATCCTTCATTGGTCTGATCGCAACGATGCTTCCCGGTGTACGACCAAGCATCTCCTTAGCTTCAGTACCGACCGCCAATACTTTACGCTGCCCGGCAGCACCGGTTTTTACCGCAACCACTGAAGGTTCACTGACAACGACCCCTTTCCCTTTCATAAAAACGAGGGTATTGGCAGTGCCCAGATCAATAGCCAGATCATTGGAAAACATGCCCCATATGGCATTAAAAACATTGAACATACTCTATCCTATAGACGCCGAAATCGGCTTAAAATATTAAGTCATCATTCTGCTAAAAGCTCGGCCACTCTAGCAAACCAACTATTTTTAAGCAAGCGTTAAGCTCGCAAAAAATGATTGCTTTTCAGCAAATTGCTGGTCTAACATATCAACTTACATTTTTTTTCACACGTTATCCAAAAATACTACTGAGGAGTTTCATTGTAATGCTTCAATTTGTCAGATCAAAACAAAAATCACTCTTGATCAAAATTGCCTTTGGCGTGATCATTCTGAGTTTTGTCATTGGCTATACCATGCTTACAGCACCCTCCGACCAGAGGGCAAATCAGGGTGGAAATATTGCTGCTCGCGTCAATGGTGACGAGATTAGTTACTCAGATTATCAGACCAGTTACAGCAATCTCTACAACCTGTACCAAAATATCTATCAAGGTAAATTTGATGCCAGACTGGAAAAACAGCTCAACCTGCCGAAGCAGGCACTACGGCAATTGATTGAAGAATCACTCTTGATCAACCAAGCAAGCCAACTCGATATTGAAGTAACTCAAGAGGAATTAATTGACAGTATTGCCAATTATGATGCTTTTCAGATCGGTGGTAAGTTCAATCGAGACCGCTACCTTGAGGTTCTCAATTATCAACGCATGGATCCGGAACAATTTGAGGCAACGCAGAGGAAACAACTGCTGGCTCAAAAAGTCCGTGCCAAATTGCAACAGGATGCCAGTGTCAGCGACGCCGAAATTGCTGCAGCTTTTCATCGGGAAAATGACAAAATCAACCTTAACTATGTTTGGATATCTCCGGCTCTAGTGGAATCCAAGGTTAGCGTAACTGATGCTGGATTAAAATCATTCTTTGAGAAAAACATTGAGAAATTCAGAGTTCCGGAAAAAGTCTCGCTACGCTACCTGCAATTCGACCCAGCTCGATATGTAGACAAAGTGGGCACATTGAGTGATAAGGATCTCCAGCGCTACTACCGCCGCAATCTTGATCAATTTGAAATTAAGGAACAGGTTAAAGCTGCACATATTTTGCTGCGCGTTTCAAAAGATGCTAATGAAGAAGTCGTTCAAAAACGGCAGAAATTAGCCAACGAGCTGCTGCAACAACTCCAGAATGGTGCCAATTTTGCACAACTGGCGAAAGCCTACTCAGACGACAAAAGTAACGCGGCCACTGGTGGTGAACTCGGTACTTTCGGTCGCGGCACTATGGTTAGAGAGTTTGAGGATGCTGTCTTTGCCTTGCGTCCGGGGCAACTGAGCAAAGTGATTCGGACCCCACTTGGCTTCCATATCATCAAAGTAGAAGAATATATTGAACCTGGAGTGCAACCCCTCGTCGAAGCAATTGAAAAGGTTAAAACCGGCCTGAAACTGGAAAAATCCCGGCAACTGGCCTACGAGAAAGCAATGGATGCTTACAATATAAATCGCAAAACAGGAGATTTAAAAGCGGCAGCAACCGCTAACGATCTGGGAATCAAGGAAACCGGTTTTTTCTCAGTGAACGACGCAATTGACGGCATTGGCAAAGTGGCAGAAATCAGCCAAGCAGCCTTTGCTTTGAAGCCTGGTGAACTGGCTCGGCCAAAACAAACCACTCAGGGAGTTTTTCTGTTTACTCTGAAAGATCGACAAGCCAGTCACTTACCCGAGCTTGCCAACGTTAAACCTACAGTTGAACAGGCCTATCGAACCGAACAAGCACAGTCTTTGGCCAAAGAGTTGGCGGACAAGTTACTTGCTGAGGCAACCGCTAAAAAAAGCCTGATAACTGCAGCTAAAAACTTAAAATTGACTGTTGAGGAATCGGGTGATTTCAGTCGTAGTTTCGGCTCCTATATCCCCCGCATTGGTTCATCTCAAGAACTTTCTGAGGCGGCTTTTTCTTTAACTGATGCAGCACCGATTGCAGCAAAAGTTTATACCATAGGTGATAGATACCTGGTCGCCAGCCTAAAACATGCTGAAGTGGCTGATTTAAAAAGCTTGGCTGATGCAGACCTCAACCAACTGAAGAACCGACTTCTGGCTGAGAAAAAAGAGCAGCTAGTTGCTGAAAAAATATCTCAGTTAATACAAACAGCTGAAATTGAAATTTTAGTTCCCGATTTAGTCAGCGCCTTTAGCAGTGGAGACAGTAAAATATGACACCGATTATCACTCAAACAGATTGCCCGGCACTTAACCTGATCAACCAGGGAAAAGTCAGGGATATTTATGACCTGGGAGAACATCTACTGATCGTCGCCAGTGATCGAATATCTGCCTTTGACGTCATCATGAATGAAGGTATTCCCCAAAAAGGCTACGTCCTGACCCAAATTTCTAAATTCTGGTTTGAACAAATGTCTGACCTGGTTCCACATCATCTGATTTCAACTGACATCAAGGACTTTCCAGCAATTACCCATCAGTATCGAGATCAGCTGGAAGGACGCAGCATGTTGACAAAAAAAGCACAACCGCTGCCAATAGAATGTATTGTGCGCGGGTATCTGTCCGGTAGTGGCTGGAAAGAATATCAACAATCCGGTTCCCTCTGCAGCATTCCATTACCAGCCGGTCTGGTACAAAGTGATAAACTCCCCGAAACGCTGTTCACCCCATCGACTAAAGCTGAACTTGGTGAGCATGACGAGAACATCTCCTTCGAGCAAGCGGTTGAACTCTGCGGAGCTGAGACAGCTCAACAGGTCAGTGATATCAGCATCAAAATTTATGAACGCGCCCGTGATCTGGCTGACAAAAAAGGGATCATTATTGCTGATACCAAGTTTGAGTTTGGCCTGTTGGATGGTCAACTCATCTGGATTGATGAAGCCTTAACTCCCGATTCATCACGCTTCTGGCCTAAAGATCAATATCAGCCAGGTGGCCCACAACCCAGTTTTGACAAACAATTCTTACGCGACTATCTGGAAACTCTCGATTGGGGGAAACAAGCGCCTGCCCCAAAATTACCTGAAGAGATCGTCCGCAAAACCGGCGAAAAATACCTGGAAGCTCTTAAACGCCTGACCGCATGATTGTATCTTGGCAGAAGCAGGTAAAAGCCATCTAAATCCCTGTTATTTTCACGCAAGCCATGGTGTTTCTGCGCCATGGCTTGCGTGTTCCCACGCACCATTTCAACCCCTGCTCAAATCCCATCTTTAAAACAAAACAATGTTTGCTATATGTATGTTTTTGTCATATATTGTCTTTCGCTTCTCATGAAGAAAATAAGTAGGCATTAGGTAACAAAAATAGTTCCTGTTCCAGATTTTCGATATAAGGTCTCTTGATCTATGAAACCGAGTTTTAAATATTGGATTTTTCTCGGTGCAATCTATTTTGCCCTCATCAGCATTATTATTGCTAGCCTGGTTGGCGCCTGGGTCAGCCTCAACGAGACCCAACAAGTGGTCTTGGGAGAAATGGTCAATAAGCTGGCTCCCTTCCCCCTCCTCGGAACGATTACAATTCTGTTTATTATCGGCGCATTGATCAACCTCTTGTTTAATGACTATATTGTTCCCATACTTAAACTGGCTGAAAGTGCAAGAATAATTTCGACGGTAAACCCGAAACATCGAGCACAAATCAAGAATGCATCAAAAGAGATTCAATATCTGGCGGAGATCATCAATCAATCGGCTGACGCCTTTGCTGATTTACAGGAGGATGTTGCTGGTAAAATTGCCGTAGCTCAAACTGCCCTAGATGAAGAACGGACTCGGCTTGCTGCACTGATGTCTGAACTGCCACACGGGGTCATTGTCTGCAACACCGATGGTCAGATCCTCCTTTACAACCAGCAAGCACAAGAATTATTCAAAGAGAACCAATACGTTTTAAAACAAGATCATCAGATTCAAGGCATTCTCGGATTAGGGCGCTCAATTTTCAGCCTTCTTGATCGTGATCAGATCGTCCATGGATTAGAAATGCTTCACAAGTGCCATGTTTCTGGTCGAACCAAGATGGTTAATAATTCCATGATAACCTTGCGCAGTGGCCTCTGTTTGCGCGTTAATATGGCGCCATTTTTTACCGAGAAAGAAGATACGGAAACCATTACCGGACTGGTATTAACCCTCGAAGACATGACCAAACAGATAGAATCCGATAGCCGCCGCGACATGTTGATCCAATCTCTGATTGATGAGCAGCAAAAAGATCTGGAAGATATCCGTGATTCAATTACCAACATTTTGGGGCGCCCCAAACTTGACCCGGAAGAGTTACATAATTACAGAAAAAAAATAGACCAGGCATCTCAATCGCTGCATGCAAAAGTCAAGGAAGCAAGGGCAAATTACGCCCTCCATTTACATGCACTCAGTCAAAATGAGAATGTTCTGGCTCATAACTTACTGGATGTCATCAGCAAAAATATCTACGAACGCTTCGCTATTAAAGTCACCCCAGTTGCTCCCGAAGGAATCTGGCTACAGCTCGATAGTTATTCGGTGGTTCAAGCCATTTCTCATCTTGCCGGGCTGTTAAGTACTCACACAAAAATTTCAGAGATTCTGATGACCTTAACCGCTGACGAAGAATCTGCTGCGGAATTGGTAATTGCCTGGCCAGAAACAAAAACAACTCTGGATTTACTTGAAACCTGGCAACAGACACCGCTGATTACCGATACGAAGGGAAATCTGCTTAATTTCAAGGATACGATTGAGAACCTGTCAGGAGAAATTTCGCCAATATCTAATCCTGAGGGGGAATACACTGGGGTCATAATCAGCTTTCCGCCGGTAGATCAGGATTATCGTCTGGCAATCCAGAGTGAAGTTGAGCACCGCCCCGTCTCTTATGAGTTTGATCTTTTCAATCGAGAAAAGTGGAAGGAGTTAGACCAAACCCCGTTAAGAAAACTGACTTATGTTGTCTTTGATACAGAAACAACCGGTTTAAGCCCGTCAAAAGGGGATGAGATTATCCAGATCGGGGCAATTCGAATCATCAATGGGCACCTTCTCTATCATGAAGTGATCGACCAACTGGTTGATCCAAAACGTTTCGTGCCACAGAAATCGGTAGACATCCACCATATTCAACCCGCACTACTCCAAGGGCAGCCAACTATTGATAAAGTTCTGCCCCATTTTCATACCTTTGCTGAACATTCAGTACTGGTTGCCCACAATGCCGCTTTCGATATGCGCTTTCTCCAACTACAGGAAGAAAAAACCGGTATTGTTTTCGACAATCCGGTTCTTGATACAATGCTCCTCTCATCGATTATCCATCCAAATCAAGAGTCCCACTCTCTTGATGAAGTCGCAGCACGGCTCAATGTCACAATTGTTGGTCGCCACACTGCTCTGGGAGATGCTATTGTTACCGGAGAGATACTGGTGAAATTGATCCCACTTCTTGAGGCTCAAGGAATATACACATTAGCCGATGCTTTGACTGCAGCAGAAAAATCACCTTTTGCTAAAGTTGCATATTAGCGACCCACGCACCTTGGGCGATTTTTCATAGAGTAACAATAGGTAAAACATATCGCTTCGCAATCACCCCCATCCCAACCTTCCCCTTTATGCCCGTATTTTGGGTGCATCAAGCGGGGAAGGAGCTAAATCCCCTCCCCCCGACTTGTGGGGGAGGGTTAGGGGGGGGAAGGTTTTAAATTGAGCGCTGCTTTTGACATCGGGTGATTTCAGGTGCTTATATTGTAAATTATTCAGAAGTTGTTTGAAAAAAACTGTTGCTAAAGGGATATAAGATACCAGAGACCATTTTAAGACTGGATAAAACAGATGTTAAAATCAATTTTCAAGGAATTCACCAGTAAAAAAAGGGCAGTCAATGATCCCCTGCTCGCCTATGTAATCGATGCCTGTGCCACAATTGAAAACCACTCTACACTCAAACAAAAAATAGCCGAGACCAGCTTCTGTGTGCTCGATCTGGAAACAACCGGACTGGACATGGTCAATGATGTCATTATCAACATCGGTGCAGTCAAACTGAAAAAAGGCAAAATCACCAAAATATTTGAAGCCTACACCAAACCTCCGATTCCCATTCCACCGAAATCGACAGAATTCCACGGCATGGTTGATTCCATGTTTGTGGACAAGCCGGTCGTCGGTGAGGTCTTACCCGAATTTCTTCAATTTGTCGGTGACAGCGTTATTGTTGGTCACCACATCAATTTCGATATCCGCATGTTACACCGCCACCTGAAAGAGCTCTACGACGTCGGTATTGCCAATGCTGTCTGGCTTGATACCATGTTTCTCTACCAGATGGCTCATGAGGATCAGCTTCATCAGCCACTGGATCATTTACTCGAATATTATTGTGTTCAATGTGATCAGCGCCATACGGCACTCGGTGATGTAGTTGCAACCGCTAAAGTCTTCGTCAAGATCATGAAAGAATTACCTGCCTCATATAAAACCATAAAGGATCTGTCCCGTTCCCAGAACAAAATGCGTAGAAAGGATTCGTAACTTATGTCTGAACCTGTTTGTCACTATGGGCGTAAAGTTATCTCTGCTGATGAATATAAAAAGCTGCAGCAATTCGAAACAAATGAATTGGTTGATACTCTGGCAAAAAAATACCTGCAGTGGAAAACCCCTTATCAGGAAGTACTGAATACTTCACGAGCCCCGTTCTACCGTTGGTTTGTTGAAGGGAAAATAGATATCTGGCAGAACACTATTGGCAAACATCTGCGGACCAACCGCCGCAATAAAGCAGCATTAATGTGGGTTGGGATTGATGGTCGCGAGAGGGTTTATACTTATCATACCCTCGCTTATGAAGTAGAGCGACTGGCGATGGCACTTGTGAATCTAGGGATAAGGAAAGGAGACAATGTCCTTATCTTTACTCCCAACCTGCCAGAAACAATTGTCACCATGCTGGCCTGTGCGCAGGTTGGAGCAGTTCATATCATCTATCATATCGCCTATTCCTCTGAATCACTGGCTGCGCGACTACAGGACTGTAAAGCCAAATATATCGTCACTGCTGACAGCTGCCCCCAAACAGCATATATGCTCAAAGAGAAGGTTAACGATGCTTTAAGCAAGATCGATTATAAAATAAAGCATTGTATTGTGATCGAACGAACCGGAGAGCGGGTTCACATGCACCCCAATCGGGATCTCTGGTATCAGGATCTGATTACCGATGAAAAGTATTCCAGGGGGGCAAAGATTGATACCGTACGAGCTGCCAATGATCCCCTGTTTATGCTCTACACTTCATCCAAAACCAAAACCGCCAAAGCGGTTGTCCATAGCACGGCAGGTTTTCTCATGTGGGCACAATTTACCACTGAATTACTGTTTGATATGGATGATCGTGATATTTTCTGGTGTACTGCCGATTTAGCCTGGATAACCGGTCATACCTACGGGATTTATGGACCCCTCTCCCTCGGCAGTACTGTTTTTATCTATGAAGGAAGTATCACCTACGAAAACACCGCCCTCTTTTTTGATTTTCTGGATCGTTTTCATATTACCCGGATGTTCAGCAATCCAGCATTACTACGCAGCATTATGCGGGCTAAAAATAGCCGTCGCTATGAGGCTAAATCAGCCAATGCACTCCGCCTTATCGGGTGCGGTGGTGGTGAAATCAAAGACGACCTCTACCAATGGGTTTTACACACACTCCCCAAGCAAGGAAAAATTCCATTGGTCAATATCTGGGGACAAACAGAAGCAGGTGGGAGTCTGATGGCCAATGTTCCAGGAATTTCAGACAGCAAACACAACACCAGACTACGTCCTCTGCCAGGGGTGAAGTGTAAATTAGTCAACAAGAATGGCGAGGAGATTGATGCCTACGATGAACTAGGATTTATGGTTCTCACCAACCCATTACCATCTATTTGCAGTGATTTGTATGGAGACAGCAAAGCCTATCGCTCTATTTACTGGGAGAAGTTTAAAGGGAAAAAATACTACTCTACCGGGGATCAGGCAATTGCCTGGAAAGATGGGAGCTATGTATTAACCGGTCGGCCAGATATTGCCCTCAGTGCTGGAGCCGGAAACCGAAAAATTGATGAAGTGGAAGCGACAATCCTCAGCCACGAACGGGTCAAGGAATGTGCCGTCGTCTTTATTGACCACCCAGTGCACGGTTATATGCTCCTGGCCTTCTGTGTTTTAAAATCCTATAAGGATGAAAGCTATAATGCTGAATCTCTGCAGGCCATCAAAGAACATATCATTGAAGAAAGTGGAGAGTTAGCTCTTCCTGACGCGATCCGTCTGACCAAATTTTTACCCAAAACACCAGATAACGAAATTAATCGGCCCCTGCTTAAAGAGATCTCTCTGCAAATGGAGGGACTGTAGCAGCAATACTCTATTTTGTCTTTGAAGCACCATTTCATCGTGTAACGCAGCCGGAAAGAAACGGAACTTTGCAGGAATTCGAAAAAAATATTTGGGCTGAAGACGCGTTTTTTCTTCGCTGCGATGTGCGGGGAGGCAACCCCGCGACCTTTTAGTCTGCTAACCGCATTCCAGGGACACGAGACAAATACATGTCCCGAATAGCACAAAGTTTAAGCACCTTTGTAGTAATCTTGGGACTGCCCACAGCACCATCGGGGGCTGTCCCGAAAGTTTACGAGCCACGAAAAACCGCGGTGGTTCACACCGCAAAAGCCTGAGACAGCCCACTGCGAACGGACAGTCCCGTATATGCTGGAAATGTCCTTGAACTAGCGCCACCTGGTTCCATCCAAAAACTTCATTACCCCGGATAGAGCAAATAACTGCTGCTCTTCCTTTCCCGTTTTAATCTGCCATTATCAGCCATTTCCTTGATCAATCGCTGGAGCTGCTTTTTGTTTGTAGCGGCAAAAAGAGGATAAAGATCAGTCTGTTTTAACCCCGGCTGTCTGGTCACTTCAGCAAGAATAGATTCTTCTAAGCTGGAGGATTCACTAGCTAGGGGGACAACTGGAGAATCGCTCTCCGTTGAGTCAAATACCGTCTCATGAGGAGACTCCTCAAGGCGCTTTTCAGGTTTTTGAGTCGCGGTACTTTGTGCGAGGGACATTTCCTGCTCAGCCTGAATTTCCCGTTCTATCGAGATAATTTTCTGATAAAAATAGAATCCGGCACCGACAAACAATAACAGAACAATAAACCAGAACATTTAAACCTCCAAATCAGTGGGTATTTTCATCATCCTGGTTGAACCAACGCTCAAACCAGCTCCGATGATCTTTTGCTGCTAAGATTTTAAAATCATTTGGTCCAAGCCAGACTCCTCCACAACCGGGACATTGATCAAGGGGAACTCCGTGAAAAACTGTCGGCTCAATGGCTTTGCCACATTTAGGGCAATGACCAAGAGCGGCCGTTTCTATTGCTTTCTGTTTCATCTTTGCCAGGTTTTCCTGTTCTGTTCTGAGAATATATTCATTTTCAAGAGCCTTTTTACGATCTTCCCAAGCATCTGTCATCGATAAACCTCCCACATGAATGTCTGCTTATTTCACAAATGCTGTAAACAAGCTTGCTTCCATTCAACTATAATCTAACCAATATTGTCCAGCCCCATAAGCAGCTCCCTTACCAAAGTTAAAAAGACTGCCCAGCTGCAAAATCCAGATCAACGCTCCCAGTTCGTCCCCAGTGACTCTTAAATGACCCATCAACCCACCCAGGTTTTGTTTTCGATGCTCCATGTTCAGGGTACGCCAATCTTTCCATAATAACTTATTTTCAAGCGATTGCACCCGACTTGCCAAAGAAATCAAGCCTGCCGGATCGTCGATCAACCCGACTCCGGCATACCCTGCCAAAAGCGCCGTAATCCGACGCAAAAGATGGGGGAAAATATCGATAAGTTCAGCTTTAAATAAGGGTTTACCCTGTCGTAATAACCGTAATGGACTGATAATTTCAAGCTGAATTGAATCGAAGGAAACATTCTGCCGTTCCAGCCACCAAGACAGATTACTCACTGGTGGAGTCAGCGGACGGGTCTGTTTTCCAGCGAACCAGAGCATTGATCGGGCACCACTGCCATCCTCT
>Ga0256840_1003132_pt1 | contig 13698 bp, 13 predicted proteins | sample 355202metaG_FD_185969 | JGI IMG/M metagenome (GOLD analysis project Ga0256840, IMG submission 185969) | Hydrothermal vent microbial communities from Mid Atlantic Ridge, Atlantic Ocean - 355-202 | ecosystem: Environmental > Aquatic > Marine > Hydrothermal vents | place: Atlantic Ocean: Mid...
TTAGAGCAGAAAAAAATATAGAGTTAATATTTGAGATGGATAAAACTATACCTCGAAAATTAAGGGGTAATTATGTTGAATTGGAAAAATTATTAATAAATATTCTTACTTTTGTTTTTACACATACAACCAAACAAGAAACATTACTATGTCTTAGTGCACCAAGTAACTTCTTATATGAAGAATGTATATCTTTTAAAATAAACAATACTGAAATACCAAAAGAAAATTTTTTAGCTTTTTTAGAAATGACAATCAATAAAGATTTTAATCATTTAAATGCCAATATCATAAATGATGATAGCTATGATTTGTATATCGAAGTTCCATTTATCGTTGGGGAGTTAGGGTTTAGGCGACATTATAGATTGCCTTCCAAATCAATGTTAAATAAAAGAGTACTTTTAATTGTAGAGAGTGAAAATGTCACATTTAGTATTATGAAAATGATTAAATATTTTCCTTATGATGTTGACGTTGGATATGAAGAATTTAAAGAAAATAAAATCGATTTTTACAAATATGATGTTGTTATTATTGAAGATAGATTAGTCACAGAGTCTTTTGTCGATGTGGTAAAAAATAATCAAGAAAAAAATAATACTAAGTATGCTTTGCTCGGTAATGAAAAAGATATCAAGAATAATCATGCATCGCTCTTTCTAAATAAATTAGAAAAACCCATTACTCAAGAGAGTATTTTTGAACTTATTGTTTCTTTATTTTCGAATGGTCAAAAATCTGAGGAGAATACAGATAGAAGAAAAGAGAAACGAGAGCCTTTAATTAGTTGTGACAAATTAGACAATTTTTCTCATACAAATTCTTCTAAGGATAATAAATTACGTGGTATGATTGAGCAAAAAAAGGCGGAGGCTACAGTAGTATTAGATACGCAACTAGGTATTAAAAATGCTAGAAAAATGAATTTGCTTTATTCCGATGAATTAGAAAATTTCTTAGAAACTTTTTATCAAACAGATTTGTATTTCAGAGAGATTGTGCAGGAAAAAGCAGAAAATCAAATAAAAGAATTTTGTAAAGATTTAGAGCAGCAATCAAATATCATTGGCGCTGAATGCATGCTTAAATTTGCTGAAACTGTCAATCTTCTTTTTGTGTATAATAAACCAGACATGTTACCTATTTATCCGGGAAGATACCATATAGAGTTGACTAAACTTGTTTCTGCAATAAAAAGGTATTTACATATAAAGTAAATTTTTACTCTTCATATTTCTCAAAATCATCTTTGCTCACTCCACAGTCAGGACACTCCCAATCATCTGGTATGTCTTCAAAGGCTGTACCTGGTGCGATGCCACTGTCTGGGTCGCCTAGCTCAGGGTCATAAATGTATTCGCATACCGTACATATATACTTTTGACTCATCTTAAACTCCTTTAGGTAAAATGTTATACTTATTTTATACTACAAAAGGACACGTATGTCAATACAATGTGCATTTTTATTTCCAGGTCAAGGGTCTCAATCTGTTGGGATGGGGCAAGATTTTTTTAATAACTCAGACGTAGCAAAACAAATGTTTGCTGATGCAAGCACTAGAACGGGGATTGATTTTGAGAATCTTCTTTTTACTGAAAATGATGATTTGGGTCAAACAGCATTTACGCAGCCTGCTATTTTGCTTGTAGGTGCTATTGCTCACAAACTCTTTACAGATGCTACCAACATTACACCAGCACTTACTATGGGGCACTCTTTGGGTGAGTTTACTGCACTTGTGGCTTCTGGTGCGCTTGATGCCATAGATGCTGTGGAGCTTGTCAACCTTAGAGGTAAACTCATGGCTGAGGCATGCGCCAAGCAAGAAGTAGGGATGATGGTTTCTTTAGGACTCTCAGATGAAGCAGTAGAAGCACTTTGTGAAGAACAAAGAGATGCAGGACTTCAAGTATGGGCAGTAAATTATAATGCTGATGGGCAAATCGTCATTGCAGGGATTAAAAAAGATTTAGAGACTTTGGCACCTTTAGTCAAAGAAGCAGGCGCAAAAAGAGCGATGCTGCTTGATATGTCTGTGGCATCTCACTGTCCATTGCTTGAGTCTGCATCTGCACCACTTGAAGCGAAGCTCAAAGAGATGTTAAAAGATGATTTCATCGCGCCTGTTATTTCTAATGTTACAGCCAAAGCATACAATACAAAAGCAGAAGCTTTAGACTTGCTTCCTCAACAGTTGGTGAAGCCTGTGCTTTATAAACATTCTATGGCGAATATTGATGATGAGGTGGATTGTTATATTGAGTTTGGGAATGGGAATGTACTTAAGGGGCTTAATCGTAAGGCTACGAAAAAGCCTCATTTTAATGTGAGTGATATGGCTTCATTGGAAGCGACAATTGAAGCGATTAAGGAATTAGATGTCTAAGATAGCTATTATGGGGGCGATGCCCGAAGAGGTAGAGCCGATTGTTGTGAAGTTAGATAACTTAAAAAAGACTGTGTATGCTGCTAATACTTACTATGAAGGCACGTATCATGGGCAAGAAGTGGTTGTAGCGTATTCTAAAATAGGTAAAGTGTTTGCGACACTGACGGCTACGATGCTCATAGAGAAGTTTGGCTGTGATACTTTGCTTTTTTCTGGTGTGGCTGGGGCTATTAGTGATGAGTTGAAAATTGGTGACTTAATTATCGCAGATGGTTTGTGTCAGCATGATTTAGATATTACAGCTTTTGGGCATCCTTATGGGTATGTGCCAGAGGGTGAAGTGTGTATTCCTACCGATGTAAATCTTAGAAATGCAGCCAAATCTGTGGCGAAGTCTAAAGGTCTAACACTAAAAGAGGGTGTCATAGCAACGGGTGACCAATTTGTAGCAAATCCTGAGCGTAAGGACTGGATAGGTTCTGAATTTAAAGCAGATGCTTTAGAGATGGAAGGGGCTTCTGTGGCTGTGGTTTGTTCTGCACTGGACGTACCTTTTTTCATCTTACGTGCTATTAGTGACAGTGCTGATATGGATGCTAGTTTTAATTTTGATGAATTTTTGGAATCCTCTGCGAAGATATCAGCGGATTTTATTCTTTCAATGGTGGATGAGATAAAATAATATTTAGTATGTGAGGTTTGTCATAATTGCCTTTTGGTCAAACTGTGGCATTGTTATTCTCTTACTTTTCTAGAAAAGTAAGCAAAAGTCGTCGTGATTCTCGAAACGCTACATATTTTTTGCAGGTATGCAAAAAATATGGCTTACAAGGGCGTTCACCACGATAAGGCACGCGCTGCGTGATTAAAGAGGAATCGTATGGATGATAACCAAAGACGCTCTAAGGCTAAAACTATCCCTATGAGTAAGAAACTTCTTAAGGTCATTGGTAAAACCAATGGGGAGTTTAAACTCATTGGTGAGGGTGATAAGATACTTGTGGGGCTTAGTGGTGGGAAAGATTCTCTAGCACTTGTGCATGCGATGAAGCATATACAACGCCATGCACCCTTTCGTTTTGAGTTTGAAGCCTGTACCATTAAGTATGGGATGGATGGAGAAAATTATGATTTTCTCTCTAAACATTGTGAAGAGTATGAGATAAAACATACTGTCTATGATACCAACATTTTTGATGTCTCTCAAGATGCCATACGCGAAAACTCCTCTTTTTGTAGCTACTTTTCACGTATGAGACGTGGGGCACTCTATAGCTTTGCTGAAGAGCATGGATTTAATAAAGTTGCACTTGGACATCACTTTGACGACACCGTAGAGAGCTTTTTTATGAACATGTTTTACAACGGTAGTATGAGGGCGTTAGCACCTATCTATAAGACACAACGAGGCTTTCATCTTATACGACCACTCATACAAGTTAGGGAACGTCAGTTGATTGATTTTGCTTTGAGTAACAAACTCCAAGTCATAGGAGATGAAGCCTGTCCTGCCATGATGAAAGATGTCAAGATGCCTCATGCCAGAGCTGCAACTAAAACATGGCTTGCTAAGATAGAAGAAGAACATAAAGATGCTTTCAAAATGTTCAAAGCCTCTTTCAAACACATTCATGACGATACATTTTTAGACCCAGAGCGTTGGGATAGGGAAGATATATGAGACTTATCATTGCATACATCGTCATATTAGGGCTTGGTCATGCTGAAGAGCAAATAGTCCCCTCACAGTTTAAAGTAGAGCTTATTAAGCGTTGTGAAGTATTGGGCTTGAGCAAAGAACCTAACAGAAAAGCCGAGAAAATATACTCTCATGGACACACTGGATCTTGTGTACAAAATCTTGGGTGCATACGTGAGATAACACAAAAAGAACTTGATACCGAACACAATAAAACAAAACGTGATTTTTTGGCATGGAAATACCCTATATGGTGTAAAGTAGATTCAGATGGAAAACGTGGTTGGGTACGTAAACAGTTTTTGGCAGATAAACCGTGTGGAGAGAATGATTGAATACCTTTAATGCAATAGCTCAAAATCGTTTAGACAAAACCCTAACCAATGAACTTGATGTCAGCCGTAACCAAGTAGAAAAACTCATCAAAGATGGGCTTGTGTCTGTCAATGGCAAAACTATTACAAAAACAAGTTATAAAGTGGCAGAGGGTGATGAGGTAGGCTATACGTTTAAAGAGGCAGAGAAACGTGTGGTACCGCCTATAGACTTTGATGTGGAGATACTTTATGAAGATGAGCATTTGCTTATTGTAAACAAGCCTAGTGGACTTGTGGTGCATCCTGCACCTTCTGTGAAAGAGCCTACGCTTGTGGACTGGCTCATTCATAAAGGTATCTCGCTTTCTACCATAAGTGGTGAGGAGCGTCATGGAATTGTGCATCGTATAGACAAAGAGACTACGGGCGCACTTGTGGTGGCGAAAACGAATGAGGCACATGAAAAACTCTCTGCACAACTGCAAGACAAAAGTATGGGGCGTTACTATCTGGCACTGATAGACTGTCCTTTGAAAGATGATACTATTGTGGATAAGCCTATAGGGCGTAACCCAAAGAATAGACTTAAAATGGATGTAGTACCCCAAGGGAAGGTAGCCAAAACAGCCTTTGTAAAGCTTGCCCAAACGATGTATGATGTCGAACTTATAGCAGCAAAACTCTTTACAGGACGTACCCATCAGATACGTGTGCATCTTGCTACTTTGGGGCGTCATATCTTAGGTGATAATTTATATGGTTTTAAGACCAAAAGAGATAAAATTCCAAGAGTTTATCTACATGCGTATCTACTTTATTTAATCCACCCTGATACAGGTGAAAAAATGGAGTTTATTGCCCCACTTTTTGAAGATATGACAGGGTATATAACAAAATATTTTGATCAAGAGATAGTCGATAATAAAATAAATCCTAAAACACTTGGGTCACTTTTTACACATTTATAAAAGCAGGGAATATGCCACATTTAAAAGTTACATCCTTTGATACTAGCATCATAAAAGACAAAGTTGCACACAGCACTGTAATGACCTCTTTTGCTACTTCATTAACGAGTTCTGATATGGTGATAGGGGTGGAACACAAAGATGAAGAGTTTTTACTACAGTTAAAACCTGATGAAAAAGCCTATTTACTCAAATATGACAAAGTGACCCGTCCTTTAAAAGTGAACATCTTAAAAGAGGCACTGGGCTTGGTTTCTGAAGAGTTGGGACTTGAGGTACTCTCTTCAAACATTGCACTCTCACCTACCAAAGCAGCACTCTCTTCAAAATATTTTAAAAAGATAGAAGATTTTGAAAATATGGACTACCCAAAAAAGAAAGTTTCTGTTGAGGTGGGGTTTGGTTCTGGTAGGCACTTGTTGTACCAAGCAGAGAAAAACCCAGATACGCTTTTTATAGGGCTAGAGATACATACGCCTTCTGCACAGCAGGTACTCAAGCAGATAGAACTGCAAGGTATTGACAATATTTGGGTAGTGAACTATGATGCACGTCTTTTCTTGGAGATGTTGCCTTCGAACCTTTGTACGCAAATCTTTGTACATTTCCCTGTACCTTGGGACAAAAAGCCACAACGCCGTGTGATTTCTAAAAGTTTTTTGGCTGAATCTATGAGAGTTTTAGAAAAAGAGGGGCGTTTAGAACTTCGTACAGACAGCGACAATTACTTTTGGTATGCGCTAGAGACTTTCTTTTCTGTGCCTAAAACACAGGTAGAAGTACGTAAAAATGAAGCTTTGGAAGTGACGTCTAAATATGAGGCAAGATGGCTTCGCCAAGAGAAAGACATTTATGATGTCTATGTAAAATGTATGTCAGATTCGGCACCCAAAGAGGGTGCTATTGATTTTAACTTTAATGGTGTAAAATATACGAAAGCGATTGAGTCAAGACTTCCTAAAAAAGCTTTGGTGTATGAGGGGTATTTTGTACACTTTGAACGTATATTTAAAGTGTCAGAGACCTCTTTATTTATTAAGTGTGCTTTTGGTAGTTTTGATAGACCTGAGCATAAATATATACTTTTAGAGGAAGATGGATGCCGTTATTTTGTTTCCCAACCTGTAAAAACCACTGTCAATTTACACGCACATCAAAAACTAGCAGAGCAGCTAATGCTCGCAGAAGGGTAGTCATACATGTCTAATGTCATACAAGCTTCAAACCTCACACTTGCCTATGACAATGGTGCCAAAGAGATTATCAAAGATGCAAATTTTAGCATCAAAAAAGGTGAATTTGTTTTCATTACAGGGCCGAGTGGTTCGGGGAAATCAACACTCCTTAAAGCACTGTATGGACAACTTAAGCCTACTTCTGGGAGTCTGATTGTCGGTGGTAATGACTTAGCAAATATCCGTCGCAAGAAACTTCAAGAGTTACGTACACATATGGGTATCATTTTTCAAGACTATAAGTTAGTAAATGAATGGACAGTCTCAAAAAATGTTGTTTTGCCTCTGATGATTGCAGGGTATTCTAATGAAATACAAGAAACACAGGCGCGCAGACTCTTAAAACATGTCAAACTTTCAGAGCATGGAGAGAAATATCCACTTGAACTCTCTGGTGGGGAGCAACAGCGTGTGGGTGTAGCAAGAGCTTTGTCTAAAAACCCTGTGGTCATCTTGGCAGATGAACCTACTGGAAACCTCGATGACTATTCATCCAATGTGATTTGGGACTTAATGGAAAATGCATGTCAGCAGTTAGATACCACAGTCTTGGTAGTGACACATAAAATACCAACGATTTTTTCATTGCCGTATAGACATTTTATTATTGAAAGCAAGGGTGTATATGAAGTTCATTAAAAACCATCTTATGTTTATTTTGCCGTTGATGGCTATTTTGTTGGGCGTTGAGTTTTATTTGGTCTTTGACCGTACGACTGACTCTTATGAAAAGACGTTAACTGAAGGTTACACCATGCTTGTGGTGAGTAAAAATCCTGTAAAACTTGAAACCTTTCAGAAGCTGAACAAGCATATTATTACCGCTACACAAATAGAGCGTAACAACATCGTCTCAGAAGTAGCAAAAGGGATAAGTAAAAGTAACTCAGAAGCTATCCTTAAAGCGCTGCCTTATTTTTATAATCTAGGTTTAGACTCATATTTAAAAACTTCTGAACTTGATGCCATTAAAGCAGACTTGAAAGCAGATAGCAACATTAAAAAAGTTGAAACCTTCGGATCATCATATAACTCTAGTTATAGACTATTTGCTTTTATCAAATTGATTTTAAAAGTATTTATCATCTTTATGGCTGTGGTGAGTCTCTTTTTAATTATCAAACAAATGGAGATATGGAAATATGCACATAAAGAGCGTATGCAGGTGATGGAAATATTTGGTGCACCACTCATGTTACGTTCTGGCGTTTTGTTTCGTGTGGCCTTTGTTGATGCTATTTTTGCAACCATGTTTGTCTCGGCTATTTTCTTTTACATCAAGTTTTATTGGGCAGCACAAAGCGGTATAGACATTATGCAACAAAATCAAGAAGCGTTATTTCAAGTAGCTGATATTGGCATTTTATTTGGTTCTGCTATCGCCATAGTGATAGTGGCAGTTTATTCTGTAGTGTTTTCAAACAAGGGAGTACAGGAGTGAAATCCTTCTTAGTAGCTTTTTTTCTTAGTATATTTTTAGGTGTATCCCTTTATGCTGCATCTACCACATCTAAAATAAAAAATTCAAAAAAAACCCTTTCTGTTACTTCTTCTGCAAAGAAAAAAGCAAGTAGACGTTTAGGTAAGATTGCTAAGGACATTAAGTCTGCAGAAAAAGACATCGTCTATTTGGAAAAGAAAATAGAAACACTGAAGCAGAGTCAGGTAAAAACAGAAGAGAAGTATGAGACACTGAAAAAAGAGCTTTCTACTTTTGAGAAAGATTTTGAAGAGACAAGTCGTACACTTGATGAAAAACGTAAAAAATTCATAGCTTTACTTTCTGAGCAGTTTTCTATTGTCTTTGCGATGGAACAAGCGCATGAACCCACACAAGAGTCAATTTTAGCACATGAAGTGTATGAAGCGTATAAAAAGCAAAATGCAAAGTCTTTGGCAACATTGCGTGCAGATATTGTCTCTTTGAAAAAACGTAAAAAGTCTAAACTCTATTTACGCAATAAAACCAAAAAAGAGATAGCACGTATTATCAAAAAGCGTGACTCTTATGCCCAAAAAAAAAGAGCCAAAGAGAAATTGCTTAAAAAACTTTCTGAAGATGAAGAAAAATATCAAGCAAAGCTAGAAAAGATTGTTGATAAACAAAATTCACTACGTGCAACACTTGCAAAGCTCAATATCTTGCACAAAGAAGAGGTGGAAAAGGAACGTAAAATAGCTGCTGCAAAAAAAGAAGCTATGCGTCTTGAAAAAATACGTCAACGAAAAATACGTAAAGCCAAGGCACTTGCACGTGCAAAAGCAAGAAAAGCAAAAGAGGCACTACGTAAAGCCAAAACCGAAGAAGAGAGAGTCCAAGCACGTATAGCAGCAAAAGAAGCTGAAGCTGAAAATAAAAAAGTCTATAAAGAGAGTGAAAAAGTAAGACAGATAAACTCATCGTATGCGAAATCTAAAACGTATAAATATAGAGGAAATAAGACGATTTCTCCTTTGGCTCATGCAAGAGTCACGAAGAAATTTGGTACCTATATAGACCCTATTTACAAGATAAAAATCTTTAATGAGTCTATTACTTTGAAATCTAAAACACCTAATGCAAAAGTGAAAAATATCCTTAATGGTAAAGTCGTTTTTGCAGGTAAGAGTTCTATGCTTGGCAAAGTGGTGGTAGTAGCGCATAGTCATAAAATGCACACAGTCTATGCAGGACTCTCAAAAATTGCACCAACCATTCATGTCGGTTCTAAGATTAAAAAAGGTTATGTGGTAGGGAAAGTGACGGAAAAACTCATCTTTCAAGCCACAAAAGACTCTAAACATATTAACCCACTGAAGCTCATAAAAATTTAGTAACATAAGGGATTAACCCAAATTATGCATTAGAAATCATCCATCTTCTTCAAAGCATTAGCACATGGGCATTCACAAAGAATCATCGATTAACCTTTGGGTTAACCTGCCCAACGGAAATGCCCTTGGGTGCAAATTCTTTGCAAACACCCATGCACTAAGCCTTTACAGAATACAAACGATTCTAATGCATAGTTTGGGTTTAAACCCCTCCTAACCAACCTTTGGCTATAATCGCGAAATTAACTATAAAGGCTTTTGGTGATTAAACGCGTATTGGTAAAATTTTCTGGTGAAGCTTTGGCTGGTGAAGAAGGGTATGGGATTGATACTAAAATCCTTAACTTCATCGCTGGTGAGATAAAAGGACTGGTTGACGCTGGTGTAGAGGTCGGTATCGTTGTGGGTGGTGGTAACATTATTCGTGGTGTGTCGGCTGCTGCTGATGGTATCATCAAGAGAACATCTGGTGACTATATGGGTATGCTCGCAACGGTGATTAACGGTGTGGCTATACAAGAAGCATGTGAGCATTGTGGACTTGAGGCGAGACTTCAGTCGGCTATAGACATGCAAGAGATAGGTGAAGCGTTTATCGTGCGTCGTGCGCGTCGTCATCTAGAAAAAGGGCGTGTGGTTGTGTTTGCTGGTGGTACAGGTAACCCTTACTTTACTACAGACACGGCTGCAACGCTAAGAGCCTCTGAGATAGAAGCAGAATTACTCATCAAAGCTACTAAAGTGGATGGTGTGTACGATAAAGACCCTAACAAGTTTGACGATGCAGTGAAGCTTGATACTTTGAGTTATGACCAAGCATTGACCGACAACATTAAAGTGATGGATGATACTTCTATCGCTTTGGCGAAAGAGAATGGATTGCCGATTGTTGTATGTAACATGTTTGAAAAAGGTAATTTACTAGCAATCATCAAAGGCGATATGTCTTTATGTTCTATCGTTAAATAGAAACAAATAATAGAAACTTCAAGGAAATAAAATGAGAACAGAACAACTAACAGCACTGGCATTAGAAAAAGTAGATTACGACAAATACCTTCTTGCAAACGCAGTAGGTAAAAGAGCAGAAGCGATTGCAAATGGTGCGCCAACAGTACTTGATATTGATACCTCTGATATGAAATTTACAGATATTGCATTGCAAGAGATTGCTGAAGGTAAAATTGTTGCAAGTATAGACGAATAGTCGTTTTAGAGGCTTTGTAAGAAAGATTTTTATGAAGGAAATTTTATGGAAGTTTTTCTAGAAAAAGCCAAACATATACATACGATAGAAGAAGCGAAATCTCTTCTTTGGGAAGAACTCCCTTCTCCTTCTGCTATAACACTTAAGGCGCTTGACCTTTCACTCACCGCACATGATGGACAAACACGTAAAAGTGGAGAGCCATACATTGTACACCCCATACTCGTAGCAGCCATTACCGCAAAAATTTCAAATGACGAAACCATGGTACAAGCCGCACTTCTACATGATGTGGTAGAAGATACCTCTTTTACCATTGAAGATTTAGAGTTGGCTTTTGGTGATGATGTTGCACATATGGTGGAAGGGCTTACCAAAATTGTGGAGATACGTGACGAAGAGTTAGTCCCCTCAGGTTCAGATGAAAGACTGATAAACTCTGCATTGACATTTAGGAAGATGCTCATCGCGTCCATCAAAGATGTACGTGTCTTGGTGATAAAACTGTGTGACCGCCTGCACAATATGTTGACACTGGATGCCCTACGTGAAGAGAAACAAAAACGTATCGCTGAAGAGACTTTGGTGGTCTATGCACCTATTGCACACAGATTGGGAATTTCACGCCTTAAAAATCATCTGGAAGATTTGAGCTTTAAGTACATCTATCCTGAGGACTACACAAAGATAGACAATTATATTCAATCCAATGCCCAAAATTTGCAATTTAAACTCAATACCTTTATACAAAAGATTAAAATGTATATGATTCAAAATGGTTTTGATGAAGATGAGTTTGATATTTTTGGTCGGGTGAAGCATTACTACTCTATCTACATGAAAATGCACCGTAAGGGTGTGAGTATAGAAGAAGTGCTTGACCTTTTGGCTGTACGTATCATCGTCCATGAACCTATAGAGTGTTATAAAGTATTGGGCTTGATGCACCTTAGTTTTACCCCGCTTATATCACGTTTTAAAGACTATGTAGCTGTACCTAAAGAGAATGGATATAAAACCATTCATACGACACTTTTTAGTGAAGAAGGCATACTTGAAGCACAAATACGTACAGAAGAGATGCATAGACTTGCAGAGTATGGTGTAGCGGCACACTGGAAATACAAAGGTGGTAACGACAGTGTCAACCTTGAATGGCTTGAGTCTTTGCATTATCAAAATGAGTCTATAGAAGAGTTTTATGAGCTAGCCAAGTCTGATTTATTTTCTGAAGATATTACGGTATTTTCACCCAAAGGTGATTACTATACCTTACCTAAAGGCTCTACTGCACTGGATTTTGCTTATGCAATACACTCTGAGGTAGGAAGCAATGCGATAGACGCGTTGGTCAATAAACATAATGCTTCTTTACTTACAGTGCTTAAAAATGGGGATATTGTCAAGATTGTTAAAGATGATAAAGTGCATCTGCACTGTTCTTGGCTTGATACAGTCAAAACCTCCAAGGCACAAGATGGCATACGTTCTGCCTGTCGAGCACGCATTAAAGAAGTAGATACCTTGAGTGCCTACAATATCTTAGCGACACTTTTTGCACAAAAAAGTGATGATGTACAAGTACTCATTGAAAAGCTAGATTTACAAGATACGATTTATAAGTTGCCATTACAGATAGATTATTATAAAGAGGTCATTCATCAAGTTGCTGAGTATATGGGTGCTAAAGAAGTGCGTTTTTGGGAACTGCTTAAAAAAGGGTATAAAAAGCCTAAAATGAAGGAGTTGGAGCACTTTACCTTCTTTACCAACAGAGCTTTAGATGGTGTAGAGTTTGATTACTGCTGTCATCCTAAAGTTGGTGACCAAATCGTTGCATTTTATAAGGGTACAAAGGCTATTATACACCATAAATTGTGTAAACATGCCTATGATAAAATTTTAGCCAATGAAGCGATGATTCATGTACATTGGAGTGGTTCGAAACTCTCTCGTTACAGATTGACCATCAGCCTTCAAAACCAAAAAGGTATTTTGGCTGATTTGCTTACAAAACTTTCTGATATGAATCTCAATATTTTAAGTATTGAGTTAGGCATTAAACATTCTGAACAAGCAGAATATTGTCAAATAGAAGTAGAGAGTCAAGAGTCTAAAAAGCAGAATTTGGCAGAGAGCATAGGGCAAAAGTTTAAACTCATTGAAATTATAAGTTTAGACGACGCATATAACAAATAAATATAGGAAAATAGAGAATGGTAAAACAGGCATTAGAAGAGATAGGTAGAGGTACAGCAGAAATCATTGACATCGAGCGTATAGAAAAGCTTGTGACAAAATATTATGATGATGGTACAACCTATACAGTCAAAGCAGGTTTTGACCCTACAGCACCTGACTTACACCTTGGGCACACAGTATTGCTTCAAAAATTGGCTACTTTTCAAAAGTTTGGTGGGCGTATCCAGTTTCTTATCGGTGATTTTACAGCGATGATAGGTGACCCGACAGGGAAGAGTGCTACACGTAAGGTACTGACTAAAGAGCAGATTGTCAAAAACATTGCATCGTATACTGAACAGGCATTTAAAATTCTTGATGAATCTAAAACAACCATTGTTTACAACAATGACTGGCTGGAAAAGTTAGGTGCAGCAGGTATGTTGCAACTGGCTTCAAACCTTACTGTAGCGCGTATGTTAGAGCGTGACGATTTTTCTAAACGTTATGCATCCAATACGCCTATTGCTGTGAGTGAGTTTATGTACCCACTGCTTCAGGGCTATGATTCTGTATATTTGGCATCGGATATTGAAATCGGTGGTACAGATCAGAAGTTTAACTTGCTTATGGGGAGACAACTGCAAAAAGCTTATGACATTAAAAAACAGCAAGCTGTACTAATGATGCCTATTTTGGAAGGACTTGATGGCGTGCAAAAGATGTCTAAGTCTTTAGGAAATTACATAGGTGTTACAGAAGAACCAAAAGATATTTATGGGAAAGTGCTTTCTATTTCAGATGAATTGATGTGGCGCTACTATGAGCTACTCAGTGAAAAGTCACTCTCTGAGATAGCACAACTCAAAGAGGATGTAGCAT
>Ga0256840_1003133_pt1 | contig 13698 bp, 12 predicted proteins | sample 355202metaG_FD_185969 | JGI IMG/M metagenome (GOLD analysis project Ga0256840, IMG submission 185969) | Hydrothermal vent microbial communities from Mid Atlantic Ridge, Atlantic Ocean - 355-202 | ecosystem: Environmental > Aquatic > Marine > Hydrothermal vents | place: Atlantic Ocean: Mid...
GCTATCTGCTAAAGTAGGTTGTTTGTGTATTTTCATAAGGTAAATATACAACTTTATACTTTGATTATCAAATGTATAACTATGTTTTTTTAAATAAATTTAGAATGTTTCCCCTTGCAACGGTCTTTTTTCCTATTTTTTCTTTGTTTGGATGGCAAATTTCGACACCTGTATCATCGAACATACAAACAAAACTATTGTCAATTGGTGCATTTTCGATACTTTTTTGAAAATTTTCTTTTACTTTTTGCTTATTTTATCCATCTAAAAGCTGTTGCTCTAGTAATTTAGAAATTAATTTAGCCTCATTTTTGGATGTTTCTATTTGTTGAGAAATTAATTTTTTGGTATTTTCTTTATAAATATAGTTAAAACTCAAATAATACACAACTCCTAAAAAGGAAATAATCGCCAAAAGAGTTGTGTATTTATATTTCATTATCAATTATTTATTTGCATCAAACTTCTCTTTTCCTTCGTTTAACCAGTCTAAATATTTTTTAATATCCGGATCATAAGATGTAAATCCGTTTAAGGTATTTTCATCGTGATCTAAAATAATATAGTATGGTTGTGCATTAGCTTTATATCTACTCATTTGTAAATCACTCCATTTATTACCGTAAGTTCTAATCTTTTTTCCGGTAGTTTTAGATATGTATTGTTCTTCTTTTGGTAATTTTTTCACCAAATCTACAAATAAAGAAATCAAAACAAAGTCATTCTTTAATTTTTGCAATACTTTTGGGTCTGACCATACTTTTTCTTCCATTTTTCTACAATTAACACAAGCTTTTCCAGTAAAATCTAACAATACCGGTTTTCCTACTTTTTTAGCATAAGCCAAGCCTTCGGCATAATCTTCAAAAGAAGGGATATCGTGTGGACCATAGACGGCACCTTCAGGCAATTCTTCTTGTAAAACGCCTCCTTTTGTAGAGCCAACACCATAAGGAGATTCGCTGTAATTTAATGGTGGTGGAAATCCGCTTATCAACTTTAACGGAGCTCCCCAAAGTCCGGGAATTAAATAAATCGTAAAAGTTAAAACCAACAAACCTAACATTAATCTACCAACCGAAATATGTTTTAAAGGCGAATCGTGTGGTAATTGAATTTTTCCGAAAAGGTAAAAAGCCAATGTTCCAAAAACGGCAATCCATATAGATAAAAATACTTCTCTTTCTAAAAAGTGAGTATCCCAAACCAAATCGGCATTCGATAAAAATTTAAAAGCAAAAGCGAGTTCTAAAAACCCTAAAAACACTTTAACGGTATTTAACCAACCTCCGGATCTTGGCAATGAATTTAACCATCCCGGGAACGCTGCAAATAAAGTAAAAGGCAAGGCAATTGCTAATGAAAAACCAAACATACTAATTACCGGTGCCCAACCTCCTTGCGAAACCGAAGCAACTAACGCTGTACCAACAATTGGACCCGTACAAGAAAACGATACAATCGCCAAAGCAAAAGCCATAAAAATAATCCCTACAATACCACCTTTATCAGCTTTAGAATCCATTTTATTTGCCCAAGATTGTGGCAACATAATTTCAAAAGCTCCTAAAAAGGAAAAAGCAAAAACCACCAACAAAACAAAAAACGCCAGATTAAACCAAGGATTTGCCGCTAAAATATTTAAAGAATCGGCTCCAAATAATTTTACCACTACTGTGCCTAATAAAACATAAAGTGCAATTATAGATAAACCGTAAATGATGGCATTTCTAATTCCTTCGGATTTACTTTTACTTTGTTTGGTAAAGAAACTTACAGTCATTGGTATCATTGGGAAAACGCAAGGCGTTAGTAAAGCTGCAAATCCGCCTAAAAAACTCAACAAAAACAGGGCTAATAATCCTTTTTTCTTATCATTCCCTTCACCTTGAGGTTCTTTAAAGTCTTTTTCTTTATGTTCGGAAACTTGTGCATCTGCAACCTGCATTTTAGTTACCGGTACGGCTTTGGTTAAATCAAATTCAAAAGTTGGATCCACCAGCACACACGCTGTTTTACAAGCTTGTCCAAATAAAGAAACTGTTATTTTCTTTACATCGTCTTTTAATAATTTTATTTTTTGCTTAAACGTTCCTTTGTTAGAAAAAAATATTTCTTCCTTTTTAAATTGCGGATTATACGCTTTATGTGTTTTACTCTCTAATGCTTTCCCTTCAAAAACAAAAAGAGAATCTGCTTGTTCGCTACTAAAAGTCATTGGTAGCGATGCTCCATCAGGATTGTATTGTGAATATAAATGCCAATCTTTTTCAATATTTGCATCAAAAACCAAATAATACTCTTTATCGTTTATTTTTTCAACGTGTGTTTTCCATTGTACCGGATCTTTAAAACCTCCTTGATCATTGCCAACACTAAAATCTTGTGCATTTATATAAAAAGTACTTATTAAAAAAACGGCTATTAAATTTACAATTTTTATCATCTTTGGATAATTGAGTTTATTTATTTTAATCCTTTATGAAACGATTAACTATTTGTTTTCACTATGTAAAACGCTTATTTTTATTTTCGTTTTTGTCTTATCGGAAATTAGAAAACGCTTATCTTGTCGCATTCCAATTACCCAAACAATTTGATTTTCAGACAAAAGTAACCAAATATTCTCTTTTTCAAACAAATTTAATTTCTTGTCTTTAAAGAATTTACTCAGTTTTTTTTTGCCTTGCATTCCGCTTGGGTAAAAATAGTCGCCTTTTTGCCATTTTCTTACGGTTAACGGAAATTTTAACAAATCTTTATCAATTACAACGCTATTTTTATCCTTATCGGAAGGATTTATCGTTCTAAAATCGGTTTCTTTAAATATTAAAATCAAATCGTCTATTTCAAAACGCTTTTTATCTTTTGAAATTGTAAAGGAAATTTTCTCCTTTTCAGGAAAACTACCTAATAATAAAGAATCGCGATCTTTTAATAAGCGATATGTTTTAGAGAATAACAGTTTTCCGCTTTGAGCGATCATTAGTTTTTTAATTTCTGATGCATCTGTAAAACCGAAAGGTTTAAACAACTCGTATAAATAATAATCTTGAGGCGTTAATTTGGATAGTTGTTTAATATCTACCTTAATAATTCGGTTATTTGTTGTTGTTATTTGTTGCCAAACAGTTGTAAAATGTTGTTGCAAAACAGTATTTGCATTTTGTAAATGTTGATGTGTTTTAAGAAAAGATTGCAACAATTGCGGATTGATTTCTTGTAAAACAGGAATTACCTGATGCCGTATTTTATTGCGTCTATATTTTGTTTCGGCATTCGATTTATCCTCACGCCAAGAAATTTGATTTTTACGGGCAAATTTTTCGATTTCATCACGAGAAAAAGGCAATAACGGACGAATAATATTTTTATTTTTAGCAGGAATTCCGGTTAAACCGATTAAACCTGTGCCACGTATTAAATGGTGCAAAACCGTTTCGAGATTATCGTTTAAATGATGAGCTGTAACAATAACATCAGCTATATTTTGGTTGCATAAATTATCAAACCAATCGTATCGTAATTTACGAGCTGCTTCTTGTATGGATAATTTATTATGTTTGGCAAATTCCTTTGTGTTAAACGAAATTACTTCGGTTGGTATCTTAAATTTTTCACCTAAATTGCGTACAAATTCTTCATCTTTATCGGCATCTTCACCTCTGAGTTTAAAGTTACAATGGGCAATTACCAAATTATAATGTAACTGCTGTAATAAATGCAACAACACTACCGAATCCAAACCTCCGGAAACGGTTACCAGAATTTTTTTAGATTTTAATTCTTTAAAATTAGTAGTAATATATGTTTTAAACTTCTCGATCAAATTTTTTCTTTTTTATCGTTGGTTTTCCTGCAACTACAATTACGATTTCGCCTTTTAGCGGATTTTTAGTGTAATATTCTAAAACATCTTTTATTGTTCCTCTTTTTGTTTCTTCATACAATTTAGTCAATTCTCTGGATACCGAAATCGGTCTGTCTTCACCAAAATATTGAGCAAACTGTGTTAAGGTTTTAAGCAATTTATACGGTGATTCGTAAAAAATCATTGTTCTATCTTCATCAGATAATTTTTCCAAACGTGTTTGTCTTCCTTTTTTAGGAGGTAAAAATCCTTCAAAAACAAATTTATCATTTGGCAAACCACTGTTTACCAAAGCAGGAACAAATGCCGTAGCTCCCGGAAGGCATTCAACATCTATATTATTTTCAATACAAGCACGAGTTAATAAAAACCCGGGATCTGAAATCGCCGGTGTTCCTGCATCGCTTATCAAGGCTATTGTTTCACCGTTTCTAATCCGTTCTACAACGCGATTTACCGTTTTATGTTCATTGTGCATATGATGGCTTTGCATTGGTGTAGAAATAGCCAAATGCTTTAATAATTTACCGGAAGTTCGTGTATCTTCTGCTAAAATTAAATCCGCTTCTTTTAAAACACGTATTGCTCTGAGTGTAATATCTTCAAGGTTTCCTATTGGCGTTGGCACAATATATAATTTCATAATAAAGCGAATTTATACGGTTTTAAGTTTGTCTGCAATTTTACGGTCGTTTGCCAATCTTGGTAGTTTGTTTTGTCCACCTAATTTACCAATGGATTTCATATAATCTTGAAATCCGTTAGGCACTACTTTGGTGATTTTTAAAGTTTGCAATACTTTACCGTCTATTAAATCTTTATAATAACTATTTTGTTTTACCAAATTATCATCAATTTTTTGAGCAAATTCGGTTATATTTTCCGGTTCTTTTTGAAATTCAATAAACCATTCGTGATATGGTAAACCTTCTTTTGGTGTAATCTGCGGAGCAACTGTAAACTCATTTATTTGCACATCTGTATCTTTTACCGCTTCTTGCAAAGCAGACTCTACCTCTTTGGCAATAACGTGTTCACCGAAAGCCGAAATAAAATGTTTGATTCTTCCGGAAACGACAATTCGATATGGTTTTAAGGAAGTAAACTGTACGGTATCGCCAATATTATAAGCCCACAATCCGGCATCTGTACTGATAATTAGAACGTAATTTACACCTAATTTTACATCTTTTAAAGAAATTCTTGTTGGATTATCGCTGTAAAATTCGTCTACAGGAATAAATTCGTAAAAAATGCCACTATCAAGCAAGAGCAACATTCCTTTTTCATCTTGCTCATCTTGAAAGGCAAAAAACCCTTCACTCGCCGGAAAAAGTTCTATGGAATCTACTTTTCTTCCGATAAGGTTTTCCATTTTATTACGATATGGCTCGTAATTAACCCCTCCGTAAACGAAAAGATTAAAATTAGGGAATAACTCACCCACTTTTTTACCGGATTTTTCAATTAATTTTTCAAAATACATTTGTACCCAAGACGGAATACCGCTAATAAGCGTCATATCTTGATTTATTGTTTCGTTAACGATAGCATTAACTTTGGTTTCCCAATCTTCAATGCAATTGGTTTCCCAACTTGGCATCCTATTTTTTTGAAGATATTTTGGTACAAAATGTGCTACAATTCCGCTTAACCTACCGGTTTTTATACCGTTAATTTCATCTAAAACTGGACTGCCTTGTAAAAAAATCATTTTCCCGTTTACAAAATCGGCTTTTCCTGTTTTGTAGATATACATTAATAAAGCTTGTTTTGCTGCTTGAATATGATGAGGCATTGATTCTTTGGTTATCGGAATATACTTTGCCCCGGAAGTTGTGCCGGAAGTTTTGGCAAAATAAATAGGTTTTCCTTTCCAAAGCACATTTTCTTTACCTTCTTTTATTTTTTCTATATATGGTTTTAATCCTTCATAATCACGTACCGGAACTTGTTTTACAAAATCGGCATATGTTTTTATTTGCTCAAAATGATGGTCTTTGCCAAAATCAGTTTCTTTTGCATGAGCAATAAGGTTTTGAAAGACTTTTTCTTGCGTTTTAATAGGATTATCCATCCATTTTTGAATGTCTTTTGCTATTTTTTTGGCGTATAATTTTGCTAAAAATGATTTTATCACTTGATGGTATTTTAAGTGTCAAATTTACGGAAAGTTTTTGGGTTTTCGGTTTATTGAAATTCAATAAATCTAGTTGGATCTATCGGATAACCATCACTCCAAAGTTCAAAATGAAGATGCGGACCGCTAGTTAGTGAACCTGTAGATCCTGCATTTGCTATTACTTCACCTGATTTTACCAAATCGCCTTGTTCTTTAAACAAGGTTGCATTGTGTTTGTAAACCGATAAATAACCTTGCGGATGCTCTATAATAATAACATTTCCGGTATTTGGCGTGAAATCTGCAAAAATTACCGTACCATCAGCCACGGCTTTTACAGGTGTGTTGTTTGGTACAGCGATATCAATGGCATAATGCTTTTCTTTAGAATTATAACCTTGTGTGATTTCTCCTTTTAACGGTGCAAAAAAGACAATTTCATTCTTTTTTGTCGCTTTTTCAAAAATGGAAAATTTGTCTTGTTCTTCTATTTTTTCTCTAAATTTTGTTTCCTTTTTAGATGCCTCTACCGGTAAATTTTCAATGTTAGCAATACTTTTAACAGAATCGTTAGATAACTCATTTAAATTTTTTGTATCAATATTTCCGTTTAATATATTCTGTATATTAGCAAGATAAAGGTTATTTGCTTTTAGTTTTTTATCGTATTGTTGAATTTCTTCTTCTAATTTAAGAACTTTTTTCTTGTATTTAGTAGAAGTATATCCCGGAATGTATTCCTTTAATGGCGTATAAGCTATTAACAAAGAGGTTAGAATCACCATTGTTATGGCAAATAAACCACTTAATACGTAAACATTTAAACGATTTAATTTAAACGATAGCTTTTCTTCGAGCGTATCATCGTTTAAAATAACCAATCGATACTTATAGGTTAATTTTTTGCGTAACGTATTTTTCTTCTTTTTAGACACCTTGCAAAAGTATCCATTTTAAAGAAAATATGTGTTAAAAACAATATAAAATTACATGTTTACAATAACAAATTCACTTCTACGATTCACTTCGTGTTCGGCTTCGGTACATTTTACACCATTTTTACAGTGATTTAACAATCTTTTTTCACCGTAACCACGACCGGAAATTCGATCAGGAGAAATACCGTGAGCTATAATGTAACGCACCACGGATTTTGCTCTTTTATTAGATAGAACTAAATTGTATAAATCTCTTCCTCTAGAGTCAGCATGTGTACCTAACTCTATTACCATTTTAGGATAGCGATTCATAATATTAACTACTCTATCTAATTGATTTGCTGCATCCGGACGAATCTTATCACTATCAAAATCAAAGTTTATATCGTCTATATTAAGCATTCGCATACCACGTTTTTTAACGATAAAACTATCTGCCATTTCTATTGCAATAGCTGTTTGACCGTCGTGTTTTGATTTGGTAATAAATTCTTTAAATTCATCTCCGTAATGGCGTTTTTTTGCAATCAATTTATAAGGTGAATCACAAACTGCTTTTTCAAAAGAAAATTTTCCGGTTTTAGAAGTTTCCTTTTTATCTATTTTTTGCCCATTTCCGTCTTGTAAAGTAATTTCAGCGAAAGCTATAGGTTTTTTAGTTACAGCATCAATTACATTACCTGTAATTTCTTGATAACAATCAAATAATAAAGGTCTGGTTTGTGTAAAGAAATAAATGTCATCACTACCTACACCACCTTCTCTGTTAGAAGAAAAATATCCTCGCATTTTATCGTGATCAAAAATATAATTAAAATCATCTGCAACGCTATTTACAGGAGGTTCTAGGTGTAATCTATCGGAAACATCGCCGTTATCATATAACTTTACAGCATAGATATCCAAGCCTCCGTAACCTTCATCAGGTCTGTTTGATGAAAAGAAAAGGACATTATTTTCATCAATATCCGGAAACATTTCTTTATATTTTGAGTTCACTTTTTCACCCATATTTTTAGGTAAACCAAAAGAACCGTCAGGATGAATATCTACCACATAAATATCGGTATTACCAAAACCTCCGGGCATATTAGATGTAAAATACATTTTAGTATTCTCTTTGTTTAGAGTTGGATGACCAATATCAAAATTTCCGTTTATAGATAATGGCTCTACATTAATCCATTTTCCGGAAGGCGATACATCTGCTTTAAAAATAGCAATTGTTGCTAGTTTATTTTTATCTTTTTTAATGGTGTTTTGTTTTCCGTATAAACTTCTGGTAAAATATACGGTTTTTCCATCGTTAGAAAAGGTAACATTAGATTCGTAAGATTTTGTGTTTAATCCTTCTAATTTTTTTGAATTCACAATTTCGCCATCCTTAGCGATATCTCCAACATACAAGTCTAATAAAGAGTTTTTACTGTCTTGTGATGAGTAGATTACTTTATTTCTATTTTTATAAAATGTTGTACCAAAATTCTGGAATTTGTTATTAATTTTTACATTTTTAATTAAAAATCGATTTTCTTGTTGTTGTGCAAAAATCGTTAATGTAAAAAATAATAGACCGGTAATTAATATATTCTTTTTCATAATTAGGGGAAATTTAAGATTTTTTATTTTTCTCTTTGATTACAAAGGTAGTTCTTCTATTGATTAAATATTCTTCATCGGTACATTCTACACCATTTACACATTTATTAAGTGGTTTTGTTTCGCCATATGCAGTACCTTTTATTCGGTTGGATTGAATTCCTTTAAAACCCATATATTCTTTAATTGCATCGATACGTTGTCTGGTGAGTTCCATATTAAATTCGTCTTCTGCTCTAGAATCGGTATGCGATTCAAATTCGATAACCAAATTTGGATTTTCTTTTAATTTTCTAATTGCCAAATCCAATTCGTATCTATAACGTTTTAATATTTTAGCTTCATTGTAGTTAAAATCAACTTTCCCTACATTAAAATTAGCCAAATCAATTTCTTTTTTCTTCTCTTTTATTAAAAACAAAGACACTTTTGTTTTACCTGATTTTCCGGGTAGTTCTATTGTTTTCATCATAGAATTAAAACCATCTTTACTTGCTTCAATAAAATAAGTAGTATTACACTTTACATCTCCAAAGAAAAATTTACCTTTTGCATCCGTTTTCTTTGATTTAATAAGTTCTCCTTGACTATTTAAAAGTTTAACCGTAGCCATTGGTATTACTTTAATAGTTGCATTTATTAGTACTGCTCCACTAATTTTTTGCACACAAGCAACCTCCTTAACAGGTTCCGGTTTTTTTTCCGTAAAAATATAGATATCGTCACTTCCTTGACCTCCGGCACGATTGGATGAGAAAAATCCGATATTGGTTGAAGGGTTGTAAACATAAGAAAAATCGTCCCATCTACTGTTTATTGGTTTGTTTAAGTGTATTGCTTTAGTAACACCATTTTCACTAACAATAGAACGATATACATCTAAACCACCTAAATTATGGTCTCTTCCTGTTGAGGAAAAATACAGTATATCATCACCGGAAATAAATGGAAACATTTCTTTTCCTTTAGAGTTTACATTTGGACCTAAATTTTTTGGTTTTGAATAGCTTCCATCAGGAAGTATATCTACCACAAAAATATCGTTATCACCTAAAGTCCCGGGCATATTAGAAGTGAAATACAATTTGGTATTCTCTTTATTTAATGTAGGATGAGCAACATCATAATCATCACTATTAAATGGCATTGGCGTAACATTTATCCAATTTCCGTTTGAATCGATGTTTGCTTTAAAAATTGCAATTGTTTCTTTTTTTAATATTTTTCCACCTCTTTCTTTACCATAAATACTTCTGGTAAAATAAACTGTTTTTAAGTCATTTGAAAAAGCAACATTGGTTTGGTGTGTTTTAGCAGAAGCTGATTTAGCAAATACACGAGCTTTAATTACATCATTATCTACAATGTTTCCTATATGTAAATTTAACATTCTACCGTTTGAAGAAGTATATACTATTTTATTATTTCCATAGAAGGTAACACCAAAATCGGCATATTTGGTATTGGCAGATATATTTTTAATTTCGTAATTTTTAAAATCTTGTTGTGCTGAGCTCTGAAGTACTAAAAAAATAGATAGTGTTAGTAAAATTATTTTTTTCATTCCCTTAATTTATGTTGTTAGTTAAATTGATTCTCTTGTCCTTAAGCAAAAGCTATGCCAATTTATTTTTTTATTATTCATAAAAATTCATTTCATCTAAATATTTCCATACGTTATATGGTAACATCGGTCTAATGTTTTTTTTAACTTTAATCGCTTTTCTAATAAATGTTGAGGAGATTTCTACAATTGGAGCGTCTAATTTATGAATTTTTTTCGGATAATCAATTTCAATTTTAGAAATATTCTTTTTTTGCCTAAAAACTCTTGGATAAATATAGATGTCGTGGTTTTCAATAATACTTTCATAATTTTTCCATTTATGAAAATTTTGCAGATTATCTTCTCCCATAATTAAAGAAAAATGATAATTTGGATATTTTTCGCGTAAGTGAACTAAAGTAATAACCGTATAATTTGGTTGCTTTAAAGTAAATTCTATTTTCGATGCTTTTAATTTAGGGTAATCTTCAATAGCAATTTCCACCATTTGATAGCGATGCATATCATTTAATAAGGTTTTCTTTTCTTTATGTGGATTATGAGGTGTGACCACAAACCAAACTTCGTCTAAATCAGAAAATTCCGCCATATGATTGGCTATGATTAAATGCCCAACGTGAATTGGATTAAAAGTACCGAAAAACAAACCTGTTTTTTTCATTTTTCAATAAATTCTTTTACTAATTTATATGCTTTTTCTTTAGCTTCTTCTAAGTTATCATTCACTAAAATAACATCAAACTTATCGGCAAATTGCATTTCGTGATTTGCTTTTGCTACTCGTTCTTTAATTTTTTCTTCGGAATCTGTTTGTCTGTTTCTTAATCTTCTTTCCATTTCTTCTAAACTAGGTGGTTTTACAAAAATGGCAAGTGTTTTTTTAGGAAAGTGATTTTTTATGTTCAACCCTCCGATAACATCGATGTCAAAAATTACATTTTTACCTTCTTTTCGCAGGCGTTTAATTTCTTTTTTTAACGTGCCGTAAAAGTTATCTTTATACACTTCTTCAAACTCAATAAATTTTTCTTTTTTAATGAATTTTTGAAATTTCTTTGGAGAAATAAAATAATAATCCTTTCCATGCTCTTCAGTACCACGAATTTTACGCGATGTTGCCGAAATGGAAAAGGCTAAATTAAGCTCCGGTTTTTCTAACAAATGCCTTACAATTGTGGTTTTACCGGAACCGCTTGGAGCAGAAAAAACAATTAGTTTTCCTTTTTTCATATATCTATCTACTAAGTATAAAAGATTTGCAAAGATGCAATATTTTAATAGATTACAAAACGTTTAACAATTGTTCTTTAATTTTTTCGAGTTCATCTTTCATCAACACAACATTTTGTTGCATTGGTGCATAATTTGCTTTAGAACCTGTTGTGTTAATTTCTCGTCCTATTTCTTGCGTAATAAAACCTAATTTTTTACCGTTAGACTCGTTAGATTGTAATGCTTTTAAAAAATATTCTAAATGATTGTTCAGTCTTATTTTTTCTTCAGTAATATCCAATTTTTCTAAATAATAGATTAATTCTTGCTCAAAGCGGTTTTGATCTACTTCTTGTTTTAAATCGGTTAATGCTTTTTGAAGTCGTTGTTTAACAAGCGGAATCCTATCTTTGTCCAGCTCTTCATTTTTTTGAGATAATTCTTGTAATTTAGCAATTCTTTTAATAAAATCTTGTTCTAATATTGCACCTTCGTCTTTTCTAAAATCATCAATTTTATAAATTGCAATATTGATTTGTTCTTTTACTTTCTGCCATTCGGTTTCATCAAAATCTTCTTTTTTTGTTTGTAAAATATTTGGTAAATTCATCGCTAATTCGAGTGCCTTTTTATTAGAAATGGAAGAAATTTGATGCAATTGATTCATATAATCTTTTACAATATCTTTATTGATAATGTTTAGATTTTGTTCACCTTGATTTTCAACAGATAAAACAAAACTTACTTTACCCCGTACCAAAGCAGTTGACAAAAGTTTTCTAATTTCTAATTCTTTCTCCTTAAACGGATTTGCAATACGTAAGTTTAAATCCAGATTTTTAGAATTTAATGTTCGTATTTCAATACTGATTTTTTTTTGGTTTAGGGTAAATTCGGTTTTCCCGAAACCAGTCATGGATTTAATCATAGATTACGTTTTAACAGATTTTTCTGGTTTAGTCACCAAATATACACCAAAAAAGATAAGTAAAGTGGCAATTATTTTAATATTATTTAGTGAATCACTATTGGTAAGCAAAGCATAAATTGTAGCAAAAACAGGCTGAAGATAGATAAAAATACTAACTGTTGTTGGCTTTAATTTTGTTATTGCTATTAAATTAAAAAGATAGGTAACAAATGTGGTAAATAAAATAATAAATCCTACTTTTAGCCAAATTGACATCGTAAATTGTGACATATCAATTTCTAATACCTGATGCAAAGAAAACGGTAAAACAAAAAGCAATCCAAAAGTATATAACCATTTTGCTAGATGAATAGGATGGTATTTTTGTGTTAATTTTTTAACCAAAATTAAATACAACGCATAAGATGTAGCATTTATAAAAACCAAAAAATTACCTAGAACTTCGTTATGTCCGCCGTTTAATTTTTTTCCAAAAGAAATCAATACAACAGCACCAATCATACCGATAATAATACCTATAATTTTAATAATTGTTATTCTCTCTTTTAAAAATATTGCCGAAAAACTCAAAACTAATATAGGAGTAGTGACCATAATAACAGCACCACTAATTGGAGTAGTCATGCTTAAACCTTTAAAAAAAGTTAACATATTTAAAGCTACCCCAAAGATAGCTGCAATGGCTATTTTTGAAAAATCTTTTAAATTAATATGTTCTTTTTTTATAAAAAAACTACTTATCCAAAATAAAATTGTTGCACCTAAAACCCGCAAAAGAATAAAACCATAAGGTTTAACATAAACCGGCATTACCTCTTTTGCAACTGTAAAACTTACACCGTAAATTAAAGCTGCAATAGTGGCTAAAATAAGAGCTATCTTTCTAGATTTTACCATATTAAAGGTATTAAAAAACTGTCTAAAATTTGTGTAACAAATTTTAGACAGTTAAAAGTAAATTTTTAAAAAAATTATTTTTTAGTCGACTCTTTTTTTGTTTCCGCTTTTCCTGAAGCGTCTTTTTTTGTTTCTTTTACGACTTTTTTTACTGCATCTTTATCTGATTTATCTTCTTTTTTGTCTTCTTTATCTTTAGCAGAATCTAACTCTCCGGCGTCAAATTTTTGATTTAATTCTTTCAAGACATCATATGTAATATCTGCTTTTTCTTCACCATACATAACAGCTCCATTAACAGAAACAGTTCCTAAAACAAAATTATACTGGTGTTTTTTACCGTAATCTTCTACAAAATCATTAACTTGTTTAGAAATATCTTGAATAGATTTCTGACTTTCAGCTTGCAACTGGTATTGAGCTTGTTGTTGTATTTGTTGTAATTGTTGTTGTTCTTGCATCAATTTTTGATAATTTTTACGTTGTTGACGAGGAGACATTTTTTTAATTTTCGCTTCAAATTGTTGCCCCATTTGTTGCAATTGCTTTTGCATATCTTCT
>Ga0256840_1003134_pt1 | contig 13697 bp, 9 predicted proteins | sample 355202metaG_FD_185969 | JGI IMG/M metagenome (GOLD analysis project Ga0256840, IMG submission 185969) | Hydrothermal vent microbial communities from Mid Atlantic Ridge, Atlantic Ocean - 355-202 | ecosystem: Environmental > Aquatic > Marine > Hydrothermal vents | place: Atlantic Ocean: Mid...
ACGGCCGTGCAGATCAAGCGGCTCTTATTTATGACTCTCCTGTCACCAATACAAAGAAAACATATACCTACCGTGAACTACGTGATGAAGTGGCTCTATGTGCAGGCATGCTAAAAGACCTTGGTGTTACAAAAGGTGATCGCGTCATTATTTATATGCCGATGATTCCTGAAGCGGCAATCTCCATGTTAGCGTGTGCGCGTTTAGGCGCAATCCACTCAGTCGTATTTGGTGGCTTCGCCGCACCTGAACTGGCTATTCGTATTGATGATGCTAAACCTAAAGTTATATTAAGCGCCTCATGTGGCATAGAGATAGCCAGAGTTATTGAATATAAACCCTTGATTGATAATGCAATTGAACTATCTAGTCATACACCCGACTATTGTATAGTTTACCAGCGAGGTGAAAAAACTGCTGGCCTAAAACAAGATAGAGATATTGATTGGGCAACAGCCATGAGCAAAGCAACACCAGCTGATTGCACGCCTGTAAAAGGCTCTGATTTACTTTATATTTTGTACACCTCTGGCACTACAGGCAAGCCAAAAGGCGTAGTGCGTGAAAATGGCGGGCACGCCGTCGCCATGAAATACAGCATGAAAGCCATCTATGACATTGACCCAGGTGATGTGTTTTGGGCTGCATCGGATGTCGGTTGGGTGGTTGGGCATTCCTATATTATTTACGCACCACTATTGCATGGTTGTACAACAATATTATACGAAGGCAAGCCGATCATGACACCCGATGCAGGTGCATTCTGGCGAGTGGTTGAAGAGTATAAAGTCAAAGCGCTATTTACTGCACCCACAGCATTTAGAGCCATCAAAAAAGAAGACCCTAATGCTGACCTTGCAAAACAGTATGACCTTTCATCACTCGTAACATTATTCTCTGCAGGTGAACGCTTGGACCCACCAACCTATGATTGGTTAAACGAACAATTTGGCCTGCCCGTGATTGACCATTGGTGGCAAACAGAAACAGGCTGGGCAATCTCTGCCAATATGCGCGGCATTGAAAAAATGCCCGTTAAAGCAGGTTCATCCACTGTTCCTTGCCCAGGTTATCATGTTCAAATACTGGATGAGAATGGCAAAGAACTCCCCGCAAATACTCAAGGGAATATAGCGATAAAACTGCCTCTTCCCCCCAGTTGCTTAACCACAGTGTGGGAAGATATGGATCGTTTTAAATCAGGCTATCTAGAAACTTACCCAGGATTTTATGTGAGTGGTGACGGTGGTTATTTAGACGATGATGGTTATCTCTTTGTAATGGGTCGTGTTGATGATGTTATCAATGTCGCAGGACATCGCTTATCAACAGGTGAAATGGAAGAAATCATAGGCAAACATGAATCAGTAGCGGAATGTGCCGTTATTGGGCGTAACGATGATTTAAAAGGTCAAATGCCAACAGGTTTTGTGGTACTCAAAAATGGCGTAAATAAAACAGATATTGAAATCAGCAAAGAACTCATTCTCCTAGTACGCCAAGAAATCGGTGCAGTAGCATCTTTCAAAGAAGTACACATCGTGCCACGTCTCCCGAAGACTCGATCAGGTAAAATACTTCGTAAGACAATGAGACAGATATTTAATCGTGAAGAGTATATTGTGCCATCCACAATTGATGATCCAGAATCATTGACAGAAATTGAAGCCCTGATTTCATAATTGTAACCATTGAAAATTAAATTCACTCTAGTTTAAATTTAGACTATAAAAAAGCATGAATAGAAATAACAAAAATTATCAATATGGTATCACTATGGTTGATGCCGAATATGCACAAGAAGGCATTGCAAGTATCTACTTGTTAGAGCAAGACGGACAAGTAGCTATTATTGAAACAGGCACAACGCATAGTGTTCCTTATGTTGAAGAGGTACTTCAGTCAAAAGGGCTAAGCTTTGATGATGTTGCTTATGTGATTCCTACCCATGTTCATCTGGATCATGCTGGTGGTGCAGGGGAATTTATGCATCGCTGTAAAAATGCAAAACTCATTATTCACCCTTTTGGTGCTGCCCATATGATTGACCCAAGCAAACTAATTGCAGGGACAATCGCCGTTTATGGTGAAAAGTTATTTAAAAAGTTTTACGGTGAAATTCGCCCGATTAATGCAGCGCGCGTTATCGAAGCCCCAGGGTTCTTCAAGCTAGACTTTAACGGTCGTGAATTACAGTTTTTTGATACTCCAGGACATGCACGGCATCATTTTTGTGTTTATGACAAACAAAGTAAAAGTATATTTACAGGTGATACATTTGGTATCGGATACCCACAGTTAACAACCCAACAAGGTCGCTTGATTTTTGCAGCAACCACACCCGTTCAGTTTGACCCCGGTTCGTTACTGCAAAGTATCGACTGTTTAATGTCATTAAAACCTGAAACCATGTACCTTACTCATTTTGGCGCAATTACACCCAGCGATGATATTGTCAAACAACTCAAACGTAGTGTTCGAAAGTTTGCAAATATTGCCTTAGATGCGCAGGATGTTTTCAATAAAAACAGCGGCAGCATTTACAGTAACAGTGAAAGTCGGGTAGATTATATCCAGCAAAAATTAAAAGATTATTTGCTCGATACCATTGAAGAAATGGGAGCGATAGAGCCCAGAGAATTCTATGAAAAGAATATTAATTTTGATACAAAGCTGAATGCACAAGGACTGGATTTTTGGTTAAGTAAATCAACATAATAACGTTATTAAAAAATACATTTCTAATCCTTACTCTAGGTTGTTCAGAGATTCCTTTAGAAAGCAGTCAAAAACCGTAAAAAAAGAGTGGAGCTTTCTTTTCTTCATAGTTTATCTAAAATAACCACTCCAACTAAATATTCTAGGATAACCATGACTGATCAAGCCAATACAGACATCGCTACAAAGCCTACACCCACAGAACATGAATTCGCACAATATGTGCGCATACTTGGCAAAGGTAAAACAGGTTCACGCAATCTAACGTATGATGAAGCCAAAACCTCGATGACGATGATTTTAAAAGGCGAGGTAGAACCAGAGCAACTGGGTGCTTACATGATGTTAATGCGCCACCAAGAAGAGAGCAGTGATGAGTTAGCAGGTTTTGTTAATGCTACAAATAATCTTTTAAGCATACCAGAAGACATGCCAACCGTTGATTTAGACTGGTCAAGTTACGCTGGCAAAGCGCGTCGTTTACCTTGGTTTATTTTAACACTATGGTTATTGGCTGAAAATGATATAAGTATTTTAATACACGGTGAAGGTGGGCATACAGCCGACCGAATTTACACCGAAGATGTACTGAAAATGTTTAATATCCCCATTGCTCACTCCTTTGAAGAAGTTGGTGAACATATTCAAGCTCGTAACTTTGCTTATCTACCATTACGTGATTTTTTGCCTGAACTGGCGCGAATTATGAACTTGAAATGGATACTTGGTTTACGTTCACCAGTGAATACATTCACGCGTTTAATCAACCCTTGTAATGCAAAATGTTCAATGCAAGGCATCCATCATCCTGCCTATCGAGATACACATCAAGAAGCATCAATAATGTTGAATCAGCCTAATATGGCAGTCATAAAAGGCGATGGTGGTGAGACAGAATGGAATCCTGATATGGTTAACCTCGTACGCTCTGTTAAAAATAAAACTGCCATAGAAGAAGAATGGACTCCCCTATTCTCTAAACGTCACGTTAAAGATAAAGTATTAGACCCAGAAAAGTTAGCACGAGTATGGCGTGGTGAAGAAGAGGATGAGTATGGTGTCGGCGCTATTATAGGAACGGCTGCAATCACCTTATATACGATGAATAAAGCAAGTACGCATGAAGAAGCTTTAGTCATGGCTAGAGATTGGTGGGCAAAACGCAACAAAGGTAGTCTATAAATAGCTGTATTTAAATATTTTTAGTATATGATTTAACAATACTAAAAATTTAAACAATAAACTTGTTTAATAATGAATTTCCTTCTACCTTTGTAGCTATAACTACAAAACTCTCTATTAAGGATGGAAACCCATGTCAGAATACCAAAACGATATAAAATCGGCTTCAACGCTTAAAGACAAACAAGGGGCATCGTGGAATGCGATTAACCCCGAATCCGTTGCCAGAATGCGCGCACAGAACAAATTTAAAGATGGCTTAGCCATAGCGCAATACACCGCTGATATTATGCGCAAAGACATGGATGCTTATGATTCAGATAGCTCAAAATACACGCAATCTTTAGGCTGTTGGCATGGTTTTATTGGCCAACAAAAAATGATTTCTATTAAGAAGCATTTTGAAGGCTCTACAGACCGCCGTTATTTGTATCTTTCTGGCTGGATGGTTGCAGCGCTACGCTCTGAATTTGGTCCATTACCCGACCAATCTATGCATGAAAAAACATCAGTTGCAGCGCTCATCAAAGAGCTATACACCTTTTTACGTCAAGCAGACGCACGTGAGTTAGGTGGTTTATTTAGAGAGCTAGATGCTGCACGTGGCGCAGGAGACGCAGCAAAAGAGCAAGAAGTACAAGCCGCTATCGATGGACACGTCACACACGTTGTACCCATCATTGCAGACATTGATGCAGGTTTTGGAAATGCCGAAGCAACTTACTTAATGGCAAAGCAAATGATTGAAGCAGGTGCTTGTTGTATCCAAATTGAAAACCAAGTATCTGATGAAAAGCAATGCGGTCATCAAGATGGCAAAGTGACCGTGCCTCATGAAGACTTTCTCGGCAAAATTCGCGCGGTTCGCTATGCATTTTTAGAACTTGGCATCGATAACGGTATTATTGTTGCGCGTACTGATTCACTCGGCGCAGGCTTAACCAAACAAATCGCTGTGACCAATGAGCCAGGTGATTTGGGTGACCAATACAATTCATTCTTGGATTGTGAAGAAGTAACGCTGGATAGCATGGCAAACGGTGATTTGGTTATAAAGCAAAACGGTAAACTAGTACGCCCTAAGCGTTTACCGAGCAACCTATTCCAGTTTAAGGAAGGCACAGGTGAAGCACGCTGTGTGCTTGATTGTATTACTTCTTTACAAAATGGTGCTGACCTTATATGGATTGAAACTGAGAAACCACATATTACTCAAATTGGGGGAATGGTGAATGCCGTTCGTGAAGTGATCCCAAATGCAAAATTGGTATACAACAACAGCCCATCATTTAACTGGACACTCAACTTCCGCCAGCAAGTATTTGATTCAATGGCGGAAGCTGGAACAGATATGTCGGCTTATGATCGAAATGACTTGATGGATGTGAAATACGATGAGACTGAATTAGGCCAAACGGCTGATGAGAAGATTCGTACCTTCCAAGCTGATGGCGCACGTGAAGCAGGAATTTTTCATCACTTGATTACATTACCGACGTATCATACAGCAGCGCTATCAACTGATAATTTATCCAAAGAATACTTCGGTGATCAGGGTATGTTAGGCTATGTTAAAGCGGTTCAGCGTAAAGAAATTCGAGAAGGAATAGCCTGTGTTAAGCACCAGAATATGACGGGATCTGATATGGGCGACGATCATAAGGAATATTTTTCTGGTGATGCGGCGTTAAAAGCGGCAGGTGAGGATAACACCATGAACCAGTTTTAGAGGGAACTGCACAGCTCACTCCTAATATTTGCCATTTCCGCGTTGAAAAATGATCATTTACACTTGTAAACTTCACATTTTTCGCCTTGAACTGGCAAACATTAGAAGCAAACTGAGCAGTCATTGAATTTAGTAGGAAACAAGGGAAATTTATGCCATTTAAAACAGCTGACCTAACCGACGATTTCTGTGGTGATAACTGCGACGAGGTACAAGTCGCAGGTATGAGCTTTAAAAGCTACGGTGCTAAGCCTCGTTTTTATGGTGAGATTGTGACTTTAAAGCTATTTGAAGATAATCAACTAGTTCGCGATCAGGTTAATTCAGATGGTAACGGCAAAGTCTTGGTAATTGATGGCGGTGCATCTATGCGACGCGCCTTACTCGGCGATATGCTCGCTGCAAAGGCTGTTGAAAATGGCTGGTCAGGTATTTTAATTAATGGCTGTATCCGCGACTCTGTTGATATGGCAACAATGCAACTTGGTGTGATGGCTTTAGGTACTCATCCACTAAAAACCGTTAAAAATGGTGTCGGTCAAACCAATGTATCTATAAATTTTTCTGGCTTAGATTTTAATCCTGCAGATTTTATTTATATAGATGAAGATGGAATCATTATTTCTGAAAAACCATTAGTAAAATAGCTGAATTTAGCTTTCACTTACCTAAAAACACTAAAAAAGCATTCAAATATCATACAAATCATCGAAAAACAGGGGGGGTGGTAATTAAATAGAGCATATTTAATTACCACCCCCCCCTGTTTTTCGACGTTTTGTACTTTAAAAGTCAACCAATAACCCTAAATCAAGATAAACTAATCTATTCCTTGATAATCAAGAGAAGCAACAGCTTTAGCATCTATCTCCACATAAATCGTCTTCGCATTATTCGTTGCCATTTCATCAATACTTTTCATTAGCTCTAAATGAGGCACTGCAACAGCAGTCTCTTCAGTTTGTCCTAGTTTACAATCGAATCTCAAAAACTTGGCACCTTTAGGTAGCTTTTGTTCACGTTCTTTTTTTAGATATTTTTTGATTTCATGCTTAATCGAATCTACGATGCGAGGTGCTTTAATTTTTGGGTGTTCTAACTTGAAGGTCTTTTTCATTGGAATCCTAATGGAGTGAGCAATTACGGGTAACTACAGAGCAATTTACGAACGCTGAAATGCATCTAAGAGATGCGAAGTGTACATTTGATACAATGATACTACAAGATATGTCCCCTTGATCTATCACTCTAAAATAACGTGTGTAAACTCTTATTCACTGGTAATCTCTGATTTTTAATTACACTTATTTCACCCAATGAAAATATCATCATATTTCAAAAGCGCGGTTAATATTCTAATCGCCATCAATATCATGATGTTCTTTTTTCATTCCTCATATCCTGGTGGGTTGAATGATGCGCTTGCCCTACACTTTCCACAAAATGAAAAGTTTGCCGCATGGCAGTTCTTTAGCCATATGTTTATGCATGGCAGCCTGATGCACCTGCTATTCAATATGTATGCACTTTGGCTGTTTGGAACTCATCTTGAAAATATCTGGGGGAAAAGCCGTTTTCTCTTGTTTTACTTTGCCTGTGGACTCGGTGCTGCCGCTATTTACACCGCAATTAATAGTTTTCAATTTAATGAAATCTATAGTCTGTTAACAGAAACTGGATTGAGTAACTTTGACATCAGCGCAATGATTCAACAAAAAAGTTATCCACCTGCGGTACTAACAGCAGAACAAGCTAGTGAATTAATGAGTATTTACTATGTTCCAGTGGTTGGAGCATCAGGTGCCATTTATGGAATCTTGGTAGCGTATGCCTTTATATTCCCCAACAACACACTCATGCTGATATTTCTACCCTATCCAATAAAGGCTAAATACTTTGTCCCTGCCCTTATAGCACTGGATTTATTTTCAGGAGTAACAGGCATTTCCTTATTTGGTGGAGGTATTGCCCATTTTGCACATGTAGGTGGGGCAATTATAGGTTTCTTATTAATGATTTACTGGCGTAAAAAAATTTAAGGATTGGGGGTTTTCTCCCCCATTTTTTCGATGTTTTATATACGTTTCAATCTAAATTTATTTGGATAAGGAAATACATCTTCATAGATCCCGTTATTAATATTTTCTTGTTTCTTAATCCACGAATCAGCCTCAAATAAATCAGCGTGATGCTTCATAAAGGCTTTTTTCACTAAATCATTATTCAATAAAAAGCTGGCAAACTCTTCAGGGAAAATATCTTCAGGCGCGACGCTATACCACGGTGTTGCTGACATGAGTTCTTGATGATTTCTAGGTTTTGGTTTTACCCTGAAATTACAATCAGTAAGGTAGACGATTTCATCATAATCATAAAATACTACCCGCCCTAACCTTGTTACTCCAAAGTTTTTATAGAGTAAATCACCTGGGAAAATATTAGCCGCTGACAACTCTTTAATGGCATTACCAAATGATTTTATCAAGCAATCAATACGTCCATAGTCTTGTTCTTTTTGAGCTAACTCTAATTCGATATTAAGCGGTACCATACGACGTTCAATATAGACATGTTTGATCATTATCTGTTTATTACCCGCCTCATTTAAAACATAACTCACACTACTCGCACAGGTGTTTTCTAAATCATCTAACAGTTCAAGTGTAAAGCGATCAAGTGGCAAAACAACTTTTGAAAACTCCAGCATATCAGCCATGCGCCCTACTCTATCATGCTGTTTAACCAGTTGATATTTTTCTTCAACTTGTTTACGAGTGATCTCTTTAGGTGGTGCGAAATAATCTCTAATAACTTTAAAAACATAAGGATAGGAGGGCAATGTGAAAACTGACATTACCATCCCAGGTATCCCTGGCGCTAAAATCAAATCGTCATCCGAGTATTCTAGATGATGTAAGAAGCCTCTATAAAAATCTGTTTTTCCTTGTTTTTGGAAACCAATTGATGAATATAGGCCTTCCTTTTTTCGCCTAGGCATAATCCCCTGCAAGAAATAAATGATGGCAGATGGTACTGGATGTGCCACCATAAAATAGGCGTAAGAAAAACCGAATAATTGTGAAACTGAGTCTTCACCAATCAACAAGGCATCTACATATATTGCACCCTTTTCATTATTAAGAAGCGCTACAGCAAAGGGATATTCATTGTGCCCATTAATGGCTTTGCCAACAATATAGGCTGCTTTATTCCTGTAAAATAAAGTATTGATTACCTGATACTGAAAATTAAGTTCTGCTGTTCTGTTACCTTTTTTAAAGACTTTACATATGGATTTAGCGATATGACGACTATCTCGTTTAAAGTTCTCAAAAGGTAAAGTCAGGGTAAATTGATTTAATACATTTTCGATAGATTTAAAAAAACCACTGTTGGCAGGATAATAAGCGTTATAGCTTGGAATGTCCGATTGGATATATTCTGTAGACACAGAGCTACGAATAAAAATATACTCATTGGTATAATATTCGCGTTCAAATACTCGACAAAACAACGAGTTGTAAAATGTTTCTGCCAGCTCAGGTTGCTGATGATTCTGTAGTAAAAGAATAAAATGTGATTTTATTTTTGCCCAATGATTTTTATTAAATGGCTGTATCTCATAGTTATCACTAAGGATTTGAATCGATTCGGTTACGCGCGTGTCATAAAACTTAATTCGTAAACGTGAATATTTACGTTCGGCTTTCCAATCAGCCTCTTCAAAGCGTTGTCGTGCGCCTTCGGTTATCTCACTGAATATCCTAAAGTGATTATCAAAACCTTGCAGTATTGTTAGTGCGATATTTTTAGATTGTGATTCGCGTGAAGTCATAGCCTGACTATAGCACTTCAAAGTGACATGCAAACACTATGCTTTGAATTGAAAATGTAAATAGTGAATTCCTCCTTTCTCACTGTTTTTACCTTACTTTATTTAATATCTGGTCTACGCTTAAGAGTATAGAAAATCACAAATAGAGTATTCAATGGCACAAACAATCTCAAAAGATAAGCTGGCAATAAATTCAGGACTTTATGAGCTTATCGTAAACAATATTTTGCCAGAAACGGGCATCAATGAAGATCATTTATGGAAGAGCTTTCAAGGCATACTTGAAGAATTCATACCTAGAAATAAAGCCTTATTACAAACACGAGATAACATACAGTCACAAATTGATGCTTGGCATATTTCACATAGAAATACTGAGCATAATCCTACCGAGTACAAACAATTTTTAAGAGAGATTAATTACATTGTCGAAAATGGTGAAGACTTTCAAATATGTACAGAAAATGTTGATCTCGAAATTAAGTCCATCGCAGGTCCACAATTAGTAGTCCCTATCAATAATGCACGTTTTTCACTCAATGCTACAAATGCTCGCTGGGGTAGTCTCTTTAATGCAATTTATGGAACGGATGTTATCCCCAACAAAGGTGCTCTTGCCAAAGGTAAAAAGCACAATCCCAAACGTGGCGCTAAGGTTGTGGAAATTGCAAATGACTTTTTAGACTCTGCTATACCCTTAACCGAAGGTAAGCACAGTATGGTATCTGCTTACAGTTTGATTGGCTCAAGCAACCACAAAGTACTACAGGTAATTTTAGACAATGGTCATATTGCTGAAATAAAAAACACCTCCGCTTTTATAGGCTATACCGAAGGGGATGGGAGTGCTTACAGTTTATTATTTAAAAACAATGGACTGCATATAGAAATCCAAATTGATCCTTGTAGTCTTATTGGAAAAACCATGCTCTCAGGCGTAAAGGATATTATCCTCGAATCAGCCATCACCACTATTCAAGATTGTGAAGACTCAGTAACTGCTGTAGATGCAGAGGATAAAGTTATCGTCTATCAAAATTGGCTGGGTCTTATGAAAGGTAATCTTGAGCAAAAAATTGAGAAGAATGGTGAAACTTTCAAACGCCAACTCAAGCCCAACCGCGAATACATTGGTATTAATGGTGAAGAAATAAGTCTATCTGGGCGTAGTTTGCTGTTAGTGCGAAATGTAGGGCACCTAATGACGATTGATGCCGTTAAATTTAACGGTGAAAATATTCCAGAAGGTATTCTTGATGGCATGATTACAGCACTTGCTTTTATGCATGACTATCATGGTAATAGCCCATATAAGAACTCTAAAAACAATAGTATGTACATCGTTAAACCTAAAATGCATGGTCCGGATGAAGTACGTTTTACAGTTGACTTATTTTGCAGAATTGAAGAAGCATTAGGGCTACCTAAAAATACCATGAAAATAGGCATCATGGATGAAGAGCGTCGCACAACGGTAAACCTTAAAGAATGTATACGACAAGCTAAAAAACGTTTGATTTTTATAAATACGGGCTTTTTAGATCGCACCGGAGATGAAATCCACACTAGTATGGAAGCGGGGGCATTTTTACCTAAATCAGAAATAAAAAATCAGCCTTGGATAAAAGCCTATGAAAACTGGAACGTAGACATTGGTATCAAATGTGGATTACCCGGTAAAGCCCAAATTGGTAAAGGTATGTGGGCGATGCCTGATTTAATGGCAGATATGCTTAAAGATAAAATTCAACATCCACTCGCAGGCGCTAATTGTGCATGGGTGCCCTCACCTACAGCTGCGACTTTACATGTTATGCATTACCACCAAATTAATGTCGCACACGTTCAAAATGAACTTGCGCATCGTGTACCTGCCAACCTTGATGATATTTTAACCATACCACTTGCACCAAAATCAAGAATAGAAAACCATAAAAAATTCAGTGAAGAAATTACCGAATGTATTGATAATAATGCCCAAAGTATTTTAGGTTATGTGGTTCGTTGGATTGATCAAGGGATTGGATGTTCTAAAGTTCCTGACTCTCATCATGTGGAGCTAATGGAAGATAGAGCCACATTAAGAATATCTAGCCAAATCATTGCCAATTGGCTTCATCATGGCCTTTGTACAAAAGAACAAATTATTGATTCTTTTAAAAGAATGGCAATGTTTGTTGATGAACAAAATAAGGATGACCCGTTATATACTCCTATGGCGCCAAGTTATACAGGTATTGCTTTTCAGGCAGCACTTGATTTAGCACTCAAAGGATGTTCACAACCCAATGGCTATACAGAGCCTCTCCTACATACCTACCGAGTTAAGAAGAAACAACTACAATGACTACTAACACCCAAGCTCTTAGCCCTTTTTTTGATTTAAAAACTGATAGTAACAATCAAAAATATCTTGAAGTTTATTCAAGAGGTATTGAGATATTACGCTTAACAGCACTCAATAAAGGCACTGCTTTTACCGAGAAAGAACGTATTGATTTTGGTTTTGAAGGATTATTACCTCCTGTTGTTGTCAGTCTTGAAGAGCAAGTGACACGACTTTATAACGGTTATAGCGATCAAACATCAGATATTGCTAAATATCAGTTTTTACGTGCAGTACAAGAACGTAATGAAGTCTTGTTTTATGCCCTCATTTCAAAATATCTTGAAGAAATGATGCCTATTATTTACACCCCTACCGTAGGCAAGGCAGTACAACAATACAGTTCACTGTATCGTTCACCACGTGGACTAACCTTTACGGCTGATAATATTGTTCGCGCTGATAGTATTGTCAATAACTATCCGTGGAATGATGTTCGAATGATCGTAGCAACAGACTCATCGGCAATTTTAGGGATTGGTGATCAAGGGCATGGTGGTCTTGCTATTAGTATTGGTAAACTTGCTCTCTACACTGCTGGAGGTGGTTTAAGTCCGTTTAATACACTTGCAGTTAACTTAGATGTAGGTACTGACCGTGAAGATTTACGTTCTGATTCTGGGTATTTAGGTGTACGTAAAAAACGCCTTAGCGGAGATGCCTACTTTAAAATATTAGACCAATTTGTAGAAGCGGTAAAAAAACGCTGGCCAAAAGCTATCATCCAATGGGAAGATTTTGCTAAAGATGTAGCCTTTGCTGTATTAGAGCGCTACAAAAATAAATTACCAAGTTTTAATGATGATATCCAAGGTACTGGTGCAGTGGTTCTAGCAGGTCTATTAAGTGCCTGCAAAATAAAAGGTGAAGCACTAAAAGATCAGCACATCGTAGTTGTTGGTGCTGGTGCTGGTGGCGTAGGTGTAGCAAAAATAATTCAAGATGGTTTAGTACGTGAAGGTTTAACGCGAGAACAAGCTCGCAAACAAATGTTCATTGTTGATGAATTTGGTTTGGTGGTTGAAGGTATAAGCCCAGATGCATACAAAAAACCCATTATGCAATTCAAGGAAACCTACCAAGACTGGGAAATTGATGGAGATATACCCTCTTTATTAGAAGTTACCAAACAAGCAAAACCAAGTATATTATTAGGCTTAACGGGAGTTTCAGGGCTATTTACTCAAGATGTCATTGAAGCTATGGCAGAAAACAATGACATACCTGTTATATTTCCTTTATCCAACCCAACCTCAAATGTAGAAGCTATTCCAAAAGACATTTATAAATGGTGTACAAACAAAGGTTCGGGCAGAGCTATTGTCGCCTCGGGTAGTCCTTTCCCAGATGTTGTTAGTAATAATGAGACTTACATTATCGGACAAGGCAATAATGCCTTTATTTTTCCAGGCTTAGGATTCGCAAGCGTTTTAGGAGAATGCACTAAAATCACAGATTCAATGATTATAGAATCTGCTTACGCCCTAGCTGACTACACTACTGAAAACTATATTAATGATAAAAAAATATACCCTCCAATTTCAGATTTACAATCTGTGAGTATGTATATTACTAAACGTGTACTAGACATAGCTATAAGAGAAAAAATAGCAGCCTTAAAAGACATTGAGCATATGAACTTAAATAAACTAATTCAAGAAAATGCATGGGAAGCTGAATATTTACCTTATGTTGGTGCATAGTTAATCATTATAAAATAAATAGAGACCTTTGCATGAAGTTTCATTTCCCAAGTTACTCTGATAATTGAGCCATATTTTTAAAAAATATCGGATCAATCGCTAAATTTGTTCTATTTTGACCTTAATGCTTACATTTTTAAGCCT
>Ga0256840_1003135_pt1 | contig 13693 bp, 12 predicted proteins | sample 355202metaG_FD_185969 | JGI IMG/M metagenome (GOLD analysis project Ga0256840, IMG submission 185969) | Hydrothermal vent microbial communities from Mid Atlantic Ridge, Atlantic Ocean - 355-202 | ecosystem: Environmental > Aquatic > Marine > Hydrothermal vents | place: Atlantic Ocean: Mid...
TTTTTAGAGAAGATAGATAGTGATACCCTTGTGGTAGTAGATGGTGCTTATATGGAATACACTCGCTACAAAGAGAGTAAAAAAGCTATTGATGTTCAAAGTTTAATAGAGCGTTTTGAAAATGTTTTGTATTTAGGGACTTTTTCTAAGGCATATGGCTTAGGCGGTATGCGCGTTGGTTATGGTATCGCTGATGCGAGTATGATTGAAGCCTTGTATAAACTTCGACCCCCTTTTAATATTACAACGCTCTCTCTTGAAGCAGCAACTGTTGCCCTTGAAGACAGTCGTTTTGTTGATGAAAGTATAGAAAAAAGCTTTGAGCAGATGAAGCGTTATGAGCTATTTGCTCAAAAACATAGCATAGAATTTATTGAAAGCTATACTAACTTTATAACGCTCTGTTTTCATACGCCTCGAGATAGTACTTTTATCGCAAATGAACTCTTAAAGCAGGGTATGATAGTAAGAGATTTAAAAGGTTATGGTTTAAATGCTATTCGTGTCACAGTTGGAAAAGTAGATGAAAATAGTCGCTTTTTTGAATTTTGTGAAAAATTACTCTAGGTAGGTAGTCATATAGATGGATTTTAATGCACTTGTAGCACAGTTGTCAGTAGCTTATTCTAAGCTAACGAAGGCGCAAAAAATAATTGTTAGTGCCACTGTTGCCGGTATTATTGCATTTTTAGTTTTTTTGGTGATTTATACCTCTTCTGGTTCGATGAAGAGTGATTATAAGGTTTTGTTTGAAAATCTTTCGCCTGCGGATTCGGCTAAGGTCATTGAGCAACTAGAAAAAGACAATATACCTTATAAGATTCCACGAGACAATGTTATTGAAATTCCTAAAAATCTTGTCTATAAAGAGCGTATGACTATCGCTTCATTAGGAATTGCGCAAGATAGCGGGGTTGGTTTTGAGCTTTTTAATGAACAAGAATTTGGAGCTACGCGTTTTGATCAAGATGTAAAATTTTTAAGAGCCTTAGAGGGTGAATTGGCAAGAACTATTGACTCTTTAGCTCCGATAGAACGCTCTAGTATTAATCTAGCCCTCCCTAAAGAGTCTCTTTTTGTCTCCAAAGAAGTCGCTCCTTCGGCTTCTGTTATGGTGAAGCTAGTAGAAGATCGCCACCTTTCAGCAAAGCAGATACGCGGTATAAAAAATCTTGTTGCAGCGTCAGTTCCTAAGCTAAGTGTTGAAAATGTTAATTTAGTCAATAATGAGGGTGAATCCTTAGGTGATAGTGATGATTATGCTCAGATGAGTGAACTCTCAATGATGCAGCAAAAATATAAACACACAGAAGAGCGAAAAAAAGAGCAGAAAATTGTTTCGGTTTTATCTCCTTTTATAGGAGGCAAAGATCGTGTTGTCGCGACTGTTACAGTGGAGTATGATTTCTCTCAAGAGAGCTATACTTCTGAATCTTTTGATCCTGAATCTGTAGTTAGAAGCGAGCAGAGCAATGAAGAAAAACGCACAGGTTTTGCTCCTAAAAAGGTAGGTGGAGTGCCTGGAGCTGTTAGTAATATCGGACCAGTTGAGGGCTTGAAATCCCAGCAGAATGCAGAGAAGTATGAAAAAACAAATGCCACTACTAATTATGAAATTTCTAAAAAAGTATCTCAGTCAAAGGGTGAGTTTGCTATTGTGAAGCGTATAACAGCAGCAGTTGTTGTTGATGGAAAGTATAGGGCTATAAAAGATGAAGAGGGTAATCCTACTGATGAAAAAGAGTATGTCCCTTTAGATGAGAGTCAACTCCAAGCTATTACATCTTTAGTAAATCAATCCATTGGCATTGATGAAGCACGCGGTGATATGGTATCAGTGCGAAATTTTCAGTTTGAAGCATCTAAGAATTCTATCAATAGCAATAGTGCTCCTCAAAAAGTACAAAAGTTTATTGATCTCTATCTTAGCCCATTTGCTGAAGTATTTAAGTATATATTTGTGCTTTTAATTATCTTTGTTGCCTATAAAAAAGTCATTGCACCATTTGCCGAGCGTATGCTAGAAATAAGTAAAGAAGAAGAGATTTTTGAAAAACCAGTTCTTAATATAGAAGATGATGAGGAAGAAGACTTAGTAGAAAAAGTGCATGCTATGCGTAAAAAAGTTGAAGATCAGCTCGGTGTAGGAAAAGGTTTTAGCGAGGATGATCTTAAGCATGAAGTCTTATTAGAAAAACTCAAAAATATGACTGAAGAGCGTCCTGATGAAATTGCTGCAATTTTTCAAGTCTTAATTGAAGAAGAAAATAGCGCCTATGAATCACCTAAACAAGCTAAGGAGTCTTAATGAAACTTTCTGAATCGCAACAGTTGCAATTTGATGAGATGAGTATGGCAGAAAAAATAGCTATCTATCTTTTACAGATGGGTGAAGAAGCAACCGCAACCATATTTGCAAACCTCTCTATAGAAGCTATTACAGAAGTTTCTAAGTATATTGCCCAAAATCGCTCTATTGATCGTAGTATTGCAGCGGCAGTCTTAGAAGAAATTTATGCAATTATCCAATCAAATCAGTATCTGAACTCTGGCGGTTTAGAGTATGCCCGTGAAATTTTATATAAGGCTTTGGGTTCTGACGAGGCAAAAAAAGTCCTAGATCGTCTCTCTAAAACCATGGCTAATTCGCAAAACTTTTCCTATCTGTCAAAAATCAAGCCACAGCAATTGTCTGACTTTATTATCAATGAGCATCCTCAGACTATTGCTCTGATTTTAGCCCACATGGATCCGACAGCCGCCGCAGAGACTATAGGATATTTTAGTGATGATTTGCGTGCAGAAGTGGCTATGCGTATGGCAAAACTTGGGGATATTTCACCTTCGATTATCAAGCGTGTTAGTGCGGTTCTTGAGTCAAAACTTGAATCACTTGCGAGTTATAAGGTTGAGGTTGGTGGACCTCGCGCGGTTGCTGATATCTTTAATAGACTCGGTGCAAAAGCCTCTAAAGGAACGCTCGCGCAAATTGAGCAAGAAGATGAAGAGTTAGCAGTTTCCATTAAAGAGATGATGTTTACTTTTGAAGATATTACAGACCTTGACAATAATGGAATTCGTGAAATCCTTAAGGTGGCAGATAAGCAAGACTTAATGCTTGCACTTAAAAGTGCTCCTGAAGAGTTGCGTGAGAAATTCTTCGCTAATATGTCTGAGAGAGCTCGCGATGCCTTTATTGAAGAGATGCAGTTTATGGGCGCGGTTAAAGTCAAAGAAGTTGATGGATCACAGCGTAAAATTGTTGACGCGGTGCAGCAGTTAGCAGAACAAGGTTTACTTCAAGTAGGTGAAACTGATGAGATGATAGAATAAAATGGCTGTTGTAATTAGTAAAAAAAATGTAACTTCTCATAGTGTTGATAGGTATAAATTTAAGGTTCTTTCATCATCTATACATGAGAGTGAAGATAAACCTGAACTAGTGGATGACTCTTTTTCGCCCAATAAAGAAGTAGTTGCGCAGAGTATTGAAAATCACGAAATCTCTTCATCTTCAAAAGATGAATTAGTAGAATCTTTACTCAAAAAGACTGATGAGATGTCATCGAATTTTATTAAACTTCAGATGCGACTTGAAGAGAAAGAAAATGAGTTTAAAATTGAGTTAGAATCTGCAAAAAAAGAGTCCTATGAGAAAGGCTTAGCAGATGCAAAGGGGGAGCTAGAAAGTGAAAATGAACGCTTACATGTAAATAGTATAGAGCAGTTTTCAAAATCTATTCTCGCCCTAGAAAAAAGTGCAACAGAGTTTGAAGAGGCACTAGGACGCATAGAAGCTGAGCTTGTAAATGCAGCGATAGATATTGCAAAAGAGGTCATTCTTATAGAAATTGATGAGCATTCAGCAGACATAGCAGCAAAACTTTCGCAAGAGTTGATAGAAGATTTAAAAGAGAGTACAAAAGTAACTTTAAAAGTAAACCCAAATGATCACGGTAAAGTGTCAGAAAAAGTGGGAAAATTAGCACACATAGACATTGTTTCAGATAGTGCAATAAGCTCTGGTGGTGTTATAGCCATGAGTGAAGCAGGAAATATAGACTCAGAAATTATGAAACGGTATGAACGAGTGAAAAAGGCAGCATTAGGTGGATAGAAATAGCATGGATATAAAGTCGTATGATATAGAGCAATTAGAACTTTTGTGTAAAGATATAAGAGAGCGTATTTTAGAAGTTGTCAGTAAAAATGGAGGGCATTTGAGCTCGACTTTAGGTGCTACAGAGCTTATTGTAGCGATGCATAAGGTATTTGACTCTTCAAAAGATCCTTTTATCTTTGATGTTTCTCATCAATCCTATGCGCACAAACTTCTTACAGGTCGTTGGGAGGAGTTTGACTCATTGCGTCAGTTTGGTGGTATATGTGGTTACACAAAACCCCAAGAGTCTGAGCATGATTTTTTTGTTGCTGGGCATAGTTCTACCTCTATTTCATTGGGGGTAGGCGCTGCTAAGGCAATTGCACTTAAAGGTGAATCTGATGAGCGTATTCCTGTGGCTGTAATCGGGGATGGCGCTATCAGTGCAGGTATGGCATATGAAGCGATGAATGAACTTGGTGATAGAAAATATCCTATGATTATCATCTTAAATGATAATGAGATGAGTATCGCTAAACCTATAGGAGCGATGAGCAGAATATTAAGTTCAGCAATGGCGAGCCCTTTTTACCAACGTTTTAAAAATAATGTAGAACAAGTTGTAGATCATTTGGGTGAAGGCGCGCACTATATGGCAAAACGCTTTGAGGAATCTTTTAAGCTTATCACTCCTGGTATCTTATTTGAAGAGATGGGGATTGAGTATATAGGTCCCGTAGATGGACATAACCTTAAATCTTTGGTAGAGACTTATAAACTAGCAAAAAGTATGAAAAAACCAGTCTTAATCCATGTGCAAACACTCAAAGGTAAAGGCTACGAAATAGCCGAAGGTCAGCATGAAAAATGGCATGGAGTAGGGCCTTTTGACCGTGATAGTGGGACTTCAAATAAAAAATCATCAATAAAAAGTGCTACACAGATTTACACTGATGCTTTGATGTGCTTGGCTGATAATGATACAAAAGTCGTAGGAGTAACTGCTGCAATGCCAAGTGGTACAGGTTTAAGTGGTTTGATAGAAAAATATCCCGAGCGTTTTTGGGATGTTGCCATTGCTGAACAACATGCAGTGACATCTATGGGGGCTTTGGCAAAAGAGGGCTTCAAGCCTTTTTGTACTATTTATTCCACCTTTTTACAGCGTGCTTATGATCAGGTGATTCATGATGTCTGTCTTTTGGATCTGCCTGTAGTATTTGCACTTGATCGCGCGGGTATTGTCGGCGAAGATGGAGAGACTCATCAGGGTGTTTTTGATATTAGCTTTTTACGAGCTATCCCAAATATGACCCTTTTTGCCCCATGTAGTGAAAAAGCGATGCACCTTGCAATGTCTTTTGCGTATGAATATAAACATCCATGTTCACTGCGTTATCCTCGTGGTAGTTTTACACAGATTCAACTTCCAGAACCACAGCCTTTTGAGCTAGCAAAATCGCAACTTCTTATAGAAAATGAGAGTGATATCTTGTTGATAGGCTATGGAAATGGTGTAGGACGCGCACGAGTAACCATGGAATTTCTGGAAGAAAATGTCTCTCTTTTGGACTTACGCTTTGTTAAACCACTTGATACGCAGAGCTTACATGTAATGGCACAAAAGCATAAGCGTTGGTATGTCTTTAGTGACTCCTCCAAGGCTGGAGGCGTAGGGAGTGCGCTTTTAGAGTTCTTAGCAGATGCAAAAATAGTAGATGTTTTAGTAACAAGTTTTGAGTATGAGGATGCCTTTATTACGCATGGCAATACTAAGGTAGTTGAGGAGTCTTTAGGCATACTACCCCAGCAGTTAGCAGAAAAAATCTCTTTATAGGATAGAAATATGGGAGCATTAGAATATTATACATACCGTGATTATCAGAGCTGGGAAGGCGAGTGGGAACTTATTGATGGAGAAGCCTTAGCTATGGCGCCATCGCCTATGAAAACACATCAGCAGATCGCTTATGCTCTCTCCTTCGAGCTAAATAGATCTATACAAGAGTGTGATTTATGTCAGGTTTTTGGAGAGGAAGACTATATCGTTGATGAGGCAACTGTACTTAAACCAGATATCGTTTTAATGTGCAATGATAATGATGATGATTTTATCACTAAAGCCCCTGAAATCGTTATAGAAGTGATCTCCAAATCAACAGCAAGACGTGATGAAGAGTATAAGTTTCGGATTTACGAGAAAGAGAAAGTGAAGTATTATATCTTAGTCTATCCTGATGGTTTGCGCGCTAAGATATTTAAGCTCTATGGACACACCTATCAAAAAGAGGGTGATTTTTTTGACCAAGAGTACCATTTTGAAGATCTAGAGTGTTCTGCCTCATTGGATTTTAAAAGAGCATTTAAAAAGTTTAAGAAATAAGTGTAAGTATGAAAAAGATAAGTAAACTTCCTATCACTTTAGATGGCGATAATAGTGCACTAAAACGCCAAGAGATTTTAGAGTATTTTCAAAACACTTACACCTTATATGAAAAACTTTTTGAAGTTTTTGTAAATGATAGTGTTTTTTATCAAAAATCTGAGCCGACACGCCATCCTATGATCTTTTATTTTGGACATACTGCAACATTTTTTATCAATAAGCTTATCTTAGCGAAAGTTATTACGAAACGAATTAACCCTGATTTTGAGTCTATTTTCGCTATTGGCGTTGATGAGATGCGTTGGGATGATATGAGTAGTGAGCATTATACTTGGCCTGATATCAATGAAGTTCGTGCATATAGGGCGAAGGTGAAAAGTCATATTGAAGAGTTGATACAGATATTGCCTCTTAGCTTGCCTATTACGCAAGATAATCCTTTTTGGATTATTTTGATGGGGATAGAGCATGAAAGAATTCATATAGAAACCTCTAGTGTTTTGCACAGACAGCTTGATATTTCTCAGGTAAAGAACTCTTCTGTATGGCTTACATGTAAGGATTTTGGCAATGCACCTAAGAATGAGTTAGTCTCTATTGAAGGCGCAACAATTACGCTAGGAAAAGATAAAAATCATCATCTCTATGGCTGGGATAATGAGTATGGCAGAGAGAGTGAAATCGTAAATGATTTTGAGACCTCAAAATACCTTGTCAGTAATGGTGAATTTATGGAATTTGTCAATGATGGTGGCTATGAAAAAGCACACTTATGGGATGAAGAGGGACGAAAATTTTTAGAGATAAGCGCGGCTACGCACCCTCCATTTTGGGTAAAAAGTGAAAATGGATTTCGCTACCGAAGTATGAGTGAGATTATGCAGATGCCTCTGAATTGGCCTGTTGATGTCAATAACCTCGAAGCGATGGCGTTTTGTCGCTGGAAAAGTGAAAAAGAGGGGAGTGATTATCGCCTTTTAAGTGAGGCTGAATGGTATCTACTTTATGAACGCTCACATATTGAAGATGTGCCAAATTTTAATGATGCGAAGGCAAATATCAATCTTGCGCATTTTGCTTCATCTTGTCCTGTAAATCGCTTTGCTTTTGGTGACATTTATGATGTTGTTGGCAATGTTTGGCAGTGGACACAAACACCTATAGATGGCTTTAAGGGCTTTAAGCCTCATCCAATTTATGATGACTTTTCAGTGCCTACCTTTGATGGAAAACACAACCTTATCAAAGGCGGCTCTTGGATAAGCAGTGGCAATGAACTAATGAAACATTCACGCTATGCTTTTCGTCGCCATTTTTATCAGCACGCTGGTTTTCGATATGTAAAAGGAAAGGCGATACAGTTTGAGGAAAATATCTATGAAAGTGATACAAGTGTTTCACAATATTGTGAATTTCAATATGCAAAAAGCTCTTTTGGTGTAGAAAATTTTGCTGTGACTTGTGCTAAATTAGCAAGTGAATATTCTTTAAATCACACCAAGGCGCTTGATCTTGGTTGTGCAACAGGGCGTGCCTCTTTTGAGCTTGCGCGTCATTTTGATAAGGTTACAGCGATTGACTTTTCGGCACGCTTTATTCAAGTAGGTGTTGCCTTACAGACGAAAGGCAAAATCTTTTATGAGCGTCAAGAAGAGGGTGAGATAAAAAGTCGCCAAAGTCACAGCCTTGAAGAGTTTTCTCTCTTACATGTAAAGGATAAGGTAGAGTTTTGGCAGGGGGATGCCTGTAATCTAAAAGCACATTTTAAAGACTTTGATCTGGTAATGGCGACAAATCTTATTGACCGTCTTTATGAACCTCGACTTTTTTTAGAGAGTGTGCATGAGCGTCTCAACGAAGAGGGTATTTTGATTTTGACATCACCCTACACTTGGCTAGAAGAATATACCGCCAAAGAGTTTTGGATAGGGGGCTATATGGATGAAAATGACAAGGAAGTTTCTACCTTAGAGGGGCTTAAAAGTATTTTAGAAAAAAACTTTAAGCTTTTAGATACAAAAGATATAGAGTTTGTTATTCGTGAAACACCTCGTAAATATCAGCATACTATTGCACAAATGAGTATTTGGAAATTAAAGACATCTAGAAAGTGTGAAATTGTATAAAAATATCATGTCGCAAGTCATTGAACGCTCCTCTAGTAGCGCTGAAAAGTATCAACTCCGAGAGAGACTTTTTAAAACAGAAGATATCTTGCCTATGTGGGTAGCGGATATGGATATAGTGACTCCACCATTTATCGCTCAAGCACTTAGGGAGCGTCTTGAACATCCTATCTTTGGCTATGAAGAGATGAGCGAGTCTGCTTATGAGGCGCAAATAGCGTGGCTGCAGAGACGCCATAGCTTCCATATAGAGCGAGAGTGGATGTTTTACTCTCCTTCTGTTGTCGCCTCTATCAATCTTGCTATACAGACCTTTACATCAGTGGGTGATAAGGTGATAGTACAGACACCTGTCTATTTTCCTTTTATGAGTTCTATCACAAACAATCAGCGTCATATCGTACGCAATCCTTTAAAATTGGATGAAAAGGGTGATTATACTTTTGATTTGCAAGATCTGAAATCAAAGATAGATAAAGATACAAAACTACTGCTATTGTGCTCGCCGCATAACCCTGTTGGTCGTGTTTGGAGCAGAGAAGAGCTTTTGGCACTTGGGGAGATATGTGTAGAAAATGATATAAAAGTCTTTGCGGATGAGATTCACTCAGACCTTATTTTTGATGGTTATAAGCACACGCCATTTGGTTCTTTAAGTGAGACTATTCGTGATATTAGCATTACAGCCATCGGTCCTGGAAAAACTTTTAATCTTGCAGGTCTTTCTGTCTCTACACTTGTGATTGCTAATGAAAAAATGCGCCAAGATTTTGAAAAAGTCTATAAGGCTGTCCATTTTGCAGAGGGAACTGTTTTCGGACATGTGGCGTTTGAAAGTGCCTATCGCGAGGGAGATATCTGGGTAGATGAATTGATGCAATATCTTACATGTAATATAACGCTTTTAGAAGATATCTTGCAAGAACACGCAAATACCCTTACATGTAAACATCCTCAAGGAACATATCTGCTCTGGTTAGATTGTCGTGGTTTTGGTTTAAGTGATAAGGCTCTGCGTGAGTTATTTATACAAAAAGCAAAATTAGGTCTCTCTTGGGGAACCTCTTTTGGCAAAGAGGGAAGTGGGTTTGTGCGCCTTAATTGCGCTGTTCCTCATGCGGTGATGCAAGAGGCAGTACAAAGATTACATCAAGCTCTATCTTGTCTTTGAGGCATTCTCTTAGATATAAAGAGTGTGAATTGTATGATTTTGGTTCTAAAACTATATAAGAAACGATTTTTTTTACATTTTATTTAGAAAAATTCCTCTACAATCCTTCCTATGAAAAAAACATTAATAACACTAACGGCGCTATGTAGTGCTCTTTTGGCTCATGATATGTGGATAGATGACAGTGCTCTTGTTCATTATGGACACAGGAATATTGCACATTCTCATGGTGACAATAAAATTATACAAGGCGGTGAGATGCAATACGTCTCTTGTTTAAAAGACGCTAAGATAATCTCTTTTGATTCTGCAAAACAACAGTGCGATGCTTTGTTTGTGCAACTTAAACCAACTTATTACACAAAAACGCCCTATGGAACAAAAAAACTGCCTAAAAATGAGGTAAAGATGGCAATATCAAGTTTCTTGAGTCTTGAGTCTATTAAGAGGATTTATAATTATAAAGGTGTTGAGCCATTCAAAAAAGGCTTAGAGCTTACTTTAATTAATAATCTTTCTGAGATTGAAGTAGGGGATAAAGCACGACTTCTTGTTCTTTTCGATGCAAAACCAAAAGAAGGCGTCACAGTAGCAAATGATGACAAGCCGATTGGTATTAGTGGTAAGGATGGAAGAGTTAATGTTCGCATTAAGCAAAAAGGGCTTCAAAATCTAAAAGCCTCTTTTTCAATTCCATGCGATAGTGAAAAATGTGATAAAATGATCTATTCGACAACACTTAATATTGAGGTAAGGGAGTGAAATTTTTTATCACGCTTATCTGTTTGTGCTTCACAGCTTTCGCGCATAACTTAGAGCACAGCACTACCCATCAAGAGAGTATTGTTGTGTCATACAACTTTCTAGGTGGCGGTGAATTTTCATACCAAGATTATGAGATATATCCACCAAATAAGGATATCCCTTATCAAGTTGGGCGTACAAATGCAGAGTCAAAAATTGTATTTATTCCTAATCAAAAAGGGGTATGGAAAATAAAAGCTTTTTCGCAAGATGGTCATGGAAAAATAATCACTATTAATGTTGATAAAATTTTACAACAAAAAAATGTACAAGCATCCACAATTGCGCAATTTATAAAACCTCTTGTAGGTTTAGTTGTGATTTTTGCCATTTTTGGATTTATCTATTTATTTAAAAGGAGAAAAATTGAGAAAAATTAGTTTGCTTATACTAGCGTTATCAACAGTGGTATCTGCTCATCATGGAGTTGCAGCATTAAGTATTGCAGGTTTAGAAGGTCCTGGAGCGCCACTTGAGACAACATCAACAGCAACACTTCCTGAAGGTAAGATGTTGGCTTATGTAAAGATCGAAGATGCTTCTTATACAAAATATACTTCTTCTATCGATGACGAGGTTGATAGAACAACTTATCTTATGTATGGTTTTGGATATGGCATCACACCTTATTTAAGTGCATATACATTTATTCCTTATTATACAAAAAAAAGAGAAGATAATATTGGTAGCAGTGGCTGGCATGATATAAAGCTGATGATGGCATTAGGGTTTACTTATGATGATGGCTTTAAACTCAATAAAAAAAATGAAAGTCTTGATGATATGCAAGATTGGCATTTTACAACATACTTTAATATTAGCTTACCAACAGGTGAGGGAGAAGTGACTTTTCCAGGCCATAGTGTTGATTTTGATCCATTCTTGCAACTCTCTTTTGGTGCACCCTCTTTTATGGCTGGATTTGCAGCAACAAAATGGTATGGAGATGCGCTAACACTCTCTTTTGATACATCTTATAATACATTTATGCAGTACCAATACTCAGCAGTAAAAGTAAAATTTGCAGATGAGATTCGTGCAGGAGCTGCGTTTACTTACAAGCTTTACACAGATCAAAAATCTAAATTTCGTCTTGATACTGATATTGAAGCAAATTACTTGCATATTGGACGAGACAAAGAAGAGGGTCTTGAACAACTTGCAACAGGAGGAGAAATCCTCTATACAACTATCGGCATGCGTCTTTTTTATCAGACAGTTAGTATTGGTGCAGGGCTTAAGGTGCCGACTTGGACAAATCTTAATGAAGATAATATGCAGCAAGGTGCCGAAGGAAAAGAGAAATATCGTGCGATACTAACTTTTTCAACGCTTTTTTAAGGGTCAAAAAGCATGCATATTCCTGACGGCTTTATTTCTCCACAAACATATCTTCCAGCAGCAATTCTATCTGCTGGACTATTATATATGGCATACAAAAAGATTGACTTAGATATAGAAAAGATTCCTTTTGTAGCAGGTGTGAGCGCTCTCTCTTTTGTGATGATGCTTATTATTATTCCTTTTCCTGGTGGTACAAGTGTTCATCTAAGTGGTATAGCTATCATTGCGCTCCTTTTTGGAGCATGGACTAGTTTTGCTGCTCTTTCTTTAGTTCTCTTGCTTCAAGCACTCCTTTTTGGAGAAGGCGGCATCACATCTCTGAGTGTCAATATCTTAGCACTTGCCTTTTTAGGAAGCTTTAGTGCTACACTCTTTTTTAGCCTTTTTAGTAAATACTCAAAGAAGATAGCAATATTTATTGCTGGATTTGCTAGTATAGTAATTCCTTCTATTTTTGTTGCATTTATTTTAGGATTACAACCTATTATTGCATCAAAGAGTGGTTCACCTCTTTATTTTCCATTTGGATGGGATGTGACTTTTATATCTGTTGTTGTTCCACACTTTTTTTTAGGTATAATCGAAGCTTTCGTAACACTAAGCGTGGTTACATTTTTGCAAAACAGATATAAGGACATATTAAGTGAATGAAAAGAGTTTGTTTCTAACTTATCTTGCAGTGGTGCTCTTTTTGGGAGTTATTCATAGCGAGATGGTGATGGTGGGTGTAATCTTATTAACTCTTTTTATTAATAAAAAAGCAAAATTTAAAATTTTAAAAAAAGCTTTTTTAGTCATTTTATTTTTTAATGCAACTGTTACACTCTCTTATATTGCTTATTCATACTTTGTAGCCGTCGCAGATCCTTATGCAATGGTGCTTATAAATCTTCGTGCTTTTGCTATTACTTCTCTTACTTTTACTCTTGTTCATAATGTAAATCTTCATAAAGCATTGGAATTTCATCCTCTATTTTCTGTTTTATACAGCTTTACATTTGCACAAATTACACTCTTAAAATCCCTACTTCAAGAGTATTATTTTGGAATTACAAGTCGAGGCGCTACACTGAAAAAACAGATTAATACAAAACAACTTCCACCCCTATTGATAACACTTTTTGGCACAATGATTTACAAATCCCAAGAACAGACTATGGCTTTAAAATCACGAGGACTTCTGTAATGATTAATATTTCAAATCTTTCCTATACTTATCAAGACTATCAACTCAATGAAATTCGTGTGCTTAAAGATATCAGTCTTACAATCAAAGAGGGAGAAAAAATTATTCTCTTAGGAATTAATGGGTCTGGAAAATCAACTCTTTTAAAGATCTTAAATGGTCTTTTGTTAGCTGATGGAGAGTATTTATATAAGAAGGAAAAAGTTACAAAAAAATGGCTTAAAAATAATAATAAAACCTTCCGAAAAGAAGTTGTTTTTGCAATGCAAGACCCCTCTTCTATGCTGTTTAATCCAACAGTGTATGATGAAATAGCATTTGGGCTTAAACAGTTTGATTTTGACGATGTGCAAGAGAGGGTGCACTATTGGGCAAAAACTTTCTGTATTGAATCTTTGTTGAAAACTTCCTCTCTTAATCTTAGCGGAGGACAAAAACAAAAAGTGCTTTTAGCTTCGCTCTTGGCAATAGAGCCGAAATTTTTGCTTATGGATGAGCCTACTGCGCATTTAGATCCACCAACAACTGGATGGTTGGTTGATTTTTTAGATACATTAGATATCACCTCTGTCAT
>Ga0256840_1003136_pt1 | contig 13693 bp, 16 predicted proteins | sample 355202metaG_FD_185969 | JGI IMG/M metagenome (GOLD analysis project Ga0256840, IMG submission 185969) | Hydrothermal vent microbial communities from Mid Atlantic Ridge, Atlantic Ocean - 355-202 | ecosystem: Environmental > Aquatic > Marine > Hydrothermal vents | place: Atlantic Ocean: Mid...
CTGCACCTGTACATACGATGGCAGTTTTTGCTTCAACTGTCTCTCCACCTTCAAGTGTCACCGTAAAATGTTCACCCGTTTTCTCTACAGATTCAACTTTTTTCATCTCATGCTTTAGTCCAAAATGAAAACACTGTTTTTGCCACGTGTCCATAAAGTCTAAACCTGTTTTGGAACTATCAAAGAAACCTGGATAGTTTTCTATCTCAGAACTTTTAGTTATCTGCCCTCCAGGTACACCTGCTTCAAACAGTGTAACATTTTGAAGTCCACCACGTGTTGCATATAAACCTGCGGTTAAACCCGCTGGTCCACCACCAATAATCGCACAATCTAGCATTTAAAATCCTTACAAAATTTGTAAATAATTAATCAAATTATACAATGATAAACTTGGTTAAGTATTTAAGAATGAGTATATTGCGAGTTAGCATAAATGATGAGTGTAAAAGAAGTGTACTAAAGAGGGGAAGCCCCCTCTTTAAAAGGCAAGCATTAAAGTATTGCGTTGATTTTTTCAGCAAATGCATCTTTAGAAGCTGCACCAACCATTTGGTCTACCATTTCACCATCTTTAAAGAAAAGAATAGCTGGGATAGAACGGATTCCATATTTAACAGCAATTTCTTGTTGCTCATCTGTGTTTACTTTACAGATAGTTGCTTTACCGTCAAAATCTTCAGCCAATTCTTCGATAACTGGAGCAATCATTCTACAAGGTCCGCACCATGGAGCCCAAAAGTCTACCATTGTTACGCCTTCAGCGATTGTTGCATCAAAATTATCTTGTGTTAATTCTACATATTTTGCCATATTTAATTCCTTTGTGTTATATAATTTCAAAAATTATAGCGTAATTTCTTTATAAAGCTATTGTCATAGCTTATATTTTTTATAATATCTATAAGTTGTGTATTCGTTGTGTATTATTGGGACTAAATGAGTCCTAATTACAGCTACTACTTAATAGCTGCCAATGGTATTTCGCTAAATGAAGCCGATCTAGAACCTTCTATCGCCTTGGTTTTTAAACCTTTGACCGTGTAGACAAAAGAGATTTTAGCTTTATTGGTACTGTTTTTATTTGCTCTATGTAAGAGTAATGAATGGAAAATGACTACATCACCTTTAGCTAAATCTGTCGATACTTCCCTAGATAATATCTCTTTATTGAGTGCTAAACTCTCACAAAAATACTCTTTTTTATCAAATTGTTCAGGAGAAAATTTCATCATGTGACTACCTGGGATAAACTCTAAAACCCCATTTTCACTTGTTTCATTATCTAGGGCTAACCACACACTCACTAAGTTATCATCACTGTATCGCCAGTATCGTCTGTCTTGATGCCATCTTGTATCGGTACTGTAAAAAGGCATTTTTGTCATAATAGAGTTATGATGTGCAGTGGTTAAAACGACATCATCATCTAGTATTTGCTCTAAGACTGGTCGTATTTTCTTGTCTTCCATCCACTCTTTAAACAACATATCTCTCTCATAGACTTGACGTAAACGACGGACTATAACATGCTCTTCTCCTGCATTTTCTTCTGTATGGGAGCTGTAGTCAGTCACAGAGGTACGATATTCTTTAGTTCGAGTACCATAGCCTATTTCTGTTTCTATGGGTTCAATCTTATTTTCTAAATGCACTTTAGCTACTGCCAATATGGCATCACAATACTTCATATCTACAAAATTTCGCAAAACAATAAAACCATCTTTATGAAATCGAGCCAATTGCTCTTGTGTAAGTTGCATCTATGTACCCTAGTGATTGATATGTACGATTATAGCGTAACATTCTCTATAAACTCCACTTCATCATAGCGAATAATCAAAGCATCTATAGAATACATCATGTCTAATTTTTTTGTTTTCATATAGTAGTGTGATGAGTTAATCACTTTGCGTAGCTTAGCAGGAGTGATGTTATATATGGGGTCAAAATTAGCTTTACCTGATTTGACCTCTATAAAGTGTAGCACTTCATCTTTTTTAGCGATAATGTCTATCTCTCCAAGTTTTCTAGCAAAGTAGTTACGTTCTAAAATGACAAAACCCTCTTGTTCCAAAAATTGAGTTGCGAGGTTTTCACTTTTATCTCCGAAAAGTTTGGGTAGTTCTCTCATGCTAACTCCTAATAATCTAGTGCAGTATAGAGTAAAAAGAAAGAGAACTACAATAATATGTCATATTGACATACTTTTACTCTATTTTTGATACCAATATCACATCAATCCTTTGATATAATCCTCTATTATAAATAATCATACAAAGGGTGAAAATGGAAACAAAAATTAAAAATCGTTGGTTTATGGTCATGGGAGCTATGGCTATACATATGTGTATAGGGTCTGTCTATGCTTGGAGTGTCTACGTAAATCCTATACAGTCTAGTATGAACTGGACACTTACAGATGTCACTATCACCTTCTCTGTAGCCATTTTCTTTCTAGGGCTTGCAGCTGCACTTATGGGAAAATTTGTAGAGAAACATGGTCCTAGAGTAGCTGCTACACTTGCTGCGGTACTGTTTGGACTTGGTACGGTTGGCTCAGGTTTTGCCATAGCTATGGAGTCTAAAATTCTACTCTATCTTACTTATGGTGTTTTGGGTGGTGCGGGGCTAGGTATCGGGTACATCTCTCCTGTGTCCATGTTGGTTAAATGGTTTCCAGACAGACGTGGTATGGCAACAGGACTTGCCATCATGGGCTTTGGGTTTGCTTCAGCCATCTCCGGACCTGCGATTAAACTCCTTATAGACTCTGTGGGTATACCCTCTACATTTTACATCTTAGGCTCTATCTATTTTATTATCATGTTCGCAGCTGCTCAGTACCTAGCCAATCCACCAGAGGGTTTCATGCCAGAGCGTTTTTCAGAAGCAATAGCATCTGGTAAAAAGAAACTCAAAGTAGACCTAACTAACATTACTCGTAATGAAGCAGTTAAAACAGGTAGGTTTTATGGGTTATGGATTATGCTTTTTATCAACGTGACATGCGGTATAGCCATCATCTCGGTAGCCTCTCCTTTGCTACAAGAGGTCATCGGTATCTCAGCCTTAGCTGCTGCATCTGCTGTCGGTCTCATGGGTATTTTCAACGGTGCAGGTAGGATTGCATGGGCAAGTATCTCTGACTATCTTTCTAGACCCATAGTATTTATACTCTTCTTTGTGACACAGATTATCGCATTTTATTTACTCACAACCGTAACAAGTATACTCATCTTCCAAATCTTACTATACTACATCATGACATGTTATGGTGGTGCTTTTGCATCTATCCCTGCTTATATAGGAGATATCTTTGGTACTAAAGAATTAGGTGCTATACATGGTTACATACTTACAGCGTGGGCATTAGCAGGGCTGGCAGGTCCTATCATCATAGCCTATGTGAAAGACACTACGGGTAGCTACACAGGCACACTCTATGTTTTCGTCGGTCTTTTCTTTGTGGCACTCATCACATCTGTACTTATGCTTGCAAACATCAAAAAACTACAAAAAAGCCAAACACAAGCTTAAACCACAACTGCTTCAAAAAGACAAATAAGAGTAAATTTCTCTTATTTGTCTAAAAATAAAGTTCTTATTAATCTTACTTTGTTATTATCGGTCAAATTAACCCTAAAGGATTACAATGTCAACAATAAATATAGCCCAAGAGTGTGGATGCTTCAAGAAAAGTGACTTAGAAAATAACGTTACATTTGACAACAAAGATGATGCAATGATGAAAGCACAAAGTATGTTAGGTCACATGAATGAAAAATTCTGTGGTAAACATGGTTTTGAACTTAGCGAAAGTACAGATGGATTTTCCATCGCTATGAAAGCACCAGCTGCCGCTCAACCAACAGCAGGTGGATGCTGTGGCGGTGGACACTGCAGTTAAGTCACCTTCATAAAGTTACACGATGATACGTAGCAATACGTATTATCATTCTTTCTTCTATCAAACTTCAAACTAGTTATCAATATAATCTCATGCACACATTTAAATCGCTCATGTTTTTCTTTCTTTGGTTCGTTATCTTTCTTTTGTTATGAGACAAAAGAAAGAAATGAACAGAGAGTTTCAATACCACAATACGCACATAACGCAGTATGTAAATCCAATCAAATATTCAAATTATTATTTAAAATTCCCAAACACCAACGGTGCTTTCAAATCTAACTTCTTCACTTCTGCCATTACCGCTTGTAAATCATCTATTTTCTTACCCGAAACACGTACTTCATCACCTTGTATAGACGGTGTTACTTTTACTTTCATCGCTTTTATGGCTTTGACTATCTGCTTTGCTTCATCTTTGTCTATGGTGTCGACTATACGGTAGATGACTTTTGTGTTACCACCGCTTATTCCCTCAGTTTTCACTTCTTCTAGTGACTTGCCTGCGATGTTACGCTTGATGAGCTTAGAAATAAGTATGTCTTTTAATGCATCTATCTTAGAATCTGTAGACGAAGAAAGAGAGAGAGTTTTCCCCTCTTCATTAAAGTTTATATCTGCTTTTACACCTTTAAAGTCAAAGCGTGTCGCTACCTCTTTCTCTGCCATCACAATAGCATTTTTCATCTCCATCATGTCTAGCTTTGCTGTTATATCGAAATAGTGGTCTTTTGCCATTTTATTGTTCCTTTTATTTTTTTCTATTTTTAAGTTGTAATCCATCATCTTTATTAAGTATGGAAGGTTCCTTAGATAATGAATTTTCAAATAGTTTACATCCTGTAGCTATTAATACTCTTTCTATAAGTAATCTAGTATGGTCGGATGTTTCTGGTGGTAATTGAATAATTGAATATTCATCCCAATCATCAAAAGAATGGTGTTTTAGCGTAGGTGGATATCTTTGTGACAATGATTGCTTGGTCTCACCAAAATATACCTCTTTTCTTTCTCTGTTCAGTAAGATATAGATATTATTTTCATTCAGTTCTTTCGTTATATCTTCTCTTTTTTTCCAAGAAGTCACCTGTATTCTTCTTAATAATTCATCTTCAGAACTCAATAAATAATCTGCAATTAGATAAGAACTTAGTTCTTTAAAGACATTAGGAAAACCTTGTTCCTCATCCCTAACTCTAAAAAACTCTTTAATTACAATAACTGGTTTATCTAACTCCCATTTAATTTTCACCTGTACTTGTTCTTTAAATCCACCAATATCAAATTCCGTATATCTCAACGACTTATAGTGTTCATCACCAATATGAAACTCTAAAGCTCGCACAAAGCTTTTTGGATAATCTTTAGCAAGTTGCATTGCAAAATCATTTGTCCACTTGAGTCTATAGCTACTCTCTTTATTTCTTTTTTTGATAAAAGAAAGTGTTAAATATGCTTTAAAATAGTATTTCTCTTTGCCCATCTCTTTTGGAGATTCATACTCAATATTTACTTCCCATTTACGATTATCCTTATCATGTGTATCTAATATTCCATTACCCCCAATTTTTACATAATAAGCAGGTATAGTAATCGTTAAATCATTGATAAACATAGATTTATGTATATCTAAAGGGAAAAAGTCTGGTGATAATCTTACTGGCTGTACTCTATCTTTTCTTTTATCCATGATATATCCTAATCCAGTTCTTTTAAAAGTCTTTTTCCAATTCTCTCAACAATCCCAATCACCAAAGCATTCCCCATCAAAAAAGCTCTCTTAGTATCTATCACACCAACCGTATGATTATCTGGAAACATATTGAGTCTTTCTAGCTCTACAGGTGTTAAGCGTCTATAGTTACCATTTACATGTACTACGTGTTTAAAGCGTGAAGCACTTGCTCCACCTTCTCCTGTGATAATAGTCCTAGAAGCTTTATCTAGCCCGTCAGGAAAACTCATTTTCCCTTCACTGTAAGTATACACATGCCCTGTGGTTTTATTGGTTCTTTCAAAGGACTTCGCACCTTTTTGATACTGCCACTTTTCAAGCTCTTTTTCATCTATATAATACTCTTGAGGTACATCTTTTTCATCTATAAGAATGTCGCCTAATGTCTGCTTGTCACCACTATAATTAGCATTTACTCTGGTAGTGTGGTAAATACCGTCAATCATATATCCACTTTCCCAAAAAGCATTCTTTTTAGGTGTTTCTTTATTGAAATAATTTGTTATATCTACTAAATCATCACTAAGTTTATTTGAAATAATGCTTTCTTCTTCGATATTATGAATAGGGAATGTTTTTGTTAAGAGTCCCTCTTCATTAAACACATTAATAGGTTTTGCACTTTTTAAAGTTTTGTAAGGTTGTGTACCTTTTTTATATGCCAATATAAACACACGCTTTCTACGCTGTGGCATACCATATTCACTAGCGTCTATTACTCTCCACTCGACTGCATAGCCTAAAGTATTAAGAGAAGATAATATAATTGCAAAGTCTCTACCACGCTGAGAAGCTGGAGATTTTAACAATCTGTCTACATTTTCCAATATAAGATATTTTGGTGCTTGACGTGATACGATTTTATGAATTTCCCACCATAGTACACCTTTTTTTCCTATAATACCATGAGCATTTTTTAAGGAACTAGCAACAGAATAGTCTTGACATGGAAAACCACCCACCAATACGTCATGCTCTGGAATCGTATTATTTTCTACTTCAACAGCTATATCTGTATTTGAATGATTTTCAAATCCAAATCTAGTAGTATAGACTTCCGAAGCATGCTGTTTTTTGGTAGAAGGTTCCCATTGATTACTCCAAACAATATCAAATTTTTTCTCACCCGAAGATGCTCTTTCTAATCCTATACGGAAACCACCTACACCTGCAAATAACTCTATTGTTCTCAAACATGTAGTCGTATTTGAAATCATAGATTTATTCACGTTATCTCCTAGTTTTGTATAATTAAATAGATTATGTGCAGTCATTATATCATCCTTTGATAGTTTAATCAAAGAATGCCATAAATTAAAAATTTATCTCAAAAATATGTCAAATTGACATATTTTTACTTCTCAATCCTCATCATAGCTATCTCACCATGTACGACATCAAGCTTGCCAAGTGCAGTAATGGCATCTTGCATTTTACTCTCTTTACATCTGTGGGTAGTAAAAAGAAGCTTTGCTTTATCTTCACTCGTAGATGGCTTTTGGAGCATGGCTTCTATGGAGATGTCGTACTTACCAAGTGTAGAAGTAATGTTTGCAAGTACTCCACTTTGGTCTGCGACTTCAAGTCTAAGGTAGTACTGTGTGACTATCTCTTCTTTAGGAAGAAGTTTAAGTCCAGACTCTAAACCTTTCTTGTAACCAAGCATCGGCCCTTGGTTTCCACGTACGATGTCTATGATGTCTGAGATGACGGCTGATGCAGTAGCATCTCCTCCCGCACCTGGACCATAGTACATCGTCTCACCTACTCTGTCACCTATGACAGTGACTGCATTCATGACGCCATCTACTTTGGCTATCATAGAGTCTGCTGGTATCATGGTGGCATGAACGCGTAATTCTACACCATTACCTACTTTTTTTGCTATACCCAAAGACTTTATCTCATAGCCAAACTCTTTGGCGAAGTCTACATCTGTACTTGTGATGTTTTCTATGCCTTCTATGAGGATGTCCTCAGGTTTTGCATCTATGCCGTAGGCGATGGAAGCCAATATAAGTAACTTATGAGAAGCATCAAACCCACCTACATCAAAAGTAGGGTCTGCTTCTGCGTAGCCTAGTTCTTGAGACTCTTTAAGTATGTCCTCATATTTTGCACCATGGTTTATCATGTTTGTGAGCATATAGTTACACGTACCGTTCATAATGCCCTGTATGCTATCTATATGGTTTGCCGAAAGCCCGTTACGCAAGGCTCCTATGATAGGTATGCCACCAGCTGTACTGGCTTCATACATCAAAGGAATATCGCCTGCTATGGCTTGGAGTTCGTAACGGTGGTACGCCAAGAGTGCTTTGTTTGCAGTGACTACAGCTTTACCATTTTCTAGTGCTTTTTTGACTAATCCATACGGTTCTTCTACCCCACCCATGAGTTCTACAACTATGTCTATCTCAGGGTCATCTACGATGTCTAGTGGATTGTCTGAGAGTATGATGTCTACGCCTCTGTCTTTAGCAAGGTTTTTAACCACACCTGACTTTGCTACTATCTTTTTACCTGCACGTGCTTCTATGATGTCTGCATTTTCTGCAAGTATTTTTGCTACACTAGATCCAACTGTACCTACACCTAAGATTCCTATTTTGACCATTATGCTTTTGCCTCATCTTCAAGTTTTTTCAAAAACTTCTTAATATTTTTTGCCGCTTGACGGATACGTTTTTCATTTTCTATGAGTGCGATACGCACATACGCATCACCATACTTACCAAACCCAATCCCCGGACTTACAGCTACACCTGCTTCTTGTAACAACCTTTTAGCAAACTCCATACTACCCATAGCACGTGCTACTGCAGGTATTTTACCCCAGATAAACATAGAGGCATTGGGTTTACCCATCTTCCAACCTGCATTTTCAAAAGCTTCAAGCATCACGTCGCGACGTTTTTGATACCGTGGGATGATTTGCCCATCTGGTACATAATGATGTTCATCAAGTGCCACAGTCGCTGCAACTTGAATGGGAGTAAACATCCCATAGTCAAGCCAAGATTTAATGCTCTGCAACGCTCCTATGAGTTTTTTATTTCCTACGATGAACCCTACTCTCCATCCTGCCATGTTGTATGACTTAGAGAGTGTATAAGCTTCAACTGCCACATCTTTTGCACCCTCTACTTCTAAAATAGAAGGTGTTTTGTAGCCATCAAAAGTGATGTCAGCATAGGCAATGTCTGAAATGATATAAAAACGTTTTTCCCTAGCCAATGCCACAAGTTTCACATAAAAATCAGGTGTAACCGTAGCTGTTGTTGGGTTATGCGGAAAATTGACTACTAAAAATTTGGCTTTAGGTATTGAGTTATCTAAATGAGACTCAACATCTCTCAAAAACTTCTCTTCGTCCACTTCAAATGTCTCTTCATCAAACGTTAGTTCCATTTTCTCAACATTTGCACCTGCAAGTATGAATGCTTGCGAATGGATGGGGTAAGTAGGATCAGGAACAATGGCAACATCACCAGGATTTGCAATGGCTTGTACTAAATGCACATACCCTTCTTTGCTTCCCATAGTTGCTACTATCTCTGTGTCTGGGTCAAGTGTGACGTCATACTTACGTTTGTACCATTTTGCCATGGCTAGACGAAGTTTATAGATACCCTTTGAAGCAGAGTAGCCATGCGTTTTTGGCTTTTGTGCTGTTTCACAAAGCTTGTCAATGATGGGCTGTGGTGTTGGGGCATCAGGATTTCCCATAGAAAAATCTATGATATCTGCACCCTCACGTCTCAGCTTCATCTTTAAGTCATTTATCTCAGCAAAGAGATACTTTGGTAATCTATTTATCTTGTCAAATTGAATTTCATCAAACATTGTTTACTCTCTTTAAAACTTCTTTATTCTTTACCATTGAGCCCAGCCACCAAGTGCTACATATTCACTTTTCGTTAAGCTGATGGCACTGTTCTCGTCTATCTTAAAATAGTGTTCCTGAGCATCATTGAACTCTTCATGCTTCTCTCCTACTTTTAAAGAAAAGGGAGCTGAAGATGTTGCTATGAGCCATCTTTTTTCTCCAACTTCAAGCTGATAGGCATCTGCTATAGAGAAATGATTTCTTTCTTGTGTGTCCATGTCTATCAAACCAAACCAAAGGCGTCTCACAGGTACAATAGAAACAATTTTCTTCATAGGTGCTTCTGCCGTGTCAACTTCTATCTCACTTGTTTTAGGTGTGATATCCGTTACAGTTTGAGCAACTATTACACTTTCATCATCTGTAATGGTTTCACTTTTTGTAGTTGCTATACTAGTAGTTGCAACAGCAGTTTTTGCAGTCTCTATAGTTTCATAAGAGGTCGATGCTTCCTCAGTGTTAGCTTCACTTACCTTAGTTATCTTCAACTCTTCGACGATATCTACAGCATCATCACCACCCATGATGTTTTCTAGAGTTGCTTCATCTATAAAAGGGATGAGTTCACTTATATATTTTTTATCAAATTGTGTTAAAAAGTACCATGTGGCTGTTGCAAAAAGCGTAAGTATTATAAACATCATAAACTTTGATGTTCCCTTTTTCTCTTCAGTGATAGGTAGACCAAGGGTGATACTTTTATCCTCACCTACTTGTCCATAATACTCCTGTGCATCTTCACGTAAATGAGCAAGGTCTGCATGATATTCACGTTCTATGATAGAAATAAACCCTAAGGTTTTTACTTTTTTTAACTTATCAAAATTTTTGGCCAAAAGATTTTCTAAATTATCTTCAGAAATCTTTGTCTTAGCACTGATAGCTTTTACACTATTTTCTTCAAGAATATCATTTAATTGCATAACCCATCCTATGTATTAAAATTGCCGCCGCCGCACTCACATTCAGTGAGTCAAATGCATGTCGCATTTCTATAGACACCTTTTGATTAATTTTTGCAGATACCTTTTTCGAAATACCTTTACCTTCACTTCCCATGACCAACACACGCTTTTGTGATACCTCTATCTCTTGAATATCAGTACCCTTCATATCTGCACCATAGAAAGTAAACCCTACTTGACTAAGTTCATTCATATTATCTAAAATATTAGGCGTGACCATAAAAGGCATATCGAGTAATGCACCCGAGCTTGTACGTGCAATCGCTGCAAAGTTAAGATGTTTTACACCAGAAGCTATAATAGCATCTGCACCCAATGCATAGGCACTTCGTACAATCGCACCAATGTTACCCACATCTGTCAAACCATCAAGTATCACAATAAAACTACTTTTTTTAATGCTTTCGAAGTCGGCTTGTTTATAGACATTCATCTCCACCAAAACACCTTGATGGTTTCCACCTTTAGCCATGGACTGTGCCCATTTCTCTTCAAGAAATTTTATCTTGTCATGGTACTTGTGAAAGACATCTTGGGGGAGTATGTTTTTCTTTGCCACGTACACTGTTTTTATGTTAGCTTCTTTATGCTCAAGGGCATAAAGACAGACTTGTTTTCCGTATATAATCATAAGATAGATTTTATCTAATTTTTACTTGATATTTCCGTGCGTTAATTTCTAATTTCTAATTAACTCTTGATACCACTCTTTAACTGACTTGTCACTAAGACTTGCTAAAAGTTTTGCTTTTGGTTTAGGGGCTAAATCTAACTGTAACACTTCTGTAAAACTGAGACTTTTTTCTGTTTCAACTTTTGCTTTAATGACCACTACCCATTCACCACGTATGGTCAGTTCTTTCAGCTGTGTATTTAACTCTGCCACTGTTCCCCTGTAGTAATTTTGGTACTTTTTACTTATCTCTTTTGCTAAAAAAAGTTCTCTGTTAGCATCTAATGCTTCTACTTCATCTAAAAGTTTTTCTAAGCGGTGAGGTGACTCATAGAGAACTGTGTTATAGCCATTGTTCATAGCTGCTGCCAACGCTGAAGCACGCTCTTTACCCTTATGTGGTAAAAAAGCATAAAACAAAAACTTGCCCTCTTCAAAACCAGATGCTGCATAGGCTGTGGTCACCGCTGATGCTCCAGGAAGCACGTCGTACTTCAATATATTTTGTTGACAATACGCTACAAGAAGCTGCCCGGGGTCTGAGATAACAGGCATACCTGCATCACTCACATAGACTACTTCTTGCTCTGCAAATGTATCACCTAAGCTATCAAGTCTCTCCTGTCCATTATGCTCGTTAAACGAGTAAAACTCTGCCTCAGGGTACGTCATACTAAACCGCTCTTCAAGTAAGCGTAAAAGCCGTTTAGTCTGACGTGTGTCTTCACATAAAAAAAGTGTTGCTTTTTCAAAAAGCTTCATAGCACGTATAGTAATGTCTTGAGGGTTTCCAATAGGAGTAGGGATAAAGATAATCATATATTATGATGTAGGGGCAGATTCAATATCTGCCCAATAAACACAAATCGTCTTACGACAATTTGTATTTGCTTTTAAATTTCTCAACTCTACCAGCAGCATCAAGAATTTTTTCTGATCCTGTGAAGAATGGGTGACATTCATTACAAATATCTACTGACATTTCAGCTTTATTTGTTCTAATTTCAAACTTGTTTCCACAAGCACATGCAACTTTACACTCAACGTAATCTGGGTGAATATCTTTTCTCATTTTTCTAACCTTTAGTTTTATTGTATGATGGACAACTAATCCATTCTAGCATTTTGCCCTTCCTAATCTAACGATAAGGGGTATTGCAACGCTCTTTGGCGAGACAATTAAGAGTGGTATTTTAGCGAAATAAATTTAAATAAATATTAGAGTAAAATTTTTGAAGCCACAGCACATACAGCACTTTCGCTTTTTAGTACCAAAGGTGTATCAAACCCTACAATGTTTTCTTTGCTAAAAAGTGCAACTTCATTGTCATGAAAGCCACCCTCACAGCCAATGACTATGGTGTCTACTCTTGTTGTGCCTATAAAATTGTTTTCAGAGAAGTTAAGCATTTTACTTTGTGGGTTATCACCTATAAAACTTTCTAAACTCTCTGCAGTAGCTAAGTCCATCATCTTTGACCGTCCAGACTGTTGTGAAGAGTTGAGTAATATTTTTTCTAAACGTTTAAAGTCTAGTTTAAAACTCTTTTGTGAACGCTTACAGTAGATGAACGTGATTTTTTCTACGCCCATTTCATTGAGACTTGGGAGTACTTTTTCTACACTTTTAGGGTCTATGACACACCAGCCTATGTGTAAAGACTGCTTTGCTTTCACTTCAAAGGTAGTACTCTCTTGTAGTGTTAAATGTGCAGATTTTTTATCTAAGGTAGAGATGAGATAGCGATGGAGTAGTCCATCTTTAAGGTTACGCAAGTAGAGGGTCTCATCTACTTTATGTCTACGTACTTTAAAGATGTAACGATGTTCGTCACCTTCTAAATGAAGTGTAGATTGTCCTGCGTCTGCATGATATAAATACAACATTGTCTAAAAGCTTATCACACCCTCAGATTTTAGTACCATGATACCTATCATGATAAGCACAAGTGCTATTTGAACGAGAGAAATTTTTAAAAATGCACCTTTAAGTAATTTATGTGTGTCTGCATTGTTAAGGTTTGCAAGTTTTATGAGCTTATGTTTTTTTATCTCAATCATCATCAACACAGCCCACACTGCAAACATAATGATGGTAGTCACAGGCCAACCCAAGTCACCCGTAAACACAGCAACTATCCCTGCAAAGGCTACCATAGTTGCTATGGCTTGAAATATCATCGTGTAGATAAAAGAGCCTTTTTTAAATCCTGCTGGATTTTTAGCTGTCATGAGAGGTACAAGCATCCCCACAACTAAAAAACCTAAAAATATATATACCAATAGACTGTGTATATTTAACATTTGTGTCACTACCATGATGTTATCCTTTATAATGCTTTTATTTCAAAGTGGATTATACCCTAATTTGATATAATCATGACAATTAAAATTAAAGGTCAAACATGGCTAGTTCTATCCTCGAAGCATTAGATATTATCGTAAACACTGTACCTGTAGTGGCTACAGAAATCATCCCTATTGAGATGGCTGTGGGGCGTGTGGTGAGTGAGGACTACGT
>Ga0256840_1003137_pt1 | contig 13686 bp, 11 predicted proteins | sample 355202metaG_FD_185969 | JGI IMG/M metagenome (GOLD analysis project Ga0256840, IMG submission 185969) | Hydrothermal vent microbial communities from Mid Atlantic Ridge, Atlantic Ocean - 355-202 | ecosystem: Environmental > Aquatic > Marine > Hydrothermal vents | place: Atlantic Ocean: Mid...
AGGCCACGGTTTTATATCATTGGGCCAGGCTTATGGAGTTGATCTACGTGGCCGAGAGGCTAAAGGAGGTCTTTGATAAGATACCTTATCCGCAGGACTTAAAGATTCTCCCCATAAGGCCTCGGGCAGGGGAAGGGGTGGGGTGCCTTGAAGCCCCTCGGGGTACTCTTATTCACCATTATCAAACCGATGAGCAGGGCCGTATAGTTAAGGCCAATCTCCTTGTGGGCACTACGCATAACATAGCGCCTCTTAACCTAGAAGTAATAAAGTGGGCCCAAGAACAGGGACAAGGGCCGTATGACCTAGATACTATCGCACGGCGTATCAGGGCCTATGATCCTTGAATTTCTTGTGCTACCCATTGCCTGGAGGGCAAAAAAGGTATTGTTCTGGTAATTAAACGCCTTAATAAAAAGGAAAAATGCTGGAGGGGAGATGCGCAGGAGGCGTAATCAAAAAAAGATTAAAGTCCGTGCAGAGTGTGCTCGGTGTGCTTCGGGATACGTAGGACATATGACCGTAGCGGAACTAAAAGAAAGGGCTATAGGAGATGAGTTTGATGCCCGTTGTCCAGAGTGCGGCCAGATCCACCTAACCCGCGAGGAGATTGAGGAGCTAGAGAGGACAAAAATTACCCAAAGTGAGGTATATAAAAAGATCATAAAGAAGGCCCTGGTGATCTGAGTTAGCTTTTTTTGAGCTTGGGTTTTATAGCAAGCAGTTTTAACTCCTCAAAGAGCAAATCTCTTACCCGGATCAGGGCCTTTTGTAGGGGGTTAGAGAGGCCGATGCCTGTGGATATATCCTGAGGAACTACGGCAAAGGCCTTTAAAGAAGGTTTTATCCCCTGAAGGCGGGCCAGGCGCAGGGCGTCTTTTAGGCCTAACTGATGGACACTGGCCATTTGACCGTCCTCTAAGGCCTCTATGGCTTCCCAGTCAAAGATTCTTATATTCCCTGGAGGCCCCTCTCCTTGAAAGATGTCGAATAAGAAAACAATATCAAAGGGGCGCATTATATTTAGGAGCCCCAATCCTGCACAACCTCCATCCACCAAAGTGATCTGCGCCGGGAAAAGATAATGCTTTTCTAGATACTTTATGAAATGTACGCCAAATCCTTCGTCTTTAAGCAATATATTGCCTAGACCAATAAGACCTATCTGGGCCACAGGCTACTCCTTTTTGTTTAAAGATATTGCTTAATCTCCCTCCATGGCCTGCTTCGAGTTTATCGGCCTTTTGTCTGTTCATTCTTAAAGCGCCTCTTACCAAAGCCAGGCTCCCCTAAGACCGAGGTGGTCCTGAAATTTTTGTTTTGGGTCGGTAAAAACTTCGGCCTCATCCTAATAATTTTTACAGATTCGGCCGAAATAATACACGTGTGAGAAAAAGCTTTAGGAGGGAAAGATGAGTCGTTTGTTATGGAATGGTTTAGGAAAGCTAAAAAGACGTGATTTTTTGAAGGCCTGTACCATTCTTACCGCAGCTATGGGCCTGCCGGTAGAGATGGTCGATAAGGTAGCGGCCGCTATTAAATCTCCCCAGAGGCCTCCGGTCATTTGGCTCCACTTTATGGAGTGTACAGGTTGTTCGGAGTCCCTCCTGCGGGCTTCCCATCCTGATATAGCCCGGCTGATCTTAGATATCATTTCGCTGGAATATCACGAAACTCTGATGGCTGCCGCGGGTAAACAGGCAGAAGAAGTCCTAGAGGCATCCGTTAAAAAATATAAAGGTCGATTTATTTGTGTGGTGGAAGGGGCCATATCTACTAAAGACGGAGGCGTTTACTGCAAAATCGGTGGGCGTACCTCTTTAGAAATTTTAAAAGATGTGGCTTCGCAGGCCAAAGCCGTGGTGGCGGTGGGTACTTGTGCCTGTTTTGGTGGAGTCCAAGCTGCCCATCCTAATCCCACGGGGGCGGTAGGAGTAGGAAAAATCATTACCAACAAGCCCTTAATTAATGTTCCTGGCTGCCCGCCTAATCCTTACAATATTCTGGGTACTTTGGTCTACATCCTTACCTTTGGTAAGTTCCCCGAGCTAGATAAGTATCGCCGGCCCAAGTTTGGTTACGGTCGCCGTATTCACGACCAATGCGAGCGTCGCCCACACTTTGATGAAGGGCGTTTTGTGGAACAATTTGGCGATGAGGGGCACAAGAAGGGCTATTGTCTATATAAAGTAGGCTGTAAAGGGCCTGTTACCTACGCCAACTGCCCTGTAGTGCGTTTTTGTGATGTAGGGGTGTGGCCGGTAGGTTCTGGTCACGGGTGTCTGGGGTGTACAGAACCAGATTTCTGGGACAAGATGGAACCCTTCTACGAACACCTCCCTGGTGTAGAAGTCCCTGGAGGACAAGGCATCATAAGCAAGGCAGACAAAGTCGGTAAGGTGGCTTTAGGAGCGGCAGCCGTTGGGATAGCCGCACACGCCACCGCCGGGGTAGTCAAAAAAATTGCCCACAAAGAAAAGGAGGAATAAGACATGGCCAGGAAGATCACCGTTGATCCTCTAACCCGTATAGAAGGTCATTTGCGTATAGATGTAGAGGTGGAAAGAGGCAAGATTAGAGATGCCTGGGCTTCAGCCCAGATGTGGCGCGGTATTGAGGTGATTTTAAAGGGTAGAGACCCCAAAGATGCCTGGGCCTTTACCCAACGAATATGTGGGGTGTGCACCACGGTACACGCTATCACTTCGGTGAGGGCAGTGGAAAATGCCCTTCAAATGGAGATCCCCCTCAATGCCCAATATGTACGTAATATAATTTTGGCGGCTCACGCCATGCAGGACCATATTGTACATTTTTATCAGCTATCGGCCTTGGATTGGGTAGATGTAGTCTCGGCCCTTAAGGCCGACCCCCGAAAGACAGCTTCTCTGGCCCAGAGTTTCTCTCCTTGGCCTGGTAACAGTGTAACCCGCTTTAGAGAAATTAAAGAAAAAATAAAGGCGCTGGTAGAGAGTGGTCAGCTTGGCCCCTTTGCTAATGGTTATTGGGGGCATCCGGCCATGAAGCTCCCTCCCGAAGTAAATTTGTTGGCGGTGTCTCATTATCTTGAGGCCTTAGAATACCAATATAAGGCCGATCAAGTGGTGGCCCTGTTCGGGGGTAAAAACCCCCATATTCAAACAGTAGTAGTAGGTGGAGTAGCCCTGGCCATAAATCCAGACAACGAAGCTACTTTAAATATCGAACGTCTCATGTGGGCCAAGGAACTCCTCTTGAAGCTCAGAGATTTTGTACATCAAGTCTATCTCATAGATGTCTGCGCTATCGGGGCCCTTTATGCCGATTGGCTAAGATACGGTGCTGGTGTGACGAACTATTTAGCGGTACCTGATATGCCTCTTGATAGTAAGGGTACCCGGTTTGATTTGCCTGGGGGGACCATATTTAATGGTGATTTTTCTACGGTGGTACCCATTAAGAGTTTTGATGATCCCTATTTCCGCGACAACGTAGCCGAGTGCATTACTCATTCTTGGTATGATGGAGACTGGACCAGACACCCCTGGGAGGAAGAGACTGTACCACACTACACAGATTTTCAGCCCAACGGAAAGTATTCTTGGTCTAAAGCCCCGAGATTTAAGGGCAAACCAATGCAGGTGGGGCCTTTGGCACAGGTGCTTGTGGGGTATGCCTTGGGACACGAAGCCACCAAAAAATGGGTAGACTACGCGGTGGATAAAGTTTCCAAGATTGCCGGCACCAAGGTCCCCCTTTCGGCCCTGCACTCTACCCCTGGGCGTCATCTAGCCCGGGCCATTAGGGCCTCCATCCTGGCAGATCTGGCCTTAAAACACCTGGATCTCCTCGTCAAAAATATTGGCCAGGGTGATTTAGAGATCTACACGCCGCCCAAGTTTCCCAAGGGAGTCCAGAAAGGAGTAGGCTTTCACGAGGCCCCCAGAGGGACCCTCTCCCACTGGATAGTCATTGAAGACGGACGTATAAAAAACTATCAGGCCGTGGTGCCTTCTACCTGGAATGTTAGCCCTAGAGATAGTGCCGGCAATAGGGGGCCTTATGAGGCTTCTTTAATTGATAATCCGGTGGCTGATCCTGAACGCCCCTTGGAAGTCTTACGTACAGTACATTCTTTTGATCCCTGTATCGCCTGTGCGGTACACGTCCTAAACCCTCAAAAACAAGAAATTGTCCGGGTAAAGGCCTTATGAGGAGGGCAAAATGATGGCTTACAAACGTATAAAAGTTTGGAGTGTCCTGTTGCGTCTTTTTCACTGGGCGTTTGCCCTTTCCATCGTTACCCTGTGTATTACCGGCTACTACATCCACAACCCCTTTGCTCTGGGGCCTTGGGAGGGTACGCCTACTACTTTTATAATGGCTAAGACGCGGCTAATACACTTCATAGCGGGTTTTATTTTTATAGCCGCCGTAATAGTACGATTCTACCTCCTGTTCTTTGGCAATCGCTTTGAACGCTTTACCGACTTTGTCCCTATAACTCCCCGAAATTTTAAACGTCTGTTGGCCACTATCAAACATTATCTCTATCTGTCCGATGAGCACGTGCCCCACGGAGGGCATAACCCCTTGGCCGGAACCGTTTATTTAGTGATGCTCTTGTTGAGCATACTCATGATTTTTAGCGGTCTCTTTTTGCTCTTTCCCGAAAGCAGTTTCTGGGTAGGTTGGGGTAAGACCCTATTTGGCACCCAGCAGTCTGCTCGTCTGGTACACTACTTTTTCTTTTGGGTCTTTTTGGTCTTTAGCCTTATTCATGTCTATTTGGTGGTCTGGAACGATATCTTTGGCTGCGAAGCCATAGTGTCCAGTATCTTTTCCGGACGCAAATTTGTTCGTTCAGACAAACATTAGCTTTAAAGGGGCTGGTTGCCTGTGATGGTAAGCAGCCCCTTTGCTTTTTCTAGGTCTTTCGGGTAATTAATGTTGAAAAAGCTAAGTCCCTGAGGGTCAAATTTTCTCCATTCTCTTGGGGTAATAAAACGGGCCCCCTTTCCCTTCAAGAAGTTACGCATCGAACCATGAAGGGCCCTTTTTGAAGACCAGCCTTTAATGAGTAACCTACGATATATCCCAGGGAAGGGGAGTATTTTTCCCTGGTCGTCTACACAAACCACAGCGGGCTCTGGACTCTTAAGGGCCACCTGAATCAGATATTTTAGTAGGTTTACGGCCAAAAGTGGTTGGTCGCACGCGCAGACCAGGAGGAGATCTTGGTCTGCTGTCTCTTTCAGGGGGCCTAACAGGGCCGTTAAGGGGCCGCTTTGGGGAACTTCATCGTAAAAAATTTTGTCCCAAGAAAGGAATCTATACGGATTTTCCATCCCTTTTTGGCCCACCGATAGCCAAACCTCCTGACAAACCTTGCGGAGCCCTTTTAGAGTCCATCCGATGAGAGGCTCTTTATTTAATAAGGCCAGGCTTTTGTTTTTACCAAATCTCTTGGCTTGCCCCCCGGCCAATACAAGGCCTATGGTCCTGTTTGAAGACGGTGGCATCTCCCTTTGGCCTCCCTAAGATAGGGGTTTTCTAACATCAATAATTTTAAAAGTAATTTTAAAAAAAATTTCAGAAACAGGATATCCGTTCATCTTTATCCTTGCTAATAATCTTTTATAGCCATAATTTTCCTTGACACCCCAAGGGGGCACACGTATAAATAGAGCGGCTTAATGAGTGGCGGCTCATTTTTTTGTTGTGTGAGGTGAATTTGTTTCAAAGGCAGACTGTACCATTAGAGCTTGGGTCTAAGCGGTGGTCCAGTATATTTTTTCTGCTCAGGCATTGATGTTTTAAAAAACTAAATAAGGAGGTAGGAGTATGCCGAGCTATGTAAACCCTGAAAAGTGTGACGGATGTAAGGGCGGAGAAAAGACGGCATGTATGTACATCTGCCCGAATGACCTCATGATCCTTGATACTGAGGCAATGAAGGCCTATAACCAGGAGCCAGATCAGTGCTGGGAGTGTTATTCTTGCGTTAAGATTTGCCCGCAGGGCGCCATCTCTGTACGTCACTATGCCGATTTTGCTCCTTTAAATGGTACCTGTCAGCCCATGCGTGGTACCACGGACATTATGTGGACCATTAAGTTCCGTAACGGCGTAGTAAAGCGTTTTAAGTTCCCCATCCGTACCACACCCGAAGGTGAAGCTGATCCTACGGTGGGCAAGCCTGATCCTGATCTTTCTGCAGTGGGTGATAACCGTCTGTTTACCCAGGTTGCGGACAATGTAACTCCGGCGGTTCCTGAAGCTGTAGCATGGAAGTAAGGGAAACAAAACGAAAAATAAAATTTTTTAGATAAAAGGAGGGATATTATGGGTAAGATTTGGTCTTACAATCCTGGGCTTCCTTGTGCTGAGCCCGAGATCGTAGAAAAGGAAACTGATATTCTTTTGGTTGGTGGCGGTATGGCTTGCTGTGGTGCTGCCGTAGAGGCGGTACGTTGGGCCAAGCCTGCTGGCTTGCGGGTCACCTTGGTGGACAAGGCTGCCCTTGAGCGTTCTGGTGCGGTGGCCATGGGTCTTTCGGCTATCAACACCTACATTGGCGAGAATAAGCCTGATGACTACGTCCGCATGGTACGCTGCGACCTCATGGGGATCATCCGTGAAGACCTTTCCTTTGACGTAGGTCGCCATGTTGACGATACCGTACACTGCTTTGAGGAGTGGGGGCTTCCTATCTGGAAGAAGACCGACGATGGTAAGACTTTAGACGGCGCCGAGGCCAAGGCCAAGGGGCTGACTCTTAAGAGCGGTGCCAAGCCTGTTCGTTCTGGTCGCTGGCAGATCATGATCAACGGTGAATCCTATAAGTGCATTGTTGCTGAAGCGGCCAAGAACGCCATGGAACAGCTTGGTGAAAATGGCGAGATCCTTGAGCGTGTATTTATCGTTCGTCCTTTGATGGATGCCAATGAACCCAACCGCTGCTGCGGTGGTGTAGGTTTCTCTGTCCGTGAAAATAAACTTTACATCATCAAGGCCAAGGCTACCTTGATTGCCACTGGTGGTGCGGTTAATATCTTCCGTCCTCGTTCCGTGGGTGAAGGTCAGGGCCGTGCCTGGTATCCGGTCTGGAACCCTGGTTCTGGTTACGCCATGTGTGCCATGAGTGGTGCCAAACTCGTGCTCATGGAAAACCGTTTTGTGCCTGCTCGTTTTAAAGACGGTTATGGTCCGGTGGGTGCCTGGTTCTTGCTCTTTAAGGCCCGGGCTAGCAACGCCTTTGATGAAGACTATATTGCCAAGCACAAGGGTGAGCTCGAGAAGTTTAAACCCTACAGCGAGGCTTCTGTTATCGGTACCTGTCTCCGTAACCACGCCATGCTCATCGAGATGAAGGAAGGTCGTGGTCCTATCTACATCCACACCGAGTGGGCCCTTCAGGAAGCCATGAAGAACATGGATAAGAAACAGTTCAAGAAGCTCGAGGCCGAGGCCTGGGAAGACTTCCTTGACATGTGCGTAACCCAGGCTGGTCTTTGGGCCTGCTTGAACATCGAACCTGAGAAGGTACCTTCGGAAATTATGCCTACTGAGCCTTACTTCCTTGGTTCTCACGCTGGTTGTGCTGGTGCCTGGTGCTGTGGTCCGGACGAAGACTGGGTACCTGACCAGTACAAAGAACCCTGGAAGGAAATCGGTATTTACAACCGTATGACCACGGTTAAAGGTATGTTCTGTGCTGGTGACACCGTTGGTGCTTGTGGCCACAAGTTCTCCTCTGGTGCCCACGTGGAAGGTCGTATTGCGGCCAAGGCCATGGTGAAGTTCTGCCTTGACAACAAAGACTATACTCCTACTCCTAAGGAAGATCCTGAGGCCCTTAAGAAAGAGATCTATGCTCCTTGGTATCGTTTTGAACAGTACAAAGAGGCCACCACTGCTTACGAAATCAACCCCAATTACTTGTTGCCCAAGCAGATTCAGACTCGTCTGATGAAGCTTATGGACGAGTATGTAGCTGGTATCGCTACCTACTACCAGACTAACAAGGTCATGCTTGAGCGTGGTCTTGAGCTTCTCAACATGCTCAAAGAGGATATGCAGCTCGCTGCTGCTCGTGACCTCCACGAGCTCATGAGGGCTTGGGAGAACATCCACCGTGTATGGACTGCTGAGCTCCACCTCCGTCACGTGCTCTTCAGAGAGGAGACCCGTTATCCTGGTTACTACTACCGTGCGGACTTCCCCGAGCTCAATGAGGCTGAATGGCGCTGCTTCACCCTCTCCCGCTACAACCCCGAAAGCGGTGAATGGGAAATGGAGAAGTTCCCCTACGTCCAGATCATTCCTGATCCTCTAGGGCCGTAAGATGGGGCTAATTAGTTAATAAAAACTCCAGGCGTCGTAACCAATACGGCGCCTGGAGTTTTTTTAAGTATTCAGGCCTGAGGCCTCAGAAAAGAGGTTTGAGGTCTGAGTGCAGGAAATTTCGATTACAGGAGGCCAGTATGGGAGAGGGTAAGATCCTCGTTGTGGGAGGAGGAATTAGCGGTCTTACAGCTGCCGTGGAGGCAGCGGAAATGGACTATGACGTGATTCTTATTGATAAGGAGCCTTCTTTAGGGGGTAGGGTAGCGCAGCTACGTTATTATTTTCCTAAACTTTGTCCTCCTACTTGTGGTTTAGAGATCAATTATCGGCGTATTAAGGAGAATCCTCGTATAACCTTTTATACCTTGGCCCAAATAAAAAAGATTGAGGGAGAGCCAGGGAATTACAAAGTAACCGTTGAAATATCTCCGCGTTACGTAAACGAAAACTGTACCTGTTGTGGCGAGTGCGAAAAGGTATGTCAGGGGGAGCGTGTAGACACCTTTAACTTTGGTCTAGGTAAGACCAAAGCTATATATCTGCCCCATGAACATGCGTTTCCTATGCGGTATGTCTTAGATAAGAGTGCTTTGGCCGAGGGGGATCTTGAGCGTATCAAAGAAGTCTGTAAGGCTGGGGCTATTGATCCGGACATGCAGCCTCAGACTCTGGAATTTAATGTAGGGGCCATTATATGGGCCACGGGCTGGAAGCCCTATGACGCCACCAAGATGGACAATCTATGCTATGGGAAATATCCCAACATAATTACGAACATGCAAATGGAACGCCTTGCTGCTCCTAACGGGCCTACCAAGGGCAAGATCCTTCGCCCTTCGGATAATAGTGTGCCCCAGACCATAGCCTTTGTCCAATGTGCAGGTTCAAGGGATGAGAATCATCTACCTTATTGTTCCTATATTTGTTGTTTGGCCTCGTTGAAACAGAGTCTTTATTTTGCCGAGCAAAATCCCGACGGTAAGGTCTATATCTTCTACATAGACATCCGTACACCAGGACGTTACGAAAAGTTCCTTAACCGCGCGAAAGAAGAGGCCAATATAGAATTTATCAAGGGTAAGGTAGCCAAGATAGAGCCGGCAGATAATGATGACCTCGTTGTTATCGCCGAGGATACCTTGAGTGGAAAGAGGGTAGAACAAAGGGTTAACATGGTAATATTGGCCACCGGGATGCAACCAAGCCTTGCTGGTGAAAATATACCGGTCCCCTTAGAGAGGGATGAAAACGGGTTTGTTATACCCAGTGAGGCCAAAGGGATGTATTCCTGTGGTTGTGCCCGTATGCCTTTAGATGTTATGAGCTCTAACGAAACAGCGACAGCAGCGGCCCTAAAGGCCATTCAAACTTTGGTAAGGGGGTAATTCCATGGAAAAGATAGGGGTCTTTATTTGCACCTCCTGTAATATCGGTGACAGGTTAGAAGTTTCGGAACTTGAGGCGGCGGCTAATGAGCAGGGTTGTGCTTATTGTGCCTCCATGCCTTTTTTGTGTGGTAAGGAGGGGGTCTCGGCCATTAAGTCCGCCATCCAAGAGCAGGGCCTTGATAGTGTAGTTATTTGTGGGTGTTCGCAGAGGGTGAACTACGATGTCTTTGATTTTGGTAATGTCCCGGTAGAACGGGTGAGTCTGCGAGAGGGTGTGGTTTGGAGTAGGTGGCCCACTCCTAAAGAAGGTGAGGAGCTTCCAGAGGACGAGAGCCAGATAGAGGTGGCCGAAGGGGTATCTTTTAAAGACGAACTCATGGCCTTGGCCAAGGACTATGTACGCATGGGCGTAGTAAAGATGCAAAAGTATGCTCCTCCAGAGCCCTACAAACCTGAAGAAGAGATATCCTGGAAGATTCTGGTCATGGGAGGAGGGGTTGCTGGTCTTACGGCGGCCCTCGAAGTGGCCAAGGCGGGGTACGAAGCGGTAATTGTAGAAAAAGAAAACGAGTTGGGTGGCTTTGTCGCCAAGATGAAAAAACAGCTCCAGGTAGGGGCCCCTTACAGGGAGTTAGAAGAACCAGTAGTGAAGAAGTTGATTGCTGAGGTAGAAGGAAACGATAAGATACAGGTTATTACTGGTGCCACGGTAGAAAAAATTGCTGGTGCCCCGGGCTTTTTTGATATCACCCTTAAAAAGGGAGGAGGGGAAGATCAGCTGCGTGTCGGAGCCATTGTGGTGGCCACAGGCTGGAAGCCTTATGATGCTAGTAAGCTTGAGGAACCTTATGGTTACGGCAAATATCCTGATGTGGTTACCAATGTCCAATTTGAAGAGATGCTGGCCAAAGGGGAGCTCAAGCGACCCTCTGACGGTTCTCCTGTGAAGAGCGTGGCTTTTATCCAGTGTGCGGGTCAGCGTGATCCGGAGCATCTTCCCTATTGTTCTTCGGTTTGCTGCTTAGTCTCTCTAAAGCAGGCCAAGTTGCTCCGCGAGATGGATGAAGAGGCCAAGGCCTATATCTTTTATAAAGATATGCGGACCATGGGTATATACGAAAACTTTTACCAGAGCCTTCAGAACGATCCGGGAGTATTTCTGACTAAGGCCGAGGTTCAGTCCATTGCTCAAGGCGATGATGGTCGGATGGTGGTAGAGGTGAGTCAGACCCTCTTGGGTGAAGATATGGCTGTCCCTGTAGACTTGGTGGTCTTGGCTACAGGTATGGTCCCCACCACGGCCGATGATCCTATCATCCCTCTGGAATATCGTCAGGGGCCTGGTTTCCCCGAGCTTGAACTCTTTTACGGCTATGCTGACTCCAATTATATTTGTTTCCCTTACGAGACAAGACGTACAGGGATTTATAGCGCTGGGTGTGTGCACCAACCTATGGGCATTATGCAAGCCATGGAAGATGCCACTGGTGCAGCATTAAAGGCTATTCAATGTTTAAAGGCCATTCAGGCCGGCCACGCGGTGCATCCGCGTACCTGGGATTTTGCTTACCCGGAATTCAATTTCAAGCGCTGTACCCAGTGTAAACGGTGTACCGAAGAGTGTCCGTTTGGAGCCCTAGATGACGATCCTAATGGGACTCCTATGCCCAATCCCACACGTTGTCGACGCTGTGGTACGTGTTTTGGGGCCTGTCCGGAACGCGTCATCAACTTCAAGGATTACAATATCGACATGGTTAGTTCCATGCTTAAGGCCTGCGAGATGCCTGAGCCAGACTATGGGCTGTTCCGTATGATAGCCTTTGTATGTGAAAACGACGCCCTTCCCGCCTTAGATATGGCGGCCTATCATCGGGCCAATTTCCCTCTTTCTATTCGTTTTATCCCGGTGCGGTGTCTAGGTGCGGTAAACGTGGCCTGGGTGCGTGATGCTATGAGCGGTGGTTGGGATGGAGTATTGATGCTTGGTTGTAAATATGGAGAAAATTATCAGTGCCATTTTGTTAAGGGAAGCGAATTGGCCAATCGTAGAATGGAAAACGTGGCCGAAACTTTACAACAGTTAGCCTTAGAATCTGAACGTGTGGTCCTTCACGTAGTGGCCATTGATGAGTATGATAAAGTACCCAAGTTGCTCCAAGAATTTCAGGAGAGCATGGAAGCCATAGGTGAAAGTCCGTTTAAAGGTTGGTAAGGAGGAGGGTTATAATATGGCGCGTATAATCGAGCCGGATCTGAATTTTGTAAAAGGCGTAATAGATGCTGGCGGTGACACGCTCAAAAAGTGTTACCAGTGTGCCACGTGTGCCGTGGTCTGTCCGCTGTCTACCAATGAAAATCCGTTCCCACGTAAGCAAATGATTTTGGCCCAGTGGGGTATGAAAGAGCAGATAGCGCGTGATCCCAGTATATGGCTGTGTCACCAGTGTAGCGACTGTACGGCCTATTGTCCCAGGGGTGCTCGTCCAGGGGATGTATTAGCGGCTATTAGGAGCATGGCTATTCGAGAATATGCAGAGCCCAAGATTCTCTGGTCTCTTTATAACAACCCTGCTGGTCTCATAGTGCTGTTCGGGGTGGCTTTAGTAGTGGTGTTAGCGGCGATTCTGGCGGCCAATCATGGTATGCCTGAACTGGAAGTGCCTGTAAAGTTTTCCCATGGACTATTCCACGGTTTCTTGCCGGTACTTTACGTAGACGCCATCTTTTTACCGGTAGCTGGTTTTGCCGCCTTGATTGCTATTCGTGGTATTGCCAATATGTGGAAGCAATTTACAACGGGTCTTGACATACCCGAGGCTTATAAACCCACCACCATGGAGATGATTACGCGTTACATCATTCCCACTTTTAAGGAGATCCTTGATCACGAGCGTTTCAAAAAGTGTGGGGTAAATTACGAGCGTTTTAATGGTCACCGCTATTTGCTTTACGCCTTTATTGTCCTTTTTGTAGTGACTAATATCGTGTTTATAGGCGCTGACTTTTTGGGTTTCCATACGCCCTGGCCCTTGTGGAATCCGGTCAAGATTTTTGCTAATTTGGGTGCAGTTATCCTGATCTACGGTAGTGTTCTCCTCATCCAGAATCGTAAGGCCCGCGAAGCCGAAGGTAATCTATCTGGTTCGTATGCTGATTGGTTTTTGCTGTATCTCATTCTATTTATCGGCATTACCGGTTTAGGTGCGGAGATACTGCGTATTCTAGGTTTGCGGTTGGCTTATGCCGTCTATATCTTCCATCTCATGTGTGTATTTGTCCTCTTCTTGGGATTACCTTTTTCCAAATTTGCCCACTTACTTTATCGTTCCACGGTAATGGTATATGATCGTTATGTTACTGATGTAAGGGCGCGTATGGAGACTTCAGCGCCAGCGGCTACAGTGGTAGAGGAGGCAGCAGCCGCAGGGGAAGAATCTTCAGAAGAAGCGGCTGCTGAAGAGGGGCAACAAGAAGCGCAATAGTCAGTCTTCTCTTGACAGTAAGTAGGTTGCTGTTATATTTCCAACGGCAGGTCTGGAGACGGACCTGCCGTTTTTGTGGAGAGGTTCCCGAGTGGTCAAAGGGGTCGGGCTGTAAACCCGATGGCTCAGCCTTCGGAGGTTCGAATCCTCCCCTCTCCACCAGCTCTTGGGCATTAAGCTTGGGGGCGGGAATAGCTCAATTGGTAGAGCATCAGCCTTCCAAGCTGAGGGTTGCGGGTTCGAGTCCCGTTTCCCGCTCCATTTTTTTATATTACGGGGCCCACGTAGCTCAGTCGGTAGAGCACTTCCTTGGTAAGGAAGAGGTCACCGGTTCGATTCCGGTCGTGGGCTCCATCTTATTTCGGAAGGAGGTAGCGAGATGAGCAAGCAGAAGTTTGAGAGGCGGAAGCCGCACTTGAACATTGGGACGATAGGTCACATAGACCACGGGAAGACGACGCTGACCAGTGCGATAACAAGGGTTT
>Ga0256840_1003138_pt1 | contig 13684 bp, 15 predicted proteins | sample 355202metaG_FD_185969 | JGI IMG/M metagenome (GOLD analysis project Ga0256840, IMG submission 185969) | Hydrothermal vent microbial communities from Mid Atlantic Ridge, Atlantic Ocean - 355-202 | ecosystem: Environmental > Aquatic > Marine > Hydrothermal vents | place: Atlantic Ocean: Mid...
GCCAAATAATTCCGTGATCGGGCGCGATCATGTCTATTTCCCAGCCAGCTTCCTGGACGTTGGATAAAGTCTTTTGGACCATGTTACCGTAAGGCAAAATGATATTGGCATAATAGTGTTTGGCCTCAGCCAAAAGCATGGATAAGTCTAATTCGTCGTCAAAACGTTCACTGGTCGCTACGTTTTGACCAAAACCGTCGTTGGAAATAAGCAATTTGTCTTCAGGGATATAAGAAAACATGCTATCAGGCCAGTGAAGCATTCTGGTTTCTAAAAATTTTACGGTTTTTTTGCCCAAGGAAAGCACTGTGTCGTTTTTAACCACCTCATAAGGCCAATCAGGTTGATGAAAGTGATCCAGCAATGCCTTTTGGCCCATGGTCGAGCAAAATATTTTTTCTGGCTTGGCCATTTCTACCATAAAAGGCAGTGCCCCGGCATGGTCCATTTCCACGTGGTTGACTACTATGTAATTTATGTCACTTACCTTTACTAATTTGCTGATTTGATGGTATAAATCCCACTTAAACTTTTCTGGAACAGTATCAAATAATGTAATTTTTTCGTCTAAAACCAAATAGGCATTATAAGTCGTGCCTTTATCGGCTAAAGAGTAGCCATGAAAGTTGCGCAAGTTAAAGTCAACTACCCCTACCCAATATATATTTGGTTTGATTTCTACAACTGCCATCTTTAAAACTCCTTTAGCAATTTTTAAAAAAATAACAAAGACGCATCCCCAACCTAGAGATACGTCTTTGTGCTATGTGATTTAATTGGTTAGAACCGATTAGACTTTAATCTTCTTGAGGACTAAATTGTTCTTTGCCTGCTCCGCAAACCGGACAAAACCACTGTTCAGGCAAATTTTCAAAACTAGTGCCTGGTTCTACGCCATTGGCCGGATCTCCTTCCTGGGGATCATATACATAGCCACAGACGTTACAAACGTATTTTTTCATTTTTGACTCCTTTAATTTTAACCCAAGGGTTTAAAACTTTTTTTACTTGCTCCACAAACAGGACATCTCCAGTCTTCAGGCAAATCTTTAAACGGAGTGCCTTTGGGGATCTTTCCCTTGCGATCACCCTTGTCAGGATCGTAAATATAACCACAATTGGCTACCTGACATTGATACATCTCTGATGCTTTGGCCATAATATTTTCCTTTGTTTTTTTTCGTTATTTTTCTTGTTTCCAAAGGCCGTGCAAATTGCAATAAGCTCTGGCAGTTACCTTTTCTGCATTTATGGAAAATTCAGCCTCAGGTGCATCTCCTGGTTTTAAAAATTGTAAATAAGCTTTGTTGTCTGCAATTAATTCAATCCATTCAATGTAGTGCTTTTCTTCCATAGGATGGTTTACGCTGCCAACCTGGACTTTATACCCTGTATCAGTCTTTTCTATGACAGGCACGTGTTTTTCCTGAGCTGCATCTACTGTATTTTCTGCGTAAAGTTTCATCGGTTGATTACAGCAAACCAGTTCACCTGCCCCAGAATGAACCATCTCAACAATGTTGCCACATACCTCACACTTGTAAATTTCCAAAACTTTTGTCATGACTTGACCTCCTAAAAATTAAAAAAGTTAAAGTAAAATTTATACCTTAGGAGCATAATAACATCTCTTGGGAGAATCAACTAGATTTTCTTTTTTGAGCTGTTTAATGGCCTCAGTTACCTCTTTTGTCTCTATGCCCAATTCTTTGGCTATTTCTGCTGATTTTAAAGGTTTACCTGCTTTTTTTAAAACTTCTAAAACCTTTTCTTTCATTTAATACCTCCTTGTTTTTGATAATGATTACTATTAAGCTTTTAATGAGTTTTGTCAAGTTTAAATTATATTTCTAGAATTATCTATTTGAGCTTATAAGACGCGTCTGCAAAAACTTTGTTTTCCTAGTTCGGCTTAAAATTGCAAAACAAACGTTCAATTATTTAAATTAGTTAGAATTCAACTCGTTGGGAGAAAAGGCAAATTTTTATTTTTTGCAGTTTCGTCTTAAAATAAATTTTTCCAAAAGCAGGTTCATAACTTTATTGATCTGAGCAAATTTTTCTGTGGGGGCTAAGATTTGTTCTGGGGTCTGCACAAAGGTAGAATTATCCATTTCATCTTGACAATGAGTGATGAGATTTTGGGCGCTTTCCGGGGTTGTTTCTAGGTGAAATTGAAGGGCAATTATTTTTTCGTTTAAAACAAAGCCTTGGTTGGTGCAAGCTTGACTAGAACCAATGAGTTTTGCTCCAGCAGGCAAGTCAAAGGTATCACCATGCCAGTGGAATACGTCAAATCGTTTGGGTAAGACAGTATTCAGAAAGCTGTTTTTAATTTGCTCAGATTTGATCAGTTCAAACCAGCCGATTTCCCGAAATTTATTTGGGTAAACTTTGGCCCCTAGGACCGTTGCCAAAAGTTGAGCTCCCAAACAAATTCCCAAAATAGGTTTATCTGTATTTATGGCCTGCTCAATAAATTTCTTTTCAGTTTTAAGCCAAGGATATTGGACTTCGTCGTAAACACCCATTGGGCCCCCCATGATAATTAAGAGATCAAATTGAGAGGGATGGGGAAGTTCTTCGGTTTGATAGAAGGGCGTGCAAGTAATAGAGCAGTGATGATCTAAAAAAAATTTTTCCATACTTCCCAAACCTTCAAAAGGCACGTGTTGTAAGTAGTGAATGCGCATTTTTTTCCTCCTTTTGTTGACTGACGTAAATGCAAAAAATCAAAATTGTGTCTTTACAAAGCGGTTTGCTTATAACTAGTTTAAATTATTTAGCTTCTTTGTCGTTTAAACTTTGTCAATCCTAACTAAACAAAGTTTTTGCAAAAGCATCTTTATTTAAAAAAAATATGATTGTCTTTAGACCAATTTTTCTACTTTAAAATTGGTTATGTTTTTGATTTTATTGTCAAAAATTATTCCAATTCCATAGACGTGAGTAAAATTTAAGTATTTTTCAAAATATCTCTTATTTTTGATTTGTTTTAAGGGGTCTTCATTTTTGACTTTAAATTCAAAAATATAAACTTTATCGTCTAAAATTACGCTTAAGTCTATTCTGCCCTTACAGGTAATGTCTTCTGCCTGAACGTCAAATCCTGCGCCCGTTAAGTAGGCATACAAGATACTGCCGTAAAAACCTTCGTATTTAGACAGGGCATTTTTGACGTAATTGGTATAGGCAATGGAGGCAAACAGAGATCTTAAGACGTCTTCTAATTTATCTAATTTGGATTCGATAAAAATGTCGTATAATAGATCCAGATAAGTTTCTTTTTCCCTTCGATCCGAGACTAAATAGTCAATTAAATAGTCATTAAAACTCATTTTTACTTCTAAATTGGGAAAACTTAAAACGTATTTTGTCTTTTTAAGGCGTTTTTTTAGATCTTTAATGGTCAAATAGCCAGATTGAAACATTACAGTCTCAACTTCTAATCTTTCCAGGTCAAAACTGGAAAGTATTTTTTCGTCTGTTTCTAGACCTTCTAACTGAATGGGATCGTAGGTTTTTTCTTGAAAGAGTTTGATCAAAAAAGATGGAGTTCCACTTTCAAACCAATAATTTTTAAATTCAAAATTATTGCGGATAAAGAGCAAGATGTCAAAAGGATTATACACTCTTTCTGTTCCCAAGAAGTTATATCCATTATACCATTTTTTTACCTCTTCTAAGTCAATACCTTTTAAGTGTTCTTCAAAATTTACCTCTAAGTCTTTGGGCAAGTATCCACAAATATATGCAAATTTAGGAGTTAGAGAAATGTCTTCCAAGTTATTTAAGCCGCTAAAAATAGAGACTTTGGAGAACTTGCTCACTCCTGTAATAAAGACAAACTTGATGTATTCGTCCAAGTCCTTGAGCACAGAGTAAAATCCCTTTAAACATTCTCTGGCCTCTTTAGCCACTTCTATGTTTTCAAGATTGTCTAAGATGGGCTTGTCGTATTCGTCTATTAACACTACGACTCTGGACTTGAATTTATTTGCTGTTTTTTCAATCAGTTCTTTTAAACAACCGCTAGAAAGCTTGTTTTCTACACAGTTAACTTGAAATTTTTCTTGATAACTTCTTAAAATAGTCAAGGCAGTGCGTTCAAGGTCGAAACGATTTCTTAAAATTCCAGCCCAACTTATTTTGATTACTGGATGGGGAGGAAAGTCGTACTTGTCGTAAATGTAGAGTCCTTTAAACAGTTCTTTTTTCCCTTCAAAGATAGCCTTTAAGGTGCTTACAAACAAAGACTTTCCAAAGCGTCTAGGTCGGGATAAAAAAACGTATTTATAGTTTTGAATAAGTTCTAAGGCCTCTTGGGTTTTGTCCACGTAAACGTAATTTTCTTCTCTTATCTCAGAAAAGGTTTGAATGCCTATGGGAAGTTTTTGCATACTGCTCCCTTTTTAATTTACTGGTTTTGCCCAAAGTCTAAATAAATTTCTTTGAACAAAACAAGGCAAGTTTTTGGGATCTAGCCTAGCCCTAACAAAAGGGATAAAATCAGGCGAAAAAGCCAAGTCAGTTTTTCCGCTCCAGTTTTGTTGAAGTAGTTTAACCAAAGGAATGGCCCCTGGTTTGGTATAGCTCCGTTTATGCTTATTTAACCAAGTTATGCACTTAGCTAGAGCAGGGTAGTGTTTTTGATAAAATATTTGCTGGGACTGGATAAAAAACGATTCCTTTTGTTTGGACGGACAAAGGTCAAAGAAATGAACCATTTTAGCTTGAGGGTAAAAATATACTTTTTTGTTTTTTTTAGCCAAGGTTTGAAATAAGTCTGCATCTTCAAAGTAAAGAAAAAACCTTGGGTCAAATTGGGCTAACTCTTTTTTGATCAAAAAGGCAGCTCCAGATAAAAAAGGGGTTAAGATCGGTTCGTTTGTTTGCCAAAATTTTAGGGAGTAACTTTCCCAATATCGGCTGAACTGTTTGGGTAAGAGAAAACGCAAGAGAACAGTTTTTAAGGTTGGGGGATAAAAAGGAGGCTGAGGGATAGTCATTGCTGGGTCTAAAAATATTTTTGGACCAACTGCATCTGCATTTTTTTGTTGGGCAAAAGAGAGCAGTTTTTTGATCGTATTTGGAGGTAGATACGCATCTGGATTTAAAAAAAACACGTACTTGCCCTTGGCTTTGCTAACTCCTAGATTGGCTGCAGTTCCAAAGCCCAGGTTTTTGGGACTAAAAACGAGCTGTAAAGGATATTTTTGACTCAGACCAGACAACAGAGTTTGTTGCACTTTGTCTGCGGAGTTATCAATGATAATAACTTCTGTTTTTACGTTTTGTTCAAATAGCAAAGAGACGTACTTGGCTATTTGTTTGGCCAGATAATAATTGACAATAATTATTGAGACCTCGATCAAAATAAATCACAATCTCCTAAAGTATAAAAAAAGTTATTATTAGCAAAGTCCCAGTCCAATTTTTCCCAAAAAGTTTTTCCTCCTGGAATAATGGGGATGGATACAGGAACAGGAGTATATCCCATTTCTTTTATGATTTTGTGGACGTAACTATTTTGGGGAAAGCCCAAAATTATAGGTTTTTTAAATTCTTGCCACAGACAAAACAAAAGTTTTTTTAACTGAGTAACTCCCAAAAAGTCAATGAGCTTAAGGTGATCTCGTTCTATTTTGAGGATGGCGAGACTTTTTAATTTGTGGAAAAAAGTGGTAAGACCAAAAAAAGCATATTTTTTAGGCGAGCAAACATAACGCCAAGACAAGTAATTAAATTCTTTGAACAGGCAAAGGGGATGAACTTTTGCGTCCTGTTTGGCCAGTTGATTAATTTGATTTTGATAGTTGGCCACAGAATCAAGAGCAATTAATCTTACACCAAAACCTTTCCAGGTTCTTATCTTCTCCACTCTGGTCTCTAAAGCAGGTTTTGTTTTTCTATAGCCCAAAAGCAATTTGCCCAGTCTATAATGTCTTTCTCCAGGAAAACCGTATAGATAAATGTTTTTGTTTTCACCTGTAAATTGGTTAAAAAATTCTTGAACGGTCAGAGCAAATAGTCCTCGTTTTTTTACGACGTACATTCGGTATTCTTTTTTGCACATACAATCTACGAGCTGAGCGCATCTATAGATTTGGCCGTTAAAGGCAAAAGGCGCGGGTAAAGCTGCACATTGAGCTACGATTCCACGTCCTACGTGTTCGCAGACCATAATTTCGGTGCCATAAGGATTGGCTAGAAATTCCCATTCCCATAACTCTTTGGGCTTGACTTGACCAAATACCTCTTGAAATAACCGGCAAATATCTGTTTGATCTCCTTTTTGATAGGGACGAATTAAAAATTTACCATCTGCAGTAGTTATGCTTAACATTTACAACCTCTTTTTGCGTACGGCATTGCCCTTTATTTTTGCCTTAAGCAGTTGTTTAGCAGTTTTGCTTTTTGAGAATACACTTGCCCGGGAAGAAGTCAAGTCTAGGATGTAGAACTGTGAACTTAGAAAAACGATTTGGTCTGAGGTTTGGTTGTTGACTCTTGAGATTTAATGTGTCAAAAAAAAGTAATTAATAACAAAGAGGTAGTCTAAATGAACTGGGATTGGGATAAGTTACAAGAAAAAAAGAACAAACAATCTTTTGGGGTGAAAAAGCCGGATTTTAATTTTGATCATACCTTTAAAAAATGGAACTTTAAAGGTCCTAGCCCGTATTGGATAGCTCTCATTGGATTATTGTTGTGGTTAGCTAGTGGCATTTATACTGTTGGTCCAGACGAGGTGGGAGTAGTTCAGCGTTTTGGTAAGTTTAATCGGATTACAGGACCTGGACCTCACTATCATTTGCCTTATCCAATAGAAAAAGTCCATACCCCTAAGGTTACGAGAATTCAACGTATAGAAATAGGATTTCGCACTATCTCTTCGGGGATTGGTGGTCAGGCTTTACAGTACAGATTGGTTCCAGAAGAATCATTAATGCTTACAGGAGATGAAAACATTGTAGATGTCCAATTTATCGTTCAGTACCAAATTAATAATCCTATAGATTACTTGTTTAACATTGCTGATCCCAAGAAAACAGTCAAAGACGCTGCTGAAGCGGCTATGCGCGAAGTGATAGGCAATAACGACATTGATTCTGTTTTAACCACAGGCAAGTTGGTCATTCAAAATGATACTAAGGAGTTATTACAAAACATTTTAAATAAGTACAAAAGCGGGATCAAAGTAATAGCCGTTCAGCTTCAAGACGTCCATCCACCTCAACAAGTAGTTAATGCCTTTAAAGACGTGGCTAGCGCCAAAGAAGACAAAATACGCTACATTAACGAGGCCGAAGCCTATCGTAATGACATTTTGCCCAGAACTAGAGGACAAGTGGCTGAAATTTTAAATAAAGCCCTTGCCTATAAAGAAAACGTAGTCAAAAAAGCAGAAGGAGAAAGCGCTAGGTTTCTTTCGGTGCTCAAGGAATACAAAAAAGCTCCAGACATAACTAAGACGAGGATGTACATTGAGACCTTAGAAAATGTTTTTTCCAGTCCAAACGTTTCTAAGGTTATTTTAGATAAAAAACTATCTCAAACTCTAATTCCTTATTTACTTTTAGAACAAAATAAGAATTTAGATCAATTCAAAACAGATAGAGGTATGCAGTTAAATAAGAGGAGCAGGAAATGAAGAAATTTTCTTCAGTATTGTTAGTGGTTTTAATTTTGCTAGGAATAGTTGGCTGGTTTTCAGTCTTTAGCGTAGATCAAACCCAAACTGCCTTGGTCTTAGAATTGGGCAAGCCGGTTAGTGATGCCTTAAAGCCCGGCTTGCATTTTAAACTGCCCTATCAAAACGTTATTTATTTTGATGCCCGAGTCTTGGAGTACGACGCACCGCCAGCTGAAGTTTTGACCAAAGATAAAAAAAATTTGGTGGTGGATAATTATTCGCGGTGGAGGATCGTTGATCCCCTTTTATTTTACAAAAGTGTTCAAACCATCCGCAAAGGCATTTCCAGAATAGATGACATCGTCTATGCTCAGTTAAGAGTTGCCTTGGGTAGGTATCTTTTGACTGAGATCGTTTCTACCAAGAGAAATGAAATTATGCAAAAGGTAACTTATAATTGTGATAATTTGTTGCGTAATTATGGGATAGCAGTTTTAGACGTAAGGATTAAAAGAACAGACCTTCCGCCAGAAAATGAACGAGCCATTTACAATAGAATGAAAGCCGAGCGGGAAAGACAGGCCAAAATGTATCGTTCAGAAGGTAAAGAAGAAGCCGCCAAAATTAGATCAAAGGCAGATATGGAACGCGCGGTAATGTTGGCTCAGGCCAAAAAACAGGCTGAAGAGCTAAAGGGGCAGGGCGAGGCCTTGGCTACGGCTATTTACGCCAAAGCCTTGAGCCAAGGACCTAACTTTTATGAATTTTATAAAAGTTTGCAGGCCTATAAAAGTGCCTTAAGTAAACAGACTCAATTTATCTTGACTCCCCAAACTGAGTTTTTGCGTTTTCTAAAAGAAAAATAATCCAAATTTTAGACAGAGAAGGAGCTTATGTTAGACGACGTTTCCAAGTTAAAACTTTTGGGCCAAAGTAAAACCAAGTATCCCACCAAGGTTGATCAAAACATTTTAGAGTGTTTTCCCAATCGTTTTCCCGAGCGAGATTATTGGGTATGTTTAACAACAGATGAATTTACCTCCCTTTGTCCAATGACCGGTCAACCTGATTACGGCACGATTACCATTAAATACAGGCCTGACCAACTCTGTATCGAGTCAAAATCCCTTAAATTTTATTTGTTTAGTTACCGACAAGAACCTACGTTTATGGAAACTGTGGTCAATAGAATTTTAGACGATTTGGTCAGTGTGGCTCAGCCAAGAGAGATGATCGTAACAGGTAAGTTTAAACCTAGAGGTGGGATCGTCATCGAAGTTGAAGCTAAATATTTACTTGACAAAAAAACAAAGAGAAATTAAAAAGAATTTTCTTTTGGGACAAGGTGGTTAAGAGTTTTCAAATTTAAAAAATTAAAAAAAGTTGACAACTAGCTAAAAGATAGTTAAAGAAGGCGTTCCTTTGACGTTGTAGTTGGGGGATCGTCTAATGGCAGGACGACGGGTTCTGGCCCCGTTAGTCAAGGTTCGAATCCTTGTCCCCCAGCCAGTTGAAGGTGTTTGTGGAAAAAGCGTCCCCATCGTCTAGCCCGGTCCAGGACATCGGCCTTTCACGCCGGTAACAGGGGTTCAAATCCCCTTGGGGACGCCATTTTTTATCCCTCCTTTGCTTGGTCTTGTGTTTTATCTAATAAGTTCCCAACCAAAAAAATGAGATATGCGTTATTTTCGCCTGACTTCTTTGTCTTGTGCTGATTTGAGTTTGGATTTGTTGCGAGCTGAAGGGTTTTCCTTTGATTTAAGCTTAGAAAATTTTATTTTTAGTTTGAGTCAAGAGCCTTTTTCTGCAGGGAATTCCTTGGCCCATTATTTTGGTTTGATTTATTTGCAGGACAAGTCGTCTTATTTGCCCCCTTTGGTTTTAAATCCTAGGCCCGGGAGTATTGTTTTGGACTTGTGCGCTAGTCCTGGGAGTAAAACTGGAGTTTTGTCTTGGCTGGTAGGAAGTGAGGGGTTAGTTGTTGCCAACGAGCCTAGTTTTTCACGTTTGGCTACGCTTAGGCAGAATTTGAGGCGGTGTAACCAACTAAACGTGATCTGCACGTCTTATCGAGGAGAACTTTTTCCTTTAGTTAGAGGTTTTGATTACGTTTTAGCCGACGTTCCTTGTAGTGGTTGGGGAACGATTGAAAAAAATCCGCAAGTAAAAAAAATTTGGACTCAAGACAAGTTGGACCATCTGTTATCTCTTCAGCGTAAAATTTTAAAACGGGCAAGTCAGCTTTTAAATCCAGGGGGGAGATTGGTTTATTCTACGTGTACGACCAACCAACGGGAAAATGAAGATCAGATTGCTTGGGCCGAGCAGGAGCTTGGACTGGAAAGATTGCCAGTAGAAGATAAGTGGAGGATTGGCTTTCAGCCCGGCAAGTTAACCAATACCTATCAAATACCTTTAGCCGAGGGAGAACAACAAGGTTTTTTTTTGGCTTTGCTCACTAAGCCAGGGGAAAAACGTAATTCTTATGGTGGGAGCCAAGAAAAATTCCGTTTTCAGGAATGCAAGCTGAACTTGGAGTTGGAGGTGGCAGGCAAATTAGCTTGTTTTGAGCAAAAGGTATTTTTTTTGCCTGAACGTGCTTTGTCCTGGACTGGTGGGTTAAAGTTTAAAGGCACGTTAATTGGCAAACTAACTAAAAAAGGCTTAAAACTTTGGCCTGGATTGCGTTGTTTAAAGGACGCAGAGTTTAAAATTCGTCTTTCTGAGTTGAAAGAGTTAAAAAAAATTATGCGGGGAGAACGCATAACAGCTTCCCTCCCTGACGGTCAAGGTTTGTTGTGTTATTTTGATCTGCCTTTGTGTTGGGTAAAAGTTAAAAATAAGCGAATTATTTGGCAGTATTTTTAAGTATTTTTTGTGCAGGATGATTGTAAACTTTGATTAACGTAATGGGAGAGCAAGGTCGGAAAGATGTTGGGAGCATTTAGACGGAGAAAACAGTTAATTGGTGCACGAGGAAAAAGTTTATTCGTTGAATTAAATCAGTTCGTGTTTAAAACAGGTAAGGATGTTCTTTTAGCTACGTTTGAGCAATTGAAACAAACAGGCATAACTGGTCTTATTTTAAATAAAGGTATTTTAAAAGAATTTTATGCACATCTCTCCCTGGACTGGAAGATAATCGTTCAGCTTTCGGCAGCAAGCAAACACGGACTTCCCTATTATAATCGCACCTTAATTTGCACGGTAGCCGAGGCTTTGCGTTTGGGCGCGGATGCTGTAAGCGTTCAATTGATTTTGGGTAACGACTTAGAAGATAAGATGTTACAGGACCTTAGTTTGGTTGTAGATGACGCCCATCAGCTAGGCATACCTGTGCTGGTGGACCTTCGTCCCCAAGGAGGACAAATAGTTAACGAATTTGACCGGGGATTGTTGGATTATTGCCTTGGAATGGGAGTAGAGTGGGGAGCGGATTTGATTGCGATAAATATTGGAAAAAAGGATACTGCCTCTAACTTTATGGCCAATTGTCCAGTGCCCTTGCTCGTAAAGTTTAGCCATAAGAACTTGGATTATTGTTATAACTTTATCCAAAAAAACGCGCCTGACCAGTGGGAAGGAATTTGTCTAACCGACGTGCTCCTGGAACAGGATAGTTGGTCAGAAGACTTGGCCAAGTTGAAAAGTAAATTAGAGCGAAGAAGAGGTTAATTTTATGGAATTTTTTAAGGTATTATCGCTAGAAGAGATGAAAAAATTATTTTTAAGTTTAAGTTTTCAATCTAGAATAGAAGAAGTAGAACTTAGTCAAAGTTGTTTTCGAGTGCTTGCCGAAGACGTAGTAGCCACTCACAACTGGCCTTTAGCTCATCGTTCGAGTATGGATGGTTATGCCTTGCGAGCTCAAGATACCTTTGGGGCCAGTGAAAATAATCCGGTTTATTTGAAGTTAAAAGGTGAGCTAAAAATAGACGAACGACCAAACATTGAACTACAAAGGGGTGAATGCATAGGAGTTGTTACTGGAGGATTAATTCCCAAAGGAGCAGATAGCGTTTTGATGGTAGAATATACTGAACGTCTTGGCAATACCTTGGAAGTTAAAAAAAGCGTCTATCCTCAGGAAAATATTATCTTGGCCGGGGAAGATTTTGGGCAGGGAGAAAAGGTTTTGTCCCAAGGTAAGCGTATAGGTTTTAAAGAGATTGGGGCCATGGCCAGTTTGGGTTTGGCCAAAATTAAAGTTTATGCAAAGCCAAGGGTTGGAATTATTTCTACAGGGGATGAATTGATCGAAGTAAATAAAATGCCCAGCTTGGGGCAAGTTAGAGACGTCAATTCTTATACGTTACGAGCCTTGCTGGCCAGAGAGCACATAGAAGGTAAAATTTATCCTTTAGTTAAAGACGATAAAAATCAACTTACGGACCGAATTAACCTGGCTTTGCAAGAAAACGACGTAGTTTTGCTTTCTGGGGGCAGTTCTGTAGGCACGCGGGATCTAACTTTGGAGGTTTTACAAGAAATGAAGGACGCTCAGGTCCTTTTGCATGGGCTTGGTTTAAGTCCGGGCAAGCCTACGTTATTGGTAAAAATTGGCGAAAAGTTTGTTTTTGGCCTGCCCGGACAGGTAACCTCTGCTCAGATCGTATTTATGATAGTAGTAGCTCCTTTTTTGCGCATTTGGGAAAGAGAAGAAAATGTCTTTCAAAATCTCTGGCCGTGTAAAGTCAAGGCGGTTTTAAGCAGAAACATAGCTTCTGTGTCTGGACGTTTTCATTTGGTGCGAGTTAAGTTAGAGCAAAAAGAAGACCAATACGTAGCCACCCCTATTTTGGGCAAGTCAGGTTTGCTTAAACCTTTGTTTTTGGCTGATGGGTTGTTGCCTATTGCTGAGAATCTTGAAGGTATAAGTGCAGGTGCTTTAGTGGAAGTCTGGAAGTTTTAATTGGCTTCAGGTCCTTGCAATTTTGAACGGGACGTAGGACAATAAACGTTTTGTTGAGCAAGAGGTTTTGGTTCGTAAACCAAAACTGGGTTGGTTAAATTAGCAGTTTTTAGAATGTCTGCGCGCACCCCGATAAAACTTCCTAACCAAGGCGGGTAAAATAGAGAATGAATTGGCTTTGTCCAGATTTTATTTTGCCAGATCACAGTAGGCCCAGGTAAAACCGAACGTGCATAGTAGGAATAAGGACTTACGTTGTGTAAAATTATTTTTTTCATTTGCGGCCAAGAAAACCATTTGGCTTTAGCTAGAGGAGAATTGGCCGGAGCAAATACTTTTTTTTGCCAATAGTAAAAAGAGTATTTGTTTAAAAAGGCTATAAGCAGACCTTTTTTAACTATTCTCTTGGCCTCCTCTAAAATTATCTCAGGCTGATCTACAAATTCTAGGACTAAGAGAATAGCTCCAAAGTCAAACTCGTTTTCGGAAAAGGGAAGAGAGCTTAAGTCAGCCAAGGCCAAAGGAATTTTGTCTTTGGTTGTTTTGCGGGCAGCCTTTAGCATGTAAGGATTTTTATCTACTCCCATCACTTCAAATCCTGTTTGGGAAAAAAAGTTTAAAAAACTACCCGGTCCGCAACCTAAATCAATAAGGCTTTGTTTTTTTCTAGGCCAAGTAGAAATAAGATGAGCCAATAATTTTTTCTCTTGGGATAAAATAAATTGACCACGCTCACTTTCAAGCCATTTACAGTAATTTTGAACTTCTTGGGCAGACCACATAAAACTATTTCTAATTAAAAATTAAAGTCTAGACAAGTTAAATCCTTGAATTTTTAAATTTTTTAGCTAACCATATAAATCTGCTTGGATTATAAAAAAAATTTTGCTATCAAACCTAGGTTAATAGTCTGAACTTGTAAGGGCAGGTTTCTGTTGGTTTTGTCAATATTCGTGTGGTGCTTAGCAAGTAAAGAATAACCAATTTTAGAACAATTGTAATAAAAAGAACAAAAGGTGAGAAGGGTATGGAAGAAAAAAAGAGTCATTTTATTCGTCAGATCATTGAACAGGATCTCAAAACAGGCAAACATCAAACCGTGATTACTAGATTTCCGCCAGAGCCAAATGGTTATC
>Ga0256840_1003139_pt1 | contig 13684 bp, 7 predicted proteins | sample 355202metaG_FD_185969 | JGI IMG/M metagenome (GOLD analysis project Ga0256840, IMG submission 185969) | Hydrothermal vent microbial communities from Mid Atlantic Ridge, Atlantic Ocean - 355-202 | ecosystem: Environmental > Aquatic > Marine > Hydrothermal vents | place: Atlantic Ocean: Mid...
TTTGGTAATTGAATCATCTTCATCAATTGTATTTGTTGAGGAGATAATTTTTGTAATAATTTAAAATTTAAACTTTGTTTTAGCATTGACTAGTTTGAAATGACTTTGGTTAAAAATACAAAAAAAACATAGTATAAGGTATACTATGTTTTTAAAATTTGTGAATTAAAATTCTGCATTTTGCGGTGTACGTGGATAAGGAATTACGTCGCGTATATTTCCCATTCCTGTTGTAAATTGAACTAAACGTTCAAACCCAAGCCCAAAACCGCTGTGAACAGCTGTTCCAAATTTACGAGTATCTAAATACCACCATAATTCTTTCTCATCAATATTTAACTCGGTAATTTTTTGCATTAAAACATCTAAACGTTCTTCACGCTGACTTCCACCAACTATTTCTCCAATTCCAGGAAATAAAACATCCATAGCTCTTACCGTTTTGCCATCCTCATTTAAACGCATATAAAATGCTTTTATATTGGCTGGGTAGTCAAATAAAATAACAGGACATTTAAAATGTTTTTCAACTAAATAACGTTCATGTTCACTTTGTAAATCTGCTCCCCATTCGTTAATTAAATATTGAAATTTTTTCTTTTTGTTAGATTTCTTAAAATATCAATTGCTTCAGTATAACTAACACGTTTAAAATTGTTATTAACAACAAAGTTTAGCTTTTCTAACAACGACATTTCGCTACGTTCTATAGTTGGTTTCGTTTTATCATCTTGCGTTAATCTATTATCTAGAAAAGCTAAATCATCTTTGCAATTTTCTAAGACATAGGAAACAACAGATTTTATAAAATCTTCTGCTAAATCCATATTGTCATCTAAATTGTTGAAGGCAACTTCAGGTTCAATCATCCAAAATTCAGATAAGTGACGTGTGGTATTTGAATTTTCAGCTCTAAAAGTTGGTCCAAAAGTGTATACTTTTCCTAAGGCCATTGCGTAGGTTTCAGCTTCTAACTGGCCTGAGACTGTTAGACTTGTGGTTTTTCCGAAGAAGTCTTTAGCGTAATCAACAGTTCCGTCTTCTTTTTTTGGAAGTTTTTCAGCATCAAGTGTTGAAACGTTAAACATTTCACCTGCACCTTCAGCATCAGAACCTGTAATTATGGGTGCATGAAAATTATAAAATCCGTTTTCAGTAAAATATTTATGAACTGCAAATGACAATGCTGAACGTAAGCGCATTACTGCACTAAAGGTATTTGTTCTAATTCTTAAATGTGCATTTTCGCGTAAAAATTCGAAACTATGTTTTTTTGGCTGTATTGGGTATTCTTCAGGATTACAATCTCCTAAAATTTCTATTTCAGCAACTTTCACTTCAACATTTTGCCCTTTTCCTTGGCTTTCAATTAAGGTTCCTTTTACGGAAATTGCAGCACCTGTAGTTATACGTTTTAAAATATTTTCATCAGTATTTTCAAAATCTACAACACATTGAATATTATGAATAGTTGACCCATCATTTAAAGCTATAAAACGGTTTGCTCTAAATGTTCTAACCCAACCTTTTAAGGTTACTTCTTGTAAAAATTTACCTGAACTTAAGAGCTCAGCTACATTGGTTCTTGTCATAATCTAAATTTTAATAGTTGCAAAGATACATGAACAATTGATAATTGACAATTGATAAGGTAAGATTGAAATTGTTTGAAAATTATGTTTATTTATCTTCATTTTTATCTTCAGTAGCCAAAATATCAAGTGTTGGTTCTTTTAATATTTCTTTGTTAGCAATGTTTTTTTCTAATGAAAGTAATAATGAAGGTAATAGTAACAAATTGGAAACCATTGCAAATAATAAAGTGATAGAAACCAATCCTCCTAAGGCGATTGTACCTCCAAAACTAGAAACTGTAAATACTAAAAAACCGAAAAACAACACGATGGAAGTATAAAACATGCTCACTCCAGTTTCACGAAGTGCATTGTAAACGGACTGTTTTATTCTCCAATTATTAGCAATTAATTCTTGTCTGTATTTTGCTAAAAAGTGAATGGTGTCATCAACCGAAATTCCAAAAGCAATACTAAACACTAAAATAGTTGAGGGCTTTATAGGAACTCCTAGATAACCCATTAAACCAGCTGTTATTAATAAAGGGAATATATTTGGTATTAATGAGATTAAAATCATTCTAAATGAGCGAAACAAAAATGCCATAAAAATAGCAATTAATAAAATAGCTAAAGAAAGAGAAATAATTAAATTATGAATTAAATAATTGGTTCCTTTTAAAAACATCAATGCTTTACCCGTCATAGTAACAGTATAATTTTCTTTCGGAAATACTTTAGCGATTTTTTGATCTAATCGATCTTCAATAATTTGCATTTTATCGGTCCCAATGTCTTTCATAAACGTTGTTATACGGGCATATCTCCCTGTAGAATCAATAAAATTCTTCATTAAATCATTGTTGGATGTTGAATTTTTTGTGTATGATAAAATCCAATTTTTTTCTTGATTGGTTGGTAATTGATAGTATTTTGGATTTCCACCGTAAAATGCTTGTTTTGAATATTTAACAAGGTTTAGTATTGATATTGATTTTGAAAGTTGAGGTATTTCATTAATAGTTTCATTAAGTTCATTCATACGTTTAAGCGTAGAAAGATTCATAACTCCTTTTTCCTTTTTTGTATCAATTATGATTTCTAAAGGCATGATACCACCAAATTCTTCTTCAAAAAACAGGATATCTTTATAGAACTCTTCTCCTTTAGGCATATCTTCAATAATACTTCCAGAAACTTTAATTTGATATACGCCAATCATACTTACAAATATCAATACAATTGTTATTGCATACACAGCAATTCTATGATTTCTAACAATAGATTCCATCCATTTAACAATAGCTTCAATCCATTTTCGTTCCAAATGTTTTAAGTGCTTTTCCTTAGGTAAAGGCATAAAGCTGTACATTATTGGTATAATTAATAAAGCTAAAACAAAAATTCCTAATATATTTATAGAAGCAATTGTACCAAATTCTTTTAAAAGCTGACTTTTAGTAAAAATAAATGTTGCAAAACCTACGGCAGTAGTAACATTGGTCATTAAAGTTGCATTTCCAACTTTTGTAATAACACGTTGCAAAGATCTAGCTTGATTTCCGTGTTTTTTTATTTCTTGCTGGTATCTATTTATTAAAAATATGGCATTAGGCACTCCAATTACAATAATTAATGGTGGTATTAGTGCCATTAAAACAGTGATTTCATATCGGAAAAGACCAATAAAACCAAAAGCCCAAATTACGCCAATACCTACCACTAAAAGCGTTATAAATGTTGCCCTTATTGAACGGAAAAATAAAAAGAAAATAAAGGCTGTAACTCCTAAAGCTAAACCAACAAAAAGACCAATCTCATCAATAATATTTTGGGCATTCATGGTACGTATGTAAGGCATACCTGAAACTCTTACATTAATATTGTGTTCCTTTTCAAATTGTTTAATAGTTGGATTTAAGACATTGAAAATAAAATTTTTCCGTGCAGGCGTGTTTACAATATCTTTCTTTAGATATATAACAGTTCTGATTGTCCCAGATTTTTTATTGAATAAAAAATTATCGAAGAATGGAAGGTTGTCAAAAAGTTCCGTTTTAATTTTTAAAACCTCTTCAACAGTTTCAGGAGGTTTACTATAAAGGGGTTCACTATCAAACCGTTGCTCTTTAGTATTCTTTACTAATTTTTTGATGTCTCCAACGGCAATTGTAAAATCTATTTCAGGAAAACTATCTAATTTTTTTGAAAGATTATTCCAATCGTTGAAATTTTTTGGTTTAAAGATTGTAGAATCGTTAGTTGCTAAAATAATTAGGTTACCTTCTTCACCAAAGAGCTTTAAAAAATGATCATATTCAATATTTACTTTATGGTTTGCAGGTAATAAATTAGCTTCTGTATTAGAAAAACGCATGTACTGCATTTGTGAGGCTAAAAAGAAGGTAAAAGCCGTTATTAATAGAAGTATAATATATCTTTTAGTTAAGATTATTCTAGAAACCTGAGTCCAAAAATTCATTCAAAAGTTTTTTGCAAAGTTAAAAAAATAGTTGAGCTTTTAATAGCAAGATTTTTAAAATCCTAATCTTAATCTGTACGTTAATTTTAATGCTAAATTATCGCTCCATTCCGGGTTTTTGTATGCTCCATATCTATAAAAAGCACTCAATCCAAATCCTTTAAAAAGACTATTAAATTCTAAGCCACTTTCAATATACCCTTTTTTTAAAGTTTTAAATTCTAACCCGTTTTGATAGGCAGCGTTGCTAATATTTCCTATGGCAACTCTGGTAACCAACGTTAATTGCGGTTTAAATTTCTTAGTTATTTTAAAGGAGGTTATTTCGTGTTTTAAATGAATTGCCACAAACCTATCAGAGATAAACTCATTATAACCCATCGTTTCAAAACTGTTTGTACCTGCAAGTGTTACACGTCTTCTCCAAGGGTTTTTAAAAGTATAATTTGGTGTTGAGTTGTAAAGGTGAGAAATTGGAGCATCACCAAATACCATACCGCCTTCAGCTAAAATGTGTGTTGTGAATCTTCTAAGCTTTTTGAATTTATGTAAAATTCTAAAGTTTATTTGTGTAAAATTAAAATCACCTTCTAATACATTTTCAAAACTTTTTGTAAGCTGAAATGTAAACTGAGGAAATTCATTTCTAATAGTTAATTTTCCCACAGGTGAATTCATGTATTCACTTTTCGGATTGTATTGTAAGCCTAAAGTGGCTGTTGTTAATTTATATTCTGATAAGTTTTTAGTAGTTGAAATAAACTGATATTGAAATAATGGTTTGTAATCGCCTGAGCTAAATTGAATTTTAGCTTCTAAATTTGGTTGTATATCATGTTTTAAATAGGCACGTACAGTTTTATAATTAAAGAATTTACTCACATTCAAATTCCGTGGATTGATTGGCGAAAAAGAAGTGTTATTTGCAATAAAACTTAAGGAAGCAGCTTCTTTTATATCGTTTGTATAGTTCGCTCCAAGCCATGTATTGGTTTCTTTATTTAACCGAAAAGAAGATCCAAAACTATATTTAAAATCGGTATCTTTTGTTCCATAAGCAGCATAAGATTCAATCCTAAATTTAGAAGAGAAATTATTGTTTGTTACACCTCCAAAACCAATGCGTAATCCTTCGTAATTATTTAAGTTAATGATTTTACCAAGAGTAAGGTTGATGTATTTTGTTGGGTAATAGCCTTTTAAAATATTGCGAGCTAATTTTATTTTTTTATCAACTTTATCTTCCTTTGCTAAACTATCTAAAATTATGTAGGTTTTTTTACCACGTTCTGTTAAAGAATCGGTTCTGAATTTGTTCCAAAATGCTTCTTTTTGTTTATGTGCATCATTATTAAACTGCATTGTTGATGCTGAACGTTTTACAATAACAGGAATGTTAATTTTAATGTTAGAGTTCACAGATTTTGAAATGAAGTAAGTCACATCGCCCTCATTTTTTTTGCGAGTATTTATGATTGTGTCATTTTTTTTATTTTCACTAAATTTCACAGCGCCTCCAAATAAAGAAATGTTTTCTTGAGAATCCCCTTTTTTTAACACAATATTCATGTTTTTAGGAAACCAAATATGGTACTTTTTAATATAATTGTAATTTTGAATCGCTTTTATATTTACAATACCTTTAAGTTCAGCAATTGCTTTTGTAATTGCAAAACTTTTTGAATCAATATAAAGAACACCTTCAATTCCTAAAAATTCTTTCTTTTCTTTTGGTTTAAAATAAACCAGGATAGAATTCCCGTTTTCAGTAGAAACAGTGTCTAAAATTTTATAATTGTATTGTTTTAAAGCCTTGTTGGCAATTGGATTGGTGTATTTTGTACCGGCAATTATATAGACTTCATTGTAAAAAGAAAAATCTTGAAATGTAATGGCTAAGAGCTCATAAATAGGTTGCTGTAAGCCAGCCATTCTTGAAGCCAAAATAACTTCCTTTTTCTTCTTCCCCTTTTGAAATTGAAACTCAGAAATTTTTTCAGAAATATAAATATGTTGCTTATCTATTTCTTTTTTGAATTTGTAGTTTGAAGAATCTAGTTTCTTAAATTTCTTTTCACCTTCTTTAACAACAAATACAGAATCAATTTTTCCATTTATGGAATCAGGATTTGCAGTAACTAATATTTTATTGTAGGTATTAAATTTGAAGGAATTTAAGGCTTTTTCAATATTATTATTAGGTTTATTTTTAATAGTATTTCTAATAATCTGTAGTACAGGATTTTCTTTTGCAGTAATTAAAACTTCTTTTAAATTTTCTACGGAGGCTTCTAACTTGACATTTATAAATTTATCATTAATTGTAATAGGAACATTTACAGATGTATAACCAATATAAGAAATAGAAATTTGATGAAATGAATTTTTTGTTTTTATAAAAAATGCTCCATCAACATCAGTTAAAGTTCCAAAATTAGTATTGGTTACAATTGAAGCAAAAGGAAGTGGTTTTTTTGTTCTACTATCAATTACAATTCCTTGAATTTTATGTTGCGAAATAGCAAATAAAGGAATTATAAATATTAGTAAAAGTAATTTTTTCATTTGTAAATTTTTCTAAACCTGACAAATATAACTTAATTCAAAAGTAAAAGAATAAAGTACTTTTTTTATTTGTGAAAAGTTTAAGAAACAAACAAACCAAAATCAGCAGAAAATTTAAAAAAAACTGGCTGTAATATTTAATTACAGAATTAATATAATGAAAGAATACCAATTCTTCAGTTTAATTTATATGTAAATAGAGAAAGACTTTCTTTTATTACAATTTTTCTGGAATGCTGTTTAATTTATTAACTGATACCAAATAAAAATCCCTCCAATTTGTAAAAGGAGGGAAGTTATAATTTTTTAAATAATGAATGTTTTAAAACTACACGGTCATTATTTCTACATCTTTAATTTTATAATATTCATCAACTTCAGCACTAAATTTGTCAGTTAGTTTTTGAATATCAATTTCTGCATTTGATTTCATATCTTCTGAAGCATCATCTTTTTTAATTTCGTTCATTGCTTCTCTACGGTCATTTCTAATACTTACTTTAGCATATTCAGCTGCAGCTTTGGCTTGCTTTGAAAGTTCTTTTCGTCTTTCTTCCGTTAAAACAGGTACATTAATTATTATTATTTCACCATTGTTCATTGGATTGAAACCTAAATTAGCAATCATAATTGCATTTTCAATTTCATGAAGCATTTTTTTTTCCCAAGGCTGAACAGTTATTGTATGCGCATCCATAGTTCCAACATTTGCAACTTGAGTTAATGGTACTTGTGAACCATAATAATCAACAGTTACGCTACCTATCATTGCTGGGCTTGCTTTTCCAGCTCTAATATTTCTAAATTCTTTTTCTAAATGCGTAATTGAATTACGCATAGATTCACTTGTGCTATCAATTATAAAGGCTAATTCTTCATTCATAACTTAAAAATATAAATTATATATTTATTTATCAACTTTTGTTCCAATATTTTCTCCTGAAATTACTTTTTCAAGATTTCCTTTTGTGTTCATATCAAAAACAATAATAGGTAAATTATTTTCTTGACTTAAAGCAAAAGCAGTCATATCCATCACTTTTAAACCTTTACTCATGACATCTTTATAAGTAATTGAATCAAATTTAATAGCGTTTTTAAATTTCTCAGGATCGGAGGTGTAAATACCATCTACACGAGTTCCTTTTAAAATAACATCTGCATCAATTTCAATGGCTCTTAAAACAGCAGCAGTATCTGTAGTGAAATATGGATTTCCCGTTCCACCACCAAAAATTACCACACGTCCTTTTTCTAAATGGCGAACAGCTCTTCTTTTTATAAAAGGTTCAGCAACTTGTTCCATTTTAATTGCAGTAAGTAATCTAGTTTTAATTTCTTCGTCTTCAAGTGCACTTTGTAAGGCTAAACCGTTAATAACAGTTGCCAGCATTCCCATATAATCAGCTTGAACTCTATCAATGCCATTACTTGCTCCAGCTACACCTCTAAAAATATTTCCACCACCAATAACTATAGCAACTTCAATACCTTTATCTACAATTTTTTTTATTTCCTGTGCATACTCAGCTAAACGCGCTGGATCTATACCATATTGGCGATCTCCCATAAGAGCTTCACCGCTTAATTTTAAAAGAATTCTTTTATACTCCATAATTTAGTTGAAAGTTATGCAAATATAATAAATACTTTAAAAGTATAGATAGATTGTTAATGTTGAATTTTTTGATTGTTAAATTTTAATTATTTCTTATTTTAGTGACAAAGTATCTTCTTTTAAAATTAAAATTGTGAAATAATTGGAAGTTATTATATTAATTTTAAAATAGTAAGTTTATTATTTTTATTTAAAATAATAAAATGAACCTTATTGTTGATTATTATTTTTTCAATTTCTTTAGCTTCATTATTATTAAAATAGCTAATATCAGTAGTGTAATTAAAAGTGCCTTTTTTATTACCAAGTAAAATATAACCTTGTGAAGCGTCGTAACGAATTGTTTCAACTTCAGTATCATAAATATTTCCTATTCCAAATATATCTAAATAACCATCGTTATTTACATCATAAATTTCAGTACTTAAAGTTGGGCTAAATTGCGCTTCAATTGGTAAATATTGAATTTTAAATGTGCCGTTTGAATTGTTTTTTAAAATGAACGATTTAAAATTATGAGCTTCTACATGTGTTGCGTTATTTAATTGTGTTTCACCATAAATATCGGGTAACGTTAAAGATGCGAATTTTTTAAAAGAAGTTATTTTTTTATTTAAAATTGGGACTTGCTGCGATGAGCATTCTTTACCTCTAACAGGTAATAATTTACCGGTTTTTGATACTTTACTAAGAACTACATCAAAAGTTGAGTTATTATCTAAATAACCAGCATATAAATGAAGTGGTTTTTCTTTTGTTGGATGAAATTTATTATTACTTCCCCAATTACCAATAATGTAATCTTTAAGTCCATCTTTATCAATATCACACTCAACAATATTTTGATACCATCCATTCATTTTTTTGAGTTCAGGCATGTTTTTTTGGACAAATTGTCCATTTTTATTCTCAAAAAACACAATTCCCATCCATTCGCCAACAATAATTAAATCTGAATCTCCGTCATTGTCATAATCTGAAAAAATGGCATCATTTACCATTTTCACTTTTGAAAAGTCTTTTATTTTTTCAGAAGTTACATCAATAAATTGTCCATTTTTATTTTCTAATAAATACGATTTGTCAGCTAACGGATATTTTCCGTGAATAACTCTGCTACCAACAAACAAATCTAAATCTCCATCATTATCAATATCAGAAGTCGTAATTCCTTTTGTGTTAGAAAGCATTTTTGGCAAAGAATGTGATTTTTTAAAGTTTCCATTTCCATCATTTATATACAATCTATCTTGTAATAAACGAGTGTTATTCACTTCATAACCACCCGATGTAACGTACAAATCTAAATCATTATCATTATCTACATCAAAAAACTCAGCATCGGTATCTTCGTAAATTTTATCAGCTTCAAATAATGATATATTAGAGGTTTTAAACATTCCATTCTTTTTTTGAATATATAGCGAAGCCGGTTCTCCTGTAGCATTTCCAATAAAAAAATCATCTAAACCATCGTTGTTTACATCCGCTATTTCTAGAGATGAACTCATTTCTGATTGTTTTTGAGGGAGTAATAATTGTAAACTAAAATCGTTAAATTTGTTTTCTCTTTGAATATAATTAATTCCAATAGCTTCAGGATTCACAGTTTCAAATAAAGGATTTTGAGAAGTGCTATTTGTTACCTGTTTAGTTGCCTCATTATAGTTTAATACGTTTGTAGCATTTACTTTATAAGAGCTTACTTTTTGCTTAAAACCGTTAGACCATGTAATTTCAATACTATCAATTTTAGTATTTTCTCCTAATCCAAAATGTAATTTATTGGTAACTGAAGATTGAAATCCTCTACTTAGATACAGTTCTTTTATTTGCTGTAAACTATCCGTAAAAACTTTTAGGATGCTTCCAATACCATTTTTATTTTTTTTAGGCCCTTTTAATGAAAAAGAAATAAAATTATTGGTTGAATTGTTTTTGTAAATAGAAGCTTCATCAGCTTGATTATTAACAACAATATCTAAATCTCCATCATTATCAAGATCAGCATAAACAGCACCATTTGAATTTATTTTGGTATTGAAACCCCATTGTTTGGTTGTGTTTTTAAATGTTAAATCTTTATTATTTTTAAAAATATAATTACTCAATTTATTAGAAGGCATCATATTTATGGCTTCGTCTAAAGTTACTTTTTTTCTATTTTGAATGTTCGTTTTCATTTGATTTCTAAAATCTTGATTAGAAAGATCATTTTCAATACCATTGGTTATAAATAGGTCGTTGAAACCGTCATTATCAAAATCGGCAATTAAAGGAGCCCAACTCCAATCCGTTTTTGCAATTCCAGCCAATTGACCAATTTCACTAAATGTTCCATTGCCGTTATTTAAGTGAAGCATATTTGACATATATTGGTAGTGATAACCTGCATTTACCAATGACCAAAAACTTTCGGTACTCATAGTCGCCATATTTTCTTTTCCTCTTATATGGTCTTCAGCCATCATATCTAACACAATTAAATCTGGTTTTAAATCGTTGTTAATATCGGCAAAATCAGATCCCATACTATTATATGTAATATGTTTAAAATAGGTGGAAATTTCATTTTTAAAAGTGCCATTCCCTTTATTTATATATAAAAAATCGGGTTCTAAAAAATCATTTGCAACATAAATATCGGGAAACCCATCATTATTAAAATCCCCAATTGAAGCACTTAAACCCCAAGCTTTGTTAGCGATTCCAGCTTCTTTTGTAATGTTTGAAAAATGATTTCCATCATTTCTAAATAATTGATCAGAATTATAAGGCTCTATATTTTGTTGAATAGCTTTACTTATAACCGTATTATTTTGAAAATCTTGACGGTGGTTTACTAAGTACATATCAAGATCATTATCTTTATCGAAATCAAAAAAATAGGCTTGAGTTGAAAAACCGAAATGGTCAATACCGTATTCAGCTGCACTTTCTTTAAATGTATTGTCTTTTTGATTGATGAAAAGTTTATTTTTTCTTAGTTCAGGATTTTTTAATGAACCAGATTTACAAACATAAATATCTAGCCAACCGTCATTATTAATATCAACCATGGTAACACCGGTTGTCCAACCTTTTTGGTCTTCAAGTTTTGCTTTTTCAGTAATATCTTTAAACTTAAAATCACCTTTATTTAAGTATAATTTATTAGCTTCTTGGTTTGAAGTAAAATATAAATCTTGTAATCCATCATTGTTGATATCTCCAACAGCTACTCCTGCACCATTATAAATATAGGAATAGTTAATAAAATTAAAATGTAAATTTTGGGTGACTTTATTAGTGAAATGAACATTAGTTTGGGAATTCTCTAATAAAGTAAAGAGAGTTGATTTGTTTGAAGATTGATTATCGTTTGGTTGTTTTTTACAAGAAATTACAATAAAAACGAATATAAAAAATAGATATTTTGGGTTCAAATAAAGATGTTGATATACTGTATTCATAATAATTTATATAATTACGAAGTAAGTTAAATTGTTTATCAATAAAATTAATTCTTTTTTGAAAGAATTTAATTATTGTTTGCTATTCATAATAAATGTTGAAAGCTGTTTTAAACTTTCTAAAATACTCAATTCTACATCAGCAACTGGTTTTTTAAGTTCAATTAATTGAGACTTTATAGATTGTTGTAATGCTTGAGGAATTTCTTTAGTTTCAAGGATAGTTATTAAATCTTTAGAAATGGTTGCGATATTTTTTGACAATGGTTCAATAGCTGTTAATATTGGGCTCTTTTTTTCAATATCTAAAAACAGCTTATAATTGTTCGACCATTTTTTTAAATAAGCAACAATTTCTTTCTTACTATTTTCATTTTTTGTTAAAACAAAGTTGTTTACTAATTTATTAAAAATAATTGCATCACCAGCATCGGCTGAACAAGCGTCAGCAAAAAGTGTAAAAGGAGAAAATGTTTTGTATTCTGTACCTCCTTTGTTACGACTATAAATTTTTAAAGGTTCATAAACTTTAGTCAATTCTACAAGCGCTTCAATAGTTTGATTGTTTGTAATATTTCTTAAAATAACATATCTATTTCTAATATGTGTGATTCCCAGTTCTTCCAATCTGAAACTAACGTAATTCATACGTTCATACATACTTTCAATATCCGTAATTTCTTCTGAAGACCAAAAACGTTCAGCTATTGCAGCCGTTCTGGGCCATATTCTTGAATCTATATTTAAAGGCGTCACTAATTCACTCCACATGGTAGCCTCACCACCTAAAATTTTTGTTTTTTCAATTTCAGTTAAATTATTATTTTTTGGTAATGGATCCACTAAATAATGTTCGCTTACAGGTTGCATTAAATCTATATAATAACCATTAGAAAGCACGGTATAATATCCTTTTTTTGCAGCTTTCATCAAGGATTGACCTGCAGAAAAACCTTCATTTACACCTTTCCAAGAATGAATTAAAGCAGTGGTTGGCATTTTATTAGTCATAATTTCTTCCCAGCCCATTATTGATTTTCCATGCTGAGCTAAAGATTCTTCTAAACGAATATTAAAGTATGTTTGTAAATCATGATTGGTTTTTAAGTGATGTTTCTTTTTGAATGTTTGAATTTTTTTATTTTCATCCCAATGTTTACCTTCATTTTCATCACCACCAATATGTATATATTTAAAAGGAAAAAGCATCGCTATTTCTCCAAATAAATCACCTAAAATTTCATAAGTTTTTTCATTTGTAGGATCTAAAGTTGGATTGAAGATACCTGAATATCTTTCAATAGCATACATAGTATCTTTACTAGCAATTTCTGGATAGGCTGTTAATATAGCAGTTGCATGTCCTGGCACATCAATTTCTGGAAGTACTCTAATTCCTCTTTCAGAAGCAAATTTTACAATTTCTTTAATTTGATTTTGTGTGTAATACAATCCGTCTGAGCCTAATTCCTGTAATTTTGGATGTGTTTTTGATTCAACTCTAAATCCTTGGTCATCAGTTAAATGCCAATGAAAAACATTCATCTTTACTGCTGTCATAGCATCTAAATTTCGTTTTATTACTTCAACAGGTTGAAAGTGCCTTGCAGCATCAATCATCAATCCTCTCCAAGTGAAACGAGGAGCATCTTTAATGGTTACTGCTGGAAAGTAAAAGCTATTTTCATGAGATGTTATTAATTGTAGTAATGTTTCTAAACCATAAATAACGCCAATATCTGTTTCGGCAATTAATGTAATTTTACTGGCTGAAACATTTAATTGGTAGGATTCATCTTCATTAATTTCTAATTTTCCAATGCGATTATAACTAATTTCTAATGTTGGGTTTTCTAGTTGGTTTTTATGAAACAAAAATCCATTTTCAATAAAAACACCCGTTCTTCCGCTAAGCCTTCTCAAAAATTTTGTTGTTGAAATATCAATTCTTTTTGATGTTTCTTGATTTACAACTATTGTAAAACTGGAGTCT
>Ga0256840_1003140_pt1 | contig 13681 bp, 16 predicted proteins | sample 355202metaG_FD_185969 | JGI IMG/M metagenome (GOLD analysis project Ga0256840, IMG submission 185969) | Hydrothermal vent microbial communities from Mid Atlantic Ridge, Atlantic Ocean - 355-202 | ecosystem: Environmental > Aquatic > Marine > Hydrothermal vents | place: Atlantic Ocean: Mid...
CTAAAATATAAGGGCATAGAGTATCTTGAGATACCTCAGATCGGAGAAAAACTCTTTTATCAGATAGCGGGTGTTTTGCCATTTGATGATATATTTAGCCCAATTAGCGTAAAAACTCTAAAAAGTCTCGGTTTTAAAGATAAAATTCATACTGTCATAGATAATATGGTAGCTAAAAGATACAAAGTATGGAGTGAGGTTTTAAGTGGACTTGATTAGCAGTAGTTGTGCATATTGTGGAGTTGGATGCGGACTTGTTTTTAACTCTAAAACTCTAAAACCATCAAAAAACCACCCGTCAAACTTAGGACTTGCCTGCAAAAAGGGACTCTTGCAACATAAAGTTAACAAAAACAGACTCTTAAAGCCACTCTTTAGAGAGAGCATAGATGAAGAGTTTAAAGAGATAAGTTACAAAGAGGCGATAGAGAAAGTAGCTGCAAAGTTAAAAGTTACTGAGCCTAAAAAGATGGGATTTTATCTCTCCGGACAACTCTTGAATGAGGACTACTATATAGCAAATAAACTTGCAAAAGGCTTTCTTGGATGCTCAAATGTAGATACCAACTCAAGAACCTGCATGTCTTCGGCCGTTGTAGCATACAAAAAAGTTTTGGGTAGCGACTATGTACCGATAACCATGGAGGATGTGCTTGGTTCAGATCTTTTTGTAATAGCTGGAGGAAATATAGCCTCAAATCATATAGTCTTTTTTAACCGCATAAAAAAAGCCAAGAAAATGGGGCTGAAGCTCATAGTCATAGATCCTAGAGAAACAAAAACAGCTAAATTGGCTGATCTTTATATACCTATAGCTCCCGGAGGAGATACCTACTTTTTTTTAGCAGTTGCAAAGAGTTTTTATGATGAAAATTTGATAGATTTTGACTTTTTAAAGAGTAGTTGCAACTTCGATGAAGCTTTTTTTGACAAACTAAAAAAGATAGATATAGGAGAAAATTTAAAAAAAGCAGGAGTAGCCAAAGATAACCTGGATAGTTTTATAAATTTTTGGAAAGAGAGCCAAGATATCACCGGTGGCTGGACAATGGGTCTAAACCAAAGCAGTGAAGGGGTTGAAAAAAATATATCTTTTATCAACCTTTTTACCCTAACAGGTAAGATTTTTAAACCAAAAAACGGACCACTCTCCCTAACAGGCCAACCAAATGCCATGGGAGGTAGAGAAGTGGGAGGTCTCGCAACAACTCTGGCAGTTCATCTTGACTATAGTGAGGAAAATATAAAAAAAGTAGCCGATTTTTGGAAAAGTGACAATATCTCCAAGCGCGAAGGTTTAACTGCTGACGAGATGATAAAAAAAGGGGGGCTAAAGTTTTTGCTAGTTGCTCACACCGACCCGGTATATCATCTTCCAAATAGATTTGAGAGTGAAAAAAAGTTTGAAAAGATCGACTTTGTTGTGGAGTTAAATGCTTTTTCGGGGAGTGAGACAAGTAAATTTGCTCATCTTATTTTACCAGTAGCTCCTTTTGGAGAGAAAACAGGAACTCAAACCAACCTTGATAGAGTTATAACTCTTATAAAGTCATTCAAAGAGAAAAAGGTAAAACAGGATTATGAAGTCCTTTGTGATATAGCCAAAGAGCTTGGATTTGATGGATTTGATTTTAATTCATCTACTGAAATTTTTGATGAATACAAAGAGATGACAAGATTGTCAGATATGAATATCTATCAAACTTCATACAAAGAGTTGGAAGTTTCACCATTTAGGTGGGGAAGGAATTTAACAAAAGCATTAACAAAAAACTCCAAGATAAACCTCATCTGGAGTGAGCCAAAAAACAGAAGTCTAAAAACAGATAGCAAATACCCCTATATCCTTTTAACTTCAAGAGTTGAAAACCACTGGCACTCTATGACAAAAACCGCTCAAGTGATAGATGATGATATAGAGTATGTTGAAATCAGCAAAAAAAATATGCAAAAGTTATCTTTAAAAGAGGGGGATTTTGTTCTTGTAAAGAGTGAGTTTGGGGAAGCAAAACTAAAAGTCTGCGAAGCTCTCATAAGAGATGACGCTATCAACATACCAATGCACTTTAGGGGCATAAATTATCTAACAAACGGCATACTTGATCCCCAAAGCAAGGAACCGGACTACAATCATACTCCGGTTTCCATAGAAAAATACTCTTAAAGTCCCGGTATTCTGGGTATTTTGTTGAGTTTTGAATTTTTGCAATACCAGCCCCAGCCTTTCTTGATATAGTGCCCGATAAACGGCATAGGAAACATTACGGCTTTCGTATCATCTCTATAAACAAATGCGGCTCCGTCACCACTATCCATAATGCAGAGTATATTTAGATGACAGTTATACCCTTTTCTTGTGATCTTTCCTTTTTCTATGGCATTTATATTGTAGGCAGTATTTCTAGCCATAACCTCAGCTATATGCCCCTGTTTTGCCCTCCAGTCAGCTCCTTGAAGTGCTGCTGCATCACCAATAGCAAAAACCTTATACTCATCAGGCGACTCATAGTAGTCATGCTTTACTTCACAGTAGTTATTTATATTGACAAGTCCTGCCTGATTTAGAGGAAGATCCGAGTTTTCAAAGACTTGATGTCCATTTCCGGCAGGTATAAACATGTTAAGATCGCTTTTTAATAAGGTGTCATCTTCAAAAAGAGTTCCCTCTTTTGTAAACTCTTTGATCTTTTTACCTGTATATGAGTGAATATCCAATCTTTTAAAATAGAGATCCATCATTTTTAAAGCATTTGGCCCCATTCTGATGCCCGGTTTTTCCATAGGAGCATAAAAATTTAAAGTAAATTTATCTCTTATGCCAAGTTTTTTGAGCTTATGGTGAACATTAAAAAGAAGCTCATATGTCGGACCACCTCTAACATTGCTCGCATCTTTTGGATTGCCGCCAAATCCCATAGATATGCTTCCACTTCCTTTTTCCATAAGCTCATCAAGCCTCTCTTTTATCTTTATAGACTCTTCAGGCTTTCCACAGATAGATAGAGTATACTCAAGCCCTTTATGTTTCATCTTGCCACTTCCAAGAGCTATGACAAGATACTCATATCTAAACTCATGCTCTTTACAGTAAACCTTTTTTTCCAAAGATTTTATAGAGGTTACCTCATCTATGACAAGTTCAAAACCATGAACTTTTTGTAGCTCTTTTAGGGATATTTTGACATCATCAAACTTTTTCTCTCCGGTTGGGACCCAGATGGATATGGGGTAGATATAAAAGTAGTCTCTATTGCTTACAAGTGTAACTTCAAAACCATACTTTCTAAGATATATAGCACTCTCAACTCCTGCAAAACCACCGCCAAGTATCAAAACTTTTCTCATATAATTCTATCCTATGTTAAAAATAAGGTAGAATTATATCGATTTTGATATTAAATATCAATTATTTTTATTAATTAGATTTGCTAAAAACTCTTTTTTGTAGAAATTGTTAATTCCTAGCTTAAAAATATCTCTGTTTTTATCGATAGATATATGGCACTTTATACATTTATCTAAGTGCTTATGCTCTTTTACATTGGTCTGTTGTACTTTTTTTATATCATGACATTGCCAACAATCCTGCCCACAACTATCGGTACCCATATCTGTCTTGCTTAATGATTTTTTTGTATGACAGTTTTTACACCTTGAAAGTATTTGATGATTTGTATCCATTTTTCCGTTTTTATCAAGTAGTTTTGGGTGACAAGATAGACAGTCGCCTTCACAAGCACTTAGCTCAATATAAAACAAAAAAGATATAAAGAATATAACTCTTAAAAGTTTCAACATAAAGTTATCTCCTTTTTATAGCCACTTCTTCTTTTTTAGCCAAAGAAATATACTAACAGCTACTGAAATATTTAAAACAATAGCAAAGAGATAGCCATATTTCCAGCCAAGCTCCGGCATATATTTAAAATTCATACCATAATTTCCAACTATAAATGTCAAAGGCAAAAAGATGATAGTTATGGCAGTTAGCCTTTGCATAGCCGCATTCATTCTGTTTGACATGATACCCATATGAAAGTTCAAAAGATAGCCTGTTCGATCAAGCAAAGTCCTGTTCTCTTTTACAAGAAAGAGTATATGCTCTCTTAAGTCGCCAAATTCATACTTCATCTTTTTCTTTTTCGCAACCGAAACAGAGTTAAAGACTTTACTAACTACCTCATTTTCCTGTATGAAGAGTTTTACAAGTCTGTTAAGTGTTCTTCTCGCATAGTATATCTTCTCTTGTACTAGCTTTTCATCTATACTTTCATTCATTATCTCATTTTCAAGTTCTTCGAGACTCACATCTATGATATCAGACATAAATATAGAGTTATCGATGATAATATCGATGATAGTATAAATCTCATAAATGATATCTGCTTTATGAAGTCTCATTCTTCTTTCAAATTTTTTAGATATCTCTACCACTGCCTTATCTTCATCGCAGGCAACTATGAGCTTGTTTTTTATCTTTATGATAGCTATATTTGCGGTATCAAAGTCCAGATACTCTTCACCTGAAAAATTAAGATGCTTTAGTATCGTTACATCTCCATTTGGAATGATATCAAATACAGGGGTCTGGTCTTCACTTAAGATATCTTCTATGATTTGTTCGGGGAAATCGTTCTTAAAAAGCCACTCTCTTAGACTCGGGTTTGATACATGGGTAAAAAAAACTTGATGTACAGGCTTATCTAAGTCTAACACATCAAATTTTTCTTCTTCTAAACGCCCTTCAGCTACACTAAATAGTCTCATAATATACTCCTTGCTGTCCTAATTTGCATTAGCACAATACAAGGAGTATTTTACTTACTTTTTACTTAAAGACTTATTTTTTCTTGATGGTGATCACCAAAACACCATTTATATACTTGGTTTTTAGACTATTTTCATCCGCATCACTTGGCAGGGTTATCTCTCTTGCAAACTTGCCTACAAATCTTTCTTTTTGTATATAGCGAGAACCTTTTTTATCTGTTTTACTTTTTGTCGTAGCTTCAACTTTTAAGGTATGGTTTTTAACACTTACTTTTATATTGTTCTCTTTTGAACCCGGAATATTTACATTTATAACATATTTATCTCCCATATCCTTCATATCAAGCGATGGAGAAACACTAAAGTCCTGAAAAAACTTATCAAAATCAGGATCATTTTGAAATTTGGCATTAAAAGAGCCAAACATTCTATCCATCTCTTCTTGCATTTTTTGAAACTCTTTGAAAGGATTTAGGTTGCTAGTTAGTGCAAACTGCTTAAAAGGATCGACTATCTGTCCATTGGATTTGGATGTTTTTGAAAGCGGTGTTATTTTGGAATTTGTTTGCTTTACTACCTTTTTAACAGGCTGATAGTAGCTCTCCTTTTCATTTAATTTTTCATTCATTCTATATAGATAAAACCCTTCTGTTCCAACAGCTATCAATAAAGCTATTGTTAGAAATATAAGTATCTTATCTTTCATCTTAAGCCTCCCTGGTTTTTAGTTGTTCTTAGAACATAATTATAAACCAGAGAGGTAAACCAAGAGTAAACTATTTTTTCAACTGGCAACCATCTTTATTAACAAGTTGCAACATATCTGTATTTGGACATTGATCATACAAGTCTATTACTCCATCCTTATCACTATCTAGTGCGCAACCATATTTATCTACAAGTGCTAAGGCAGGCGTATTTGGGCATATATCCTTGGCATCTACCACACCGTCATTATCACTATCTATAGTTGACAAATTAGGAGATGCGCACCCGACAACAAAAATTGCTATAGCAGACAATAAAAAAGTTGCTGTTTTCATAGCGACTCCTTAGAAATGCCCGCCACCGGCACCGCCTCCTGAACCACCGCCTACACCTCCAGCGCCACCACCGGCACCTGAGCCGCCCATTCCGCCTGAGCCCATTCCGCCCATTCCACTTGAATCCATTCCACCCATTCCATCCATTCCGCCGAAACCTCCTTCTTCCGAACCCATTGCGCCAAAGCCATGATTTTCATTGGCTCCCATTGATTTACTCATGCCTTTCTCGGCCATTTTTTCAACATTTTCTTGCATTTGTTCTCTTTTTTCTTCAAGTTTAGCTTCTACTTGGGCTATTTTTTCTTCTCTCTGTTTCGCGTTTAATTTACTTATCTTAGCTTTGATCGCATTCATATATTTATACCTGTATTGCTGTTTAACTTGCAACATTTTTTGCGCTAGCTCATCAATACTCTTTATACTTGCGATATCTGCATCAGCCTCCGCACTGCTGTTTACAGTAACTGTACCTTTTCCGTCAGCTGCCGTATTGTCAGCAGCATATATATTTAAAGCTCCCAAAACTGCTAGAGAAAGCAGTATGTTTCTCACTTTCATTTTAACTCCTTTAAATTTTTTGTAATGGAACTATAAAACAGAAGTGTTACTTAAGTGTTAGTTCTACAGTAGTGCCTATATCTTTTTTACTGCTAATCAAAATTGATATACCCATGCTGTCACAAAGTTTTTTTACTATATTCATGCCTATACCCAATCCTCTTTCGTTTTCTTTATAAAATCTATCGTAAACTCTTTCAGGGTTTTTTATACCTATCCCATTATCAGCTATACTGATTTTTTCATTTTCTATGGATATGTATATTTTTGCATTCTTACTCTTTGAGTATTTGCAACTATTTGATATGATATTGTCAATCACTCTTACAAAAGCTTCTTTGTCTATACTCCAAAAAGTAGTATCACCTTTTATATTAAATTCTATCCTTGGATAGAGCTCTTTAAAATAATCAACTCTTTCCAAGACAAGAGAGTATATATCAACTTTATACCTATTTAGCGTGAAGCCCTTTATCTCTATCTCAAAGTTTTTATAAAGTGAAAGTATCTTTTTTGCACTTATCTCTATCCATTTTATCTCTTGTATATCTGCCCTTTTTTTTAAAGAGCTGCAGTTAAGAAGGATTGTGGTCACAGGTGTATTTATATCATGTATAACATCTCTTAAAAAATCTTCTATCAAATGGAGTGCTTTCTTCATAGGATAAAGTGCATAATATGCATAAAAAACAGACAACAAGACTATAACCAGTAACCCTAAGAGGTACCATAAAACAATACTCTTTTTTATTTCAAACAAATCTTTATCGTACCTCGTTTTAGGATATATGATCTTTAGCAAATTTTTACTTTTTTTAGATATTTTAAATAATGAATAAACTTCCTTAGTATTTATATATAGTTTGTCAGTGTTATAATCAGGTCTCTTTTTTACAATTGTAGCGTCAAATTTTTTTCCCTTGAAGTTAAAGTTATACTCTCTCATCTGCGATAAAAGAGATTGATTTAAAAAACTCTTTTTTTGTTGGTAGTAAAGCAACGCGATCACTAGCGTCAAAACAGCTAATATAGAAGAAAATATAAAAAATATCTTTAAAAATGACTCTTTTTCATAAGTTTTCAAGTTTATATCCCACTCCACGAATATTTGTGATGTTCAAACTGAACTGTTGCTTGATCTTATTAATCATAACTCTAAGAGCAACATCTGTAGGATTTTGCATTAACTCATATATCTCATCTTTTTTTATAATTCTTCCTCTGTTACTCAAAAATAATATCAAAACTTTTTTAGAAATAGTACCTATATTTGGCTCAGACCCTTTATATAATAGCGTATCGTTATCAGGATCATATTTTAAATCACCATATTCTAAAAAATTGTTATTTTTCCTTATCATAGCCTTTATTCTCACTAAAAGTTCATCAAAATCAAATGGCTTTTTTATATAGTCATCACATCCAGCATCAAACCCTTTGGATATGCTTTTGATATCTTTTAAAGCTGTTATAAAAAATGTGGGTGTTTTATCCCCTGCTTCTCTTAGATCTCTAAGAAGATCTATACCGTTTCCAAATGGAATATTGATATCAAAAAGATACAGATCATATCTGTTATCATAAGTAAATTCAAGGGCTTCTTCAAAATCATACACAAGATCAACCTGATATCCTTCGTTTATCAGAAGGTTTTTTATGGTTTGTGCAAGAAGCTCATCATCCTCCAAAAGCAAGATCTTATGCAATACACTCTCCTCTTCAGATAAATTTCTAAGAATTATAGCACATATCTGTTAACACCTATTTAACACTCCTGCTATATAATTTCTAAAATTTTTTAGGAGGAGAATTATGAAGAAAATTCTTTTGGCATTTGTAGCTTTCGCTGCAATTTTTAGTTTAGGTGCTTTTGCAAAAAGCAAACATATGATGTATCAGGCAGTTCCTATGAGTAAAGCCCAGATGCTCCAAAGTGGCCCCGATAAATCATACTGCCCAAATTGCGGCATGACTTTAAGGATGTTTTACAAAACAAACCACTCAGCAGTCGTAAATGGTAAAGTTAGACAATACTGCTCTATGCACTGTTTGGCAGAAGATGCCGTAAAAGGCTTAAATCCAAAAGATATAAAAGTTGTTGATAACTCAACTCTTAAATTTATACCGGTAAACAAAGCATACTATGTTGTAGGCAGTAAAAAACCGGCAACTATGAGTAAAGTTAGCAAATACGCTTTTGGCACAAAAGAGGCTGCTTTAAAATTCGCAAAAGAGTATGGCGGAAAAGTGATGAGATTTGACGAAGTTTTTGCAATGGCGAAAAAAGCTTATAAAAAAGAGGCTATAATGCTAAGCAAGAAGCAACATATGATGGCTATGAAAGGCAAGAAAATATTTACTAAAAAATGCAAATCTACAAAAGTACCAAGATTTGCTTCAATAGCAGAAGCTAAAGCTTATATCAAAAAAAGTGGTATTTGCGGTAAAATAATGGGCAAACCATTACAAGCTGTGGGATTATATCTTTCAGGACACTAATTTTTTAAAGAGATATGGAGCTGTTATCTATAACTTCTCCTCTATCTCTTTTAAAATTTTAAGGCCTTCTTTGGGATCACCTCTTAATGCTCTTATTTTAAATCTTGTTTGTGCATCAAACTGCGCTAAAAGAACAGTTGACATTTCATCAAAAAGTTTGTTTAAACTTATCCCTTGCTCTTTTGCATATTTTTTTAAACGCTCATGTTTATTATCCGGCATTCTAATTGTTATTGTACTCATATCTTATACTCCTTTAAAAAATTTTCCGGTGTCATTACTCTAAAATTAAAAACTAATTCGCTCCCTTGAAAATCTTTTTCATTATAGGTAAGAATCACCTCTGCGTCACTGCTTACTGCCAATTCGATAAGAAAATTATCCCCCTCATCTTTAAGATTTGGTCTCCAAGCATAATAAATGGTATTAAACTCGGCAACAGAACAAAATGCATCAAGTAATTTTAACTGCTTTTGAGGAGTTATCGGTACTAAAGCGATTATTTTCTTTCTTCTTATGACTGACTCATACTCATTAAGAAGAGCACCACTCATTTGTGCAAAAAGTTTTCCTTGCAATACCAATCGAAAAATTTCTCTTGATTTGCTCTCTTTTTTTATAACTGATGAGTTCCACACACTTGTATCTATTTTCATACAATATGATAGTATATTTGCAATCATAAATCAAATTATTGGGGATAAAAAATTAAATTTTTACAGTCATTCTCTTTTTTTAAGATTAGAATTATTGCTACGGATATTACATAGTAAGTTATGCAACTCTCCTGCACTTTTTATTTTTATTTGTTGGTAGCCTTTACATATTTGCCTTTTTATTATATAATTTATACATATAAAGTCAATATGTAAAGGTGGGATATCATGAATACACTAAAAGTTAGAAAAAATTTTATATTTGATAAAGAGATAATTGAACAAACAAAGAGCATACTCCAACAGAAGAAAAGAAACTTTACAGAGGTCATCTCGCTCTATCTTGAAGCCATCGCCAAAGATCCTTCTGTTATTGAAGAGATTGAAAAAAAGGCAAAAAAAAGAAGAGGTAATTTTATAGGACTGCTTGATGGGCAGATAGGAGATAAAAGCTATAAAGAGTTTAAAGAAGAGCACTATGAAAATTTTTCTTGATGCCAATATCTGTTTAGACCTATTAGATACAAAGCGTTCTACTTCAAAAAAGTCATTGGAGTGGTATATGTTCAACAAAGATAATGAACGATATGAATTTTACTTTTCATCGGATTTTATAACCACTTTTTACTATATTTTAACTCAAAAAAGGAAGTATTCGCCCAAAAAAAGCCTCTTAGCTATTGAGACTCTATGTGAAGATATGACACCTTGGTATACCAATCATTTTGATTTTTTATCAGCTAAAAGTGATTTTTTTAATGCTCTATTGGAAGATTTTGAAGATTTGATTGTTCTTAACAGCGCTTTCAGGCTTGGAGTAGAGCAATTTATAACAAATGATAAACAACTACTCATTTTACAGAAATTTAAAAATTTTCATATCCTACAACCCTGATCAAGCCCACTGGAGATATCCAAATGGGCTTGAAAATTTTGTATCGCTCTAACCTAGAGCTAAATTATACTGAACAAGCACTTTTTCCGGCTGTATCAGTTCCTGGAACTCCGATAGTAGGCTGGATAGCTTCATTGTCAACTCCGCCCTCTTCGTTGATCTTCTCTATCATATCCCAAAGTTTCTCGGCAGCCTCATAGTATCTTTTTGCAGTTGTGGTATCAGGAAATTCACTGGTTACCGGTTTACCTGCATCTCCGCCCTCTCTTATGGCCGGCTCTATCGGGATCTCTCCTAAGACTATAGTATCAAACTCTTTTGCCAAAGGCTCGGTTGTACCTTTGCCAAATATATCATACTCTTTATTTGTCTCAGGGCATATAAAACCGCTCATGTTTTCTACGACGCCGGCTATCGGTATATTTAGTTTTTTAAACATATCCAAACTTCTAGCCGTATCATCAAGTGCGACTTTTTGAGGAGTTGTTACGCAAACTCCCGCGGTTACAGGTACACTTTGAGCCAAAGTAAGCTGTGCATCACCGGTTCCGGGAGGCATATCTATAACCAAAACATCCAAATCACCCCACAATATATCTTGAAGTAGTTGCTGGATCGCTTTCATAACCATTGCGCCTCTCCAGATAAGTGACTGTCCCTCTTCCATAAGGCTTCCCATACTCATCACTTCTACACCATGAGCTAAGATAGGCTTGACTTTATTGCCTATGATTTCAGGAGTTTCACCTACTATACCCATCATCCTAGGTATATTTGGTCCATAGATATCAGCATCCAAAAGACCCACTTTTTTACCCTGTTTTGCCAAGGATATAGCAAGGTTTACAGTCGTGGTTGACTTGCCGACTCCTCCTTTTCCACTACTTACCATCACAAAATTGTGAATATGTGGAGCTATATTTTTTCCTTTGGAGCTTGACTCTCTTGGCATTTTTGGTTTTTTTAGAGTCAATTCATACTCTTTTACTCCTATACTCTCCAAAGCCTCTTTGATATCCACTCTTATCTGCTCTTCTACTTCAGGAGCCGACGATGTGATCTCCACATCAATTTCAACGCCATTGCTACCGGCTTTAATACCTTTAACAAATCCAAAGTCAACTATACTCTTTGTAAAACCCGGATATGTTACTTTTTTTAAAGCTTCTCTTATGGTCTCTTCATTTACCATTAAATAAACTCCTATACATAATTTAGTGCTAATCACTAGGTCGAAATCTATCATAAAAAAGATAAAAAAAAGCTTTTAGAGTGTATAATATCGTAACACTTTAGTAAAAAAGGACAAAATTTGCCTGATTTAACTCTTGTGCTCTTGGGAGCCGGCAAATCGACAAGGTTTGGCTGTAAGACAAAGAAGCAATGGATAAGAGTAGGAGATGACCCTTTGTGGTTCTATCTTGCCAAAAAATTAGAAGAGATTATCAAAAATATAAAAATTATCATAGTTTCAGATGAGGCGGATATTAAGTATATGAAAAATTATGCGTCCTATATCTTTGTCAAAGGCGGCAGTGAAAGACAAGAGTCTTTATCGAATGCTTTGAGAGAGGTAGAGAGCGAATTTGTTTTGGTTACCGATATAGCTAGAGCTTGTATAGATGATAAAATTATCAAAGAGCTTATAGAAAAAAGAGGTAAAGCCGATGTAATCGTCCCTTACATTGGTGTCAATGATACAGTGCATTTTAATAGTAGGCCGATAGATAGAAATGGGGTCAAATTGATACAAACACCACAGCTTTCAAAAACTAAAATCTTAAAAAAAGTACTTTCAAAAGATAAACTCTATACTGATGAAAGTAGCGCTATATTGGACAATGGGGGTAGTATCTGCTACATAGATGGCTCAAAAAGTGCACATAAATTGACATTTTTTGATGATTTAAGCCACCTTGACTGCTTAACTCCGCCGTCAAATGAGAGCTTTGTAGGGTTTGGCTACGATGTTCATCCTTTTGAAAAAGGTAAAAAGATGTTTCTTGGTGGAGTTGAGATAGAGTTTGACAGTGGTTTTAGGGCCCACTCCGATGGAGATGTAGCGCTTCATGCTCTCATAGACTCGCTTCTTGGAGCCATAGGAGCCGGAGATATAGGAGAGATTTTCCCTGATAGTGATGATAACTATAAAGATATAGACTCAAAAATTTTGCTACAAAAGGTAGCATCATTTATCAGTAGAGTTGGATACGAGATCATTAACTGCGATATTACTATTTGTGCCGAAGTACCAAAGATATCTCCATATAAAGATAAGATGCGAAAAAGCATCTCCGGTATCTTGGGGTTGGCTATGCAAAAGATAAACATAAAAGCGACAACAACAGAAAAATTAGGATTTGTCGGAAAAAAAGAGGGGGTTAGCGTTTATGCCACTTCACTGCTTAGATACTCCGACTGGACAAAGGAGGCAGACAAATGAAAGTCTTAATCGTTGAAAATGAGATATATTTAGCCCAAAGTATCTCTTCAAAACTGACTGAAGCAGGCTACAACTGCAAGATAGTTGCAACCATCAAAGAGTCTTTGGAAGAGAGTGGATATGATATAGTCCTGCTTTCGACAAATATATCCGGACAAAACTTTTACCCGGCCATTAAAAAACATAAAAACTCCATCATCATACTTCTTATCTCATATATCAGCAATGATACAGTATCCAAACCTTTAAAAATGGGTGTTGATGACTATATGGTTAAACCCTTTATGATAGAGGAGCTTATAAGGAAGATCGACCATCTATTTGAATATAAAAAACTAAAAAAAGAGAATGAGTTTTTAAAAAGTTATATGGAAAACAGTTTTAAAAACAGTATCATAAAAAGTGTAGATAAAGATAGTGTAAAGCTACCTCTTTTTATCAAAAGCAGTTATCAAAAACTTATAGATAAATTTGTTTATGAATATACAAAAGAGATAAAGTGGATCCCTGTTTTCATCCCTGTTGACTCTACTAATGCTTTGGAAAAGATAGAGAGCTATGATAACAAGACACTTTTATATCTGGTAAATTATCAAAATCTAAGAAAAAGCGAAAAGACAAAATTGTTAGGCACCATATCTCAAAAAAGAGTCATTTTGAGTAGTATTAACTCAAACGATGAAGTAAATGAGAGTTTTAATACGCTAACTCTTGACAATTACAACAAAATATATGAAAATGGTGACATACTGTCAATAGATGACTATGTTAAGTATATAATTCTTAACTTTCAAAACAAATTTACCGATACTGA
>Ga0256840_1003141_pt1 | contig 13681 bp, 16 predicted proteins | sample 355202metaG_FD_185969 | JGI IMG/M metagenome (GOLD analysis project Ga0256840, IMG submission 185969) | Hydrothermal vent microbial communities from Mid Atlantic Ridge, Atlantic Ocean - 355-202 | ecosystem: Environmental > Aquatic > Marine > Hydrothermal vents | place: Atlantic Ocean: Mid...
CCGAACGGACTTTGATCAAATGGGCTACCCTCTTGCGTGCTGGTCCACCACTCTTGATTTCCCGTTGGTTGTCCAACATAACCAAAACGATCGTATTGTGCACGTTTTTGAGGATCAGAAAGCACTTCGTATGCTTCTCGAATTTCTTTAAATTTTTCTTCAGCTTTGGCTTTATCTTCAGTATGAAGATCTGGATGCCACTTTCTCACAAGCTCCCTATAAGCTCGCTTTATTTCATCACTCGAGGCATCTTTGGAAACACCCAAAACCTCGTAATAATCTTTTTTTGCCATTGGAATCACCGCTTTTCATTCTTGGCATCTGTACTCTTATTTCCCTCCGCATTCTTTGTTTCTTCAATCTCTTCTCTTTTCTCAACGTGCAAAGCAACTTTTACTTTTGCAGGCCTTATGATCTTCGAACGAAATTTGTATCCAGGCTGAACTACTTCAACTATTTCCCAATCGGGAAGTTCCTCACTTTCGACTCTTTCGATCGCTTCATGATCGAAGGGATCAAATTTTCCAGACGCCTTTATCTCTTTAAGACCTTCAGAAACAAGTATATCCTTGAATTTCCTGTAGGTCAATCTCAGTGCCTCAAATTCAAGTGACTTTTTATCTTTGAAATTTTTCATCAAGCGTTCCATATCATCAAGAACATCAATCAAATGCTCGACCATTTTTTGATTAGCGTAATTGAATGTGGTGTTTATCTCTTCATCTTTTTCTTTTCTCAGATTCTCCAAAGTTGCTTTGATCCTTTTAGAATACTCTTCGAGTTCTTTAACCCTGTTTCGACACTTTTCAAGTTCGCTTTTTTCTGAATGAAGAGTTTTTTCTTCTAAATGCTTTCTTTTTTCTTCTCTTTCTTTTTTGACTTTTGACGATTCTTTTTTCGTGCTCATTTCTCTCACCTCTTTTGATGGATGTAGGTACAGTCGTAACCCACACTATCGCAAATTTACTTTTGAATATTACCGAGCCTGGAAAGAAAAGTAAAGAGTTCAGTAAGTCTGTTACCGATGTAATTTGTAAGTGCTATGACTTTCTGATAATCGATTGCTTTAGAACCAATAACTATTACCTGTCCAATAGTCTCATTTGACACCTTGTAAGGTACTAAAAACGACGAAAAGGGATTCATGCCCTTTTGCGGATGCTCAGAACCAATGAAAACTTTTGAGCCTTCAAAATAACCATACTCGTTTAAAAACTCGTAAAAGCGATCCGGCGTTTCCATTGTCAAAACGAGTTTCCTGAGACTTTCTTGATCTATCAACTCATCAGATATGAGATTCTCAAGACCCCTAATCACGTAAGTTTCTAAACTCGATTCTTCTATTATGCTCCTCAAAATATCGAACATGCTTTCGACACTTGTACCTTTCCATGGTCTTTGAGCTTCAGGATCTTTCAAGCGCTCTTTTATCTCATCTATAGTCCTTCCAACTAACGTGGTATTCAAGAATTTTTCAATGTTTGCAAGGCTATCCTCTGCGATTCTTTCAAGAAATGTTTGTGCATCTATTATTCCCGTCTCCGTTAAAAGCACCACTGTGATATAATCTTCAGAGGTTTTGTGTAGACGTATTGCACGTATTTTCAAAGTGTCCAGGCGTGGTTTTGTGATAACTGTTGCTACCGGCAATGTGCGAGAAAGCAAAGTGGCCGTGCGTGTTATGATCTGATCAACATTCAATTGAGGGTACTCAGGGAAAGATTCCACATTTTTGGACATGTCCGTTTTTTTCATTATATCCATGATCGATTCGGCATAAAAACGATAGCCTTTATCTGATGGAATCCTTCCAGATGATGTGTGAACATGATGAACATAGCCAAGGTATTCCAATTTTTTTAGATCGTTTCTAACAGTTGCACTACTGTGAGCAATATTCGTGTTCTCAAGCACTCTTGAGGAGCTCACAGGTTTTCTGTTTTTTATGTATTCATTGACAACGCAAAATAGCACTTTTTTTTGTCTTTTATTCAGCATCTCTATCACCTTTTAGCACTCTAAAGGTTAGAGTGCTAATAATATGTTACTACATTCAATTGTATTTTGTCAAGAGAGGGAAGTGATGGATTTGAAGCGGAATTTTCGAAACTATTTGTTCGCCTTTATCATCCTATTTGGAGTAGGTATTTTTCTTGGTTTTGTTGAAAAAGCGGGATGGATATATCAGCTAAATATGTCCATGGTAAAAGCGGCATCTTCAATGAGAAACGGTGCATTAACACCATATTTCGTAACGGTGGCAAAATACGCCGGAACAGTTTATGACATAGCTGTAGGACTTGTCATCGTTGTAATCCTGGCGCTTTTAAAAAAATGGAAAGAACCCCTCGCGCTTTTCCTTTCATTACTCTTTGCAGGATTGTCGGTTGAGATTATGAAAACGCTTTACAGGATACCTCGTCCATCGTTTTCGCAATTGACCCCGGTAAGTTCTTATGCGTTCCCCAGTGGACATTCTGTTGGAGCATTTGCGCTCTATGGGTTGGTGGCTTACATGATCCTCAAATCTAAGCTACCAAAAACGCTTTCATGGATTTTAACAGTCATCTTGTCGTTTCTTATAGCTTCTATACTTTACAGTAGGCTTTACTTGGGCGTACACTGGGGAATTGACGTAATCGGGGGTGGAATCATAGGAATATCGTGTGCAATTCTGGCAATTGGCATAACAAGGATATACTCGAAACCACGCGAGAAAGAAATTAGGGAAAGTAAATAGTGGCATTCTATTTCAAGAAACTTTCAGTAGACCGCGATAATGAAAGACTTGACAAATTTTTAAGAAGAATTTATCCAGAGATACGTTTGTCCGTGATCCAAAAGTTTATACGATCGGGAAAAGTCACAGTTGATGATGAGAGAGTGAAAGACAAATCTTATCGTTTGAAAAAAGGACAAACCGTGCTCATTAAAGTGTCGGGTGAGCGAAAACAAATAATGGAGAGATTTGGAAGAACGATTTCCGAGCATGTCCCTTCATCAATGAAATTAAAAGTGATCTACGAAGACGATGACATGGTAGCTTTGAACAAACCAGCTGGGGTTTCTACACAACCAGGGACAAAGACATCAAACAGAACGATTTACAACGCGCTGCTAAGTTACGATACTGAGTTCCATCTCGTACATAGACTGGATAAATACACAACCGGAGTTCTGATCGTTGCAAAAAATTATGAATTCGCTAAAATCATCTCTGATCTCTTCTACAGTCACAACGTCGAAAAACATTATCTCGCTTTGGTATATGGCCTTGTAAAAAATTCAAAGGAGCTTCGTAATCCCATTGACGAAAAGCCTGCTGTTACGATAATAGATCCAAAAGAGTTTTTTAGTGGATATACCTTACTTGAAGTGGAAATATTTACTGGACGCAAACATCAAATAAGGCGTCATTTAGCTTCGCATGGTATGCCAATTGTGGGAGACGACATTTATGGCGATATATCAAAAAATGAAGAATTTCGAAAGCGTTACAAACTCAAAGGTTACTTTTTGCATTGCCATGAAATCTCCTTTTTTCATCCTAAAAAACAAAAAAAGATTACTTTGAGAGCACCCTTAAACGAAGAACGCGCCAATATATTGAAATCACTTAGGATTCACTGATCGGCATTTTTTATCACAACAGCACATTTAGCACAGCGAATACTCCAAATCCACTGGTTATCAAAACGATCGCACCCACTACCACAGCGTACACTCCATGCAATCGATAAGGATTTGGTAGCGCTTTCAGAGCGAGAAGATAAAGAAACCCCAAAACAATAGGTAAAAGCAAAGCATTCATAATTGAACGGCGATGCTTAGAGCAACCAAATTGACTCCTGATATTACCAAAAGTCCTCCTAAAACAATACCGATGGTGTAAATAGCATAAAACCAAGGCGCTTCCAAAGGATGATGCTCAAGTGAATGACGATATCCGCTGACTTCTCCCAAACCCCAAGCTGTTGCCAACGAAACCACAATAGCTGCTACCATTCCAGCTCCCACCATACCCAAGCCAAAAAACACGGCTCCAACAGTTTTTCCTAAGAATGGTGTAAGTGCATGAGTGATTTGTTGCACCGTGTCTAAAGGCAAGCCAGGGTGAGTTTGACCTAAGGTAGCAGCAGTGGCAATCAGTACCGCTCCCATTATCACCTGAGTTATTAGTGCTCCCCAAGCTGTGTCCCAACGAGCGGCGTGTAAATTGTGGATTGTTAGTCTTTTGTCCACTATAGCAGACTGTTGATAGAAGATCATCCATGGCATAATAACAGCTCCGACATTTGCCGCGGCAAGATACAGATAATCAGGATTTTTCCATGGAATTTGCACGAGACCAGCTAAAATCTCAGAAGGTTGTGGACGCGCCCATATCGCTACAACAACAAAAGCAAGTTCAAAGCCTCCTACCAAGATGGCAACTCGTTCCACTGAACGATATGAGCCTGTCCAAGCCACTATGGACAAAAAAATTACGGCCATTCCCACACTCAGCCAAAGGGGCACTCCAAATAACAATCCAACTCCGCCTATACCCGCGAACTCGGTAATCAATGCACCCATACTTGCAACTACTAAGGTGGTAACCGATAACCATGCCCAACCTCTTCCAAAATGTTCGCGAATCAGCTCACCATGCCCTTTGCCGGTAACCAAACCGAGTCGCACAGTTAACTCTTGTATTACGTATAATATGGGAATCAGTATGATTTGCAGAAGAAGTAACTTGTATCCCCATATAGCTCCACTTTGAGCAGCTGTGATCACACTGCCTGCGTCAGTATCAGCTAACATGACAACTAAACCCGGACCAATTACACCAAGAAAGTATACCAAACCTCGTCGTTGTAGTAGAGATTGTCTCATGTCTGCATCGCCTTATTAAACATACCAGATGTACTTTCATTCCCAAATAAAATCTTTCTGAGTGTGATCGCATCGTGATGATTAAATGCCTTAAATAACGCCATTAAAAGCTCCTCTAAAAGTATACTTTTTTAGTCTAATTTATTCTACACCTTTTTTCTTGGGATTTCAAGCCGGTGTGCATAAAACATCGAAATATGTGCTTTTCAATCTTTTCAGTCGTGTATGCAAAGTAAGCTAAAAAGTCACAACATTAGTGATATAATTTTGGTTGAAATCCAAGCGTACGAAAAGGAAAAGCTTATGTTTCTAAAAGCGCTTTTGCTTCATAAGAGTCAGCTTCTATTTTTCTGGCCCTAAGTTTTCCAAAGGGAGGCAGGTAGAATGAGGAAACTTTCTTTCATTTTGACCTTTACGATTTTATCGGTTTCACTTCTTTCGACAGCTTACGCATCTAATTACAGGCTGATAAAAGATGCGATGGGGAGAATCGTAAAAGTTCAAGAACCTGTGAAGAGAATCGTCAGTCTTTATTCGATGATTCCACCTTTTGTATATCTTCTTGGAGAAGGAAGAGAATATTATTCCGGAACACTTTTTGGGGAAAAGTTCTATAAGCTACTGGATCCTGCTCTTCCTGATAAGATTTCAAGAGGGAAAAATGCCAACGTTGAACAGGTGATAAAAGATAGACCTCAGGTGGTATTGTGTGCTTACTGGCAAGCAGATGAGAGGGATGTGAAACAGCTCGAAAGCATAGGTGTAGCTGTGATGTGCACGAAATTAGAAAGTGTTGAGGATATTGATAACACCATCTTAAATTTAGGGAAGATATTTCAAAAGGAAAAAAGGGCGTCCGAAATAGTGAGCTATTACACCAAAATTGAGAAAGAGGTCGAAAGTAAAGTAAAAAGTGAGCTAAAACCAAGTGTTTTGGTGCTGTACTACAGTGGCCACCATCATTCTTTTAGAACTTTTGGAGGAGATATGTTCCAAAGCAAATTGGTAGAATTAGCTGGTGGTACGGTTGTTTCGAAAGAATTGAAAGGTAAAAAAGACATAGATATTGAGCAAATTTTGAAGTGGAATCCATCTGTGGTAATGATAATTCAATATGGAAAATCAGCTCAAAAGATAAGAGAAAGCATCTTAAACAATCCAATATGGAAAAAAGTAAAGGCCGTTGAAGATGATAAAGTCTATGCTGTGCCAAGTGATGGAGAAAACTGGATAGATCCATGCCCAAAATGGCCCTTAGGTCTTTACTGGGCTGCTAAGATATTACATCCAAAGGAATTTGAAAGTGTTAATATTGAAGTGATAGCGAAAAACTTTTATAAGTCTTTGTTTAATCTTGACATGAGCAGAGTGAAAATAACAGGGGATATTTAAAGTCTAAATGAAGAAGATAAAAGCAAGGGATTTCATTTATGTCGCCTCTTATATAGTTGTCTTCATAGTGTCGCTATTTATTGGAAGATTATGGTTCTCTCCTTTTGGAATGAATGGGATCAACAAAATAATTTTTATAGACGTTAGACTTCCGCGAGCGATCATAGTATCACTCGCAGGAGCTTCTTTGGGCTTGGCGGGTATTGCCTTTCAAAACCTCTTCAGAAATTATTTGGCTGGTCCTGGAATATTGGGAGTTACAAGTGGTTCAGCATTTGGAGCGGTATTTGCGATCCTAATCTTTCAATTCAATCCATATCTTATTCAGAGCTCCTCATTCATATTTGGGATAATTGCAGTTGTTTTGGCTTACAAATTGGGAAGTCTCATAGGCAAAGGATTGTTGAGTCTGATATTAGCAGGAATGGTAGTATCGGCAATATTTGGAGGATTTATAGGACTTGCCAAGTATCTTGCGGATCCATACAACAAATTGCCAACAATAGTTTTTTGGCTATTGGGGAGCTTCTCTGGCATTCGTTGGATAGATGTAGAAGTATCATTCCTTCCCATGGTGATAGGTATAGTGGGTCTCATTTCCATGCGCTGGGTGTTTAACATTCTTTCATTGGGAGATGAAGAAGCGACAGCTTTAGGCATCAATGCAAAAAGATGGAGAATAGCGGCCATTATTTTAGCAACGTTATGCTCTTCTGCCGCCACATCGGTTGGTGGTATGATAGCGTGGATAGGATTAGTAAGTCCGCATATAGCCCGTTTGATGACAGGAGTTGACAACAAAAAGTTGGTTCCAATGACGGCAATTGTAGGTGCTTTTCTTTTGCTTGTATGCGATACAGTTGCGCGATCTCTTACAGCTTCCGAGATCCCGCTGAGCATAGTTACCGATTTTGTTGGTGCTCCCATCTTGTTCATAATCTTGGTCAAGAGGAGAAAAATGTATTATGTTAAGGATTGAAAATATTCACTTCTCTTATGGTAAAGATGAAGTGCTAAAGAGTGTGACCCTTTCTTTGAATGCCAGTATGAATTGCCTTTTAGGTCCCAACGGTTCTGGAAAGTCTACCCTTTTAAAGATCATCACCGGTATATTACCTCCTCGCTGCGGAACCATAAGGACGGAGAAAGTCGACATCTTGAATTTATCTCCCAGGGAAAGAAGTAAAATGATTTCATACGTTCCCCAAGAATTTTCTATTAACTTTCCATACAAGGTTTCGGACGTTGTGTTGATGGGAAGAAACCCGTACATCAACCTCTTGGAAGGCCCGAAAACAGATGATGAAAAAATAGTCCTTCATTATTTGAGACTTTTGAACATAGAAAATTTAAAAGATAAGCCTTTCACTCATTTAAGTGGTGGACAAAAAAGAATGGTTCTAATCGCACGTGGCCTTGCACAAGAAGGAAAGATAATGCTTTTTGACGAGCCAACTATGTCGTTAGACTTTAAGAATCAACTCTTGGTGCTCACCGTTATTGAAAAAATATCTAAGAAATTCAATAAATGTGTATTACTTTCTTTGCATGATCCAAACCTTGCGTTGCTTTTTTGTGATGAACTTTTTCTTCTAAAAGGGGGCAAAATAATAAGAGAAGGGATTCCAAATAAAACGATAACAGAAGAAAGTATGATGGAGCTTTACAACCTGAAAACGCTTCTCGTAAGTACTTCAAACGAGAGGAGTTTTGTTGTTCCAAAGAAAGATTTTTTAAACACTTTATTTTTGGGAGAAAAAGATGATTTTAGAAAAAATCGGAAAAAGGACACTTCAGCTCCTGAAAGAAGATCTTAAGATAATAGATTATTCGTTTGCCATTCCTTATACTTACGTGGTAATAGAAGGGAAAAAGAAAAAATCAATAGGAGTTGCTGTTACACTCGTGGAAGAAATTCATTCATTTGAGAACAGCGTGTCAAACATAAGCTTAGAGAGTTTTCTACAAGGAGCTGAATCTTTCAATATAATAGAAAGAACTCTGAGCTTGGCAACGATAAATGCCATTTCTCAGTATTACATTGATCTGAGTGATGAAGTGGACAGTGATGTAATTCGGCTCTTGGGAAGGGAAACGAACGTTGAAAAAGTAGCAGTGATCGGTTCTATGTTTCCGATAGTTAAAAAACTGCAAGAGATTGGGAAAAAAGTGTTCGTTTTTGAGAGAAATAAAGTCCTGTTTGATAAAATCACCATAAGTGATGGACTTGAATATCAGTTACTTCCAAAGATGGATGCCATCCTCGCGACGGGTGCAGTGTTGCTGAATGGTACTGTCGATCTCATCTTAGACAGGGCGAACAATGCAAAAGTAGTGGCTCTCTTAGGTCCAACAGCCCAGGCTTTGCCGGAACTTTTCAGCGATGAACATATCACATATCTTTGTTCTTCAAAAGTAGAAGATATAGACAATGCCTTGATGAACCTGAAATTAGGTTCATTCAAAGGATCCGGAAAATACAACAGACGTTACGCTTTAAAAATTAAAAATTGAAGAAATGATAGATTTTAAGGTAGGACACGCTAATGATAGCCCCACATGGAGGAAAACTCGTAAACAGAATCGCAACTGACGAAGAAAGAAAAAGCATACTTTCTAAGAGTAAAGAAATGAAAAAAATCAAAGTTTCTTATTGGACACTCTCCGAGGTTGAAAACATAGCCACAGGACTTTTCAGTCCGCTCGAAGGATTCATGAACAAAGCAGATTATGACAGTGTCCTTGATGACATGCGACTTTCAAACGGCATAGTTTGGACAATACCGATCGTTCTTTCCATTTCAAAAGAAGAAGCGGATGATCTCAAAATAGGCGAAGACATTTTGATAACAGATGAAAACGGCAAAGAGTACGCCGTTTTGAATTTGGAAGACAAATACGAAAGAAGAAAACACGAAGAGGCAAAAAAGATTTACAAAACGGACGAAGATGCCCATCCGGGAGTGAAATTCTTGTACGAACAAAAAGATATTGCTCTCGGTGGAAAGATAAAGCTTCTCAACAGAATAGAGCATGAAGATTTCAAAGAATACAGACTCGATCCAGTTGATACGAGAAAGCTCTTCGAAGAAAAAGGATGGAAAACCATCGTCGCATTTCAAACGAGAAATCCCATTCACAGAGCGCACGAATACTTACAAAAAACGGCACTTGAAATTGTCGATGGTCTTTTCGTAAATCCTCTCATAGGAAAGACAAAAAAAGGAGACATTCCGGCGGATGTGAGGATGAAATCGTACGAAGTCATACTCAAAAAGTATTATCCAAAAAACAGAGTCGCACTCGGAGTATTTCCGGTCAACATGCGCTACGCCGGCCCAAGAGAAGCCGTATTTCACGCGATATGTCGAAAGAATTACGGATGTACACACTTCATAGTGGGAAGAGATCACGCGGGCGTTGGAAATTATTACGGAACATATGAAGCCCAAGAGATATTTGATAACTTCAAACCGGAAGAGATAGGAATAGTAGCCCTGAAATTCGAACACGCATTTTACTGTAAAATATGCGGTAACATGGCGACGTCCAAAACGTGTCCACATGATGCGAAAGATCATGTTTTCTTAAGTGGCACAAAGGTGAGAGAAATGCTTTCAAACGGGCAGCTCCCTCCCCCAGAATTCACCAGACCGGAAGTCGCAGAGATATTGATGAGTTTCTACCAAAGTGCACGGAAAGATAAAAATATCGATGTACAAGAGATTTAAGTCCTTCCTTGCATTGTGGGTTAATTGTTTAGTTCTTAATGTCATCATGAATTTGAGTCGCAATTTTCACAAGAATCTTTCTTTTCATCATCGCAGTTCAATTTATCAAAAGTTACTGCTTGCATTTAAGTTTCGATTTCAAAGTTTTTCAATGTTTTCTTTAAAAGGCAGTTCCAATAATCAATTACATGTGAATAAAACTCTTGCGCGGTTCTTACTTCAAGTTGAATTTCACATTCCATAGCCGTGTGAAGAGCGTAAACGAAGGATTTTCTGAAATCATTGAAAGTTGAAAAAATGAGATAATCATCGTTCATGTATTCATCCTTCAAACATTTTTCAAGTATGAAAACAGCAACAAAAAGTGTCCATGATATCGAACTGAAAAGCGTTGGTTTAGGAAACATTTTAATGAATTTGCTAGAAATGTTGAACATTCGACCCCGGGAGGTTCTTCGCTCAATAAGAAACCCTGCTTTCATAAGCTTATCCAATTCTATCAAAACAGCTTTCTGATTTAAAAATCTCTCTCTTGCTATTTGATTTGAGTTAGAACTTCCTTTCGTAAGTAGAGAAAAAATGACTTCCGATTTAGTTGAGCAGCCAAAGAGAAATCTTGATCTTAAAAGCAGATTTTCAGATTGAAGAACATCCAATTCTCTTACAAATTTCGAACTATTCGTAGTGACCGCTTTAAATTCCAATGGGAGAGCTATTTCATATTTCTTATAAAGCTCTTTCACAATTCTGTTCAATCTAATTGTGTTTAGATGCTTTTTGTTTATCGACTGCCATTCTTCAGAAATCTTTCGAAACCGTTTTTCATACCTCGAAAAATATTCAGAAAAAACCAAGGTGGCTTCAGGATCAGAATAAAATTTAAACTTCTCTTTCGAGTTAACCCAGGCTCCTAAATTTTCCCACTGATCCCATAACATTGATTTTGCTGTTTCAATTAAATGATATTTAAATTCTTTTGGCAACATCATCATAATTCAACTTCTTCAGAAGATCTTTAAGCATCATTTTGTATCCCTCTGATACATCATGTGTCATACTCCAACGAGCAGCCGCTTCGATCTCATCAATCGTTGGGTTCAAACTCAACAGATCATCCACATGATATCCCCCTCTATCAACAGAGGCATAAAGCTTAAAATGTATCTGATCAAATCTCGAAACGTAATAAACTGTTAGATTATCTCCATAGTTCTTTTTTATAAGCCTGTTTGCCAATCCAGCTGGTAAGCCAAGATCAACCATTGATGTCGGACCTGAATTCATCCAATTTTGAGGTAGATCGAAGTCACGGGCTATTTTCCTAATTGCTTCCTTAAACCATGAAGGAAAATCAGCTCTGATTATTCTGAAATTTCCCTTGTTTCTTTTGACAATTGCAAGAACATCTACATCCTTAGTGGTCCTATTCACAAGACCTACTGCGGAAAAGAGCTGTTCCACCGCAAACGATTATTTCTACTTTTTTGTTGAGTTTTCTCAATTGCGAATTCAATGCTTTCAAAGCTTTTTCAATATCAAAATGATTTATGTTTGTCACACTTATTATTTAGTATATGAAATACTACATATAAGTATAACACATACTAAGCAAAAAGAAAAAACAGAGAAGCTCAAAGCTTTCAATGCCTGTCAAAAGGTATAAAAACATTTGTATACCAATTTTATTTTAGAAATGAACATATCCCAATCATACATACAGATGAAAAGACAGCTCAATTGGTAGCGTAGGGACAATTCATGAATTGCCCTGTCAACACCAACCACCGCTTATCCATCACTATTCACCCCTCACCATTCATTTCTCAATACTTACCACTCACTTCTTACTTCTCACCATTTCCATGATATAATTCAGTCGAAAAATATCGACATACAAAAGGGGAGATCCCGTGGCGATAAAAGCCAATAGGTGCTATGAATCTTCTTACTCTTAAGTCCCTTTTTCAAATTCAGCTTCATGATAAAATAAAGATGAGGTAAACGAAGATGGCCAGTTATAGATTTACCGTGGTGATCGAGCAGGATGAGAATGGTTACTTTGCGTTCTGCCCGGAACTTCAAGGTTGCTCTACCCAGGGCTCAAGTTTTGAAGAGGCTTTGAAAAACATAGAAGATGCCATTTATCTTCATATAGAAGTAGGATTCTTTTTGGCTCGCAAAGTGGCAGGTCATAAAATCTACAAGAACGCTGAAGGAAAGAGAGTCACAGTTCTTGCTCACTGTTCACCCTTCACTACTCACTTTTCAATACTTACTATTTACTTCTCACCGTTCACACGTCACTCGTTACTGATCACAGTCTGATCCCAAATTTTTTCTGTATCAAAAATCATAAATTAAGTGAGATGGAGTTGAAAACCATGAATACAAATCAAGATCACCAAATACTCTATGCAGCTTTCGAGAATGATATTAAAATTCCGATACTGGATATTACTCATCCCCTTTTCAATTCAAGCATTGATGAACAAGCGTATCATTTGGGCTGTCTCAAGTCAGCCCGGAGCATTGAAACATTGAAGAAGATGCCTGGCTTTATCCGGAACATCTTTGTGAAAATGTCGAATGTTGACAATTCCCATCTTAGCGGCATGCGTACCTTACTGTATAAACTTGGGCCTGACTTAAGTCGGGGGGTAAAATTAAGTTTCCGGGACAAGTGGGCGGTGAAGCAAACCTCTTTTATGGGACTTCGGATCAGGCTGAGGGATCTTTGTCGGCGCCAGTCGAGAATTTTGCAGCCCCAGCTCAAATTATTCCCTGAACGGAACCTTTGTTTCTTCAGTATCGCTGGGGGAGCTGCCACCGACAGTATCAACACTCTGATTCTAATTCAGGAATCGGACCCGGAATTACTCAAGGGACGGAAGATTGAGATCAACATTTTAGATATCGATACCTACGGACCCAATTTCGCAAAACGATGCATCGATGTTTTGAAGCAGCCGGGGGAACGCTTTCATGGCCTGAACATTACCCTCAATATCATTCATTATGACTGGAGCCAACCGGAGGCATTACTGAAGATGAGTTCGGAACGATCCAAATGGATTCAGCTATGTTCATCGGAGGGAGGTCTATTTGAGTACGGTTCGGATTCAGAAATTATCGAAAATTTAAACTATTTCTTTACCAACTCCCCGGCAGACGCCCGGGTCGCGGGCTCCTTAATTTTCGATCGGGCGCATGTAAATCCAGGATACCTGGGATTTACAGAGTTTATTGGCGTGAAAATCCGCTATCTTGGATTAGAGGGATTACAGCGAATTTTAGCTCAAACCTCGTGGGTTTTGGAAGAATCTCATGATATTGAAGCGATCTACACTGTGTTTTCATTGAAGAAAGCGTGACTTAAGTCAAAGTTATCGATTCATTAAATTCATTTTGTGCGCCGTCAGGCGGAATTTCGAGCTGACCTAAAAGGGATCTATATTGCTTCCCTGAAGAATTGAAAAACTTTAATATCACAAATTCTGTTCAAAAATCTCGCAAAATGGCAAAATTAAGAGAAAAAACATGACTCACGTTGTGCGTGAGAGTAACGAAAAAAGGTTGGTATGTAACAAAGTTCATTGAAAACAGCATGAATGTTGAAAAATTGACAACAGCTTGCGTAAAATAATTTGAACAAACTAACTTCAAGGTTTCAAATCTCCCAT
>Ga0256840_1003142_pt1 | contig 13676 bp, 11 predicted proteins | sample 355202metaG_FD_185969 | JGI IMG/M metagenome (GOLD analysis project Ga0256840, IMG submission 185969) | Hydrothermal vent microbial communities from Mid Atlantic Ridge, Atlantic Ocean - 355-202 | ecosystem: Environmental > Aquatic > Marine > Hydrothermal vents | place: Atlantic Ocean: Mid...
TCCCGGCGTAAAACCGATAGTTGCAAAAGTAACAGATGAATGGATAGAGGATTTTGACTTTGATCCTTACGATTTGATTATAGATGCCATAGATGATGTGCCGGCAAAGGTAGCGTTAGCCAAAAAAAACTACCATAAACTCATTAGCTCTATGGGAGGAGCAAAAAGGATAGATCCAACCAAGATAGAAAAAACTTCCATTTGGAAAACATCTATCGACCCCTTTGCCAAAAAGTTTAGATATGAGTTAAAAAAATCAGGCTTTAAAGGTGATTTTGAAGTTGTTTTTTCAAAAGAGTCACCTATAAGGTGCGAAGGTCTTGGAAGCTTTGTGGGGGTTACCGGCAGTATGGGTTTGGCATTAGCATCACTTGCTATAGAGAAGATCCTTTATCGGTAACTTTATAACCTTGTTTATATCTTTTCTGTATATATAGATATACCTTCTGCCTTTGTATAATAGATCGCCTTTAAACTTAACCTTTCCCAGTTTAAAAGATAGGCCATCTTTTCTAAATAGCATCTGTGCGATACTTTTCCCAACAGGTTTGTAAAAACTTAGCAGGGATAAAACAATCAACAATATATAGATATAACCAAATATTTTCGCACTTTTTTTGTTAATGAAAAGATATCCAAAAAGTAGTGATACAGTTACCATCAATAGATAGTTTTGATTATCGACAAATAGTAAATTATAATAAACTTTTATATGATATAAATCTATATAGTTGATTTTAATCCCGATAAAGAGTAAAAAATCAAGTAACAGAAAAAGGATAAGTCCCAAAAAAAGTGAACTGATAAATTTTTGTATCACCTTATCCTCCTTTTTTTTACCCTGCTTAATCTAAAAAGAGATGAAGAGCTTCTCTGACTAAAACCACTACTATCACTAACTATTATATCTACCTTATCCTTAATATAATCAAAATCGAAACTCTCACCACTTTTATTGGCACTTGTCGAGTAAAACCATCCAAATCTTTTTAAAAAATGACTATGAGGATTATCTTTTACAACTCTTATGGCAAGAGTGTTAGGATATATAAAAGTAGCTCTTTTTTTTCTTCTTATAAATTTTTTATACTTTTTAGGAACTCTTGCAAACTCTTTTAACTCTTTAAATGAGGATACACTTATAAGAAAAGGCTTATTTACATCCCTCTCTTTTATAGCTGATAATCTCTTGGCATCTTTAGAAAGCAAGCCAACAGTAGTATCGCTCTGAACAAGAAAAGAGGGATTGTAGTGGATGGTGGATGGTGGGTAGTGGGTAGGTTTTACATCATTATCCATGCCACGCCTCCTCTCTCCCATCTCGCCCCCCTCCTATCTCCTATCTCGTCTCCCGTCTCTCGAAAGATATTCCTGCAAAGCTTTTGGATAAAATATATCACTCTCTTGTAACTCTTTTATAGCTCCAAGAGCCACTTTGGCAGCTGCTATAGTGGTAAAATATGGGATATTTAACTTTATAACTTCTCTTCTTATATCTTTTGCATCGCTTTTACTTGATTTGTTATCGCTTGTGTTTATCATAAGGGCAACTTCACCATTTTTCATAAGGTCTTGGATATTTGGTCTGCCTTCACTGATTTTTAAAACTACTTCCGCTTCAACTCCGGCATCTTTTAGAGCTTTATGTGTTCCGCCGGTTGCGATTATCTTAAATCCTAGAGTTTCAAAACCTTTGCCGATTTCACCGGCAAACTCTTTGTCTATATCGCTTAAAGATATAAAAAGCGTTCCATTTGTTGGCAGGATATTGCCACTGCTGAACTGTCCTTTGGCAAAAGATTTGGCAAAATTTTCGCTTATACCCATTACTTCACCTGTTGATTTCATCTCAGGTCCGAGTATCAAATCAGCTCCGCTTAATTTATTGAAAGGAAAAACCGCCTCTTTTACGCTAATATGATCTTTTGTATGCGGTTTTAGTATCCCATTCTCTTCAAAAACAACACCACTTTTATCATAAAACTCAAGTGCCTCTTTTAAGTCGCCTTTATACATAACCATCGTAGCAACTTTTGCAAGCGGGATCCCGGTAGCTTTGCTTACAAAAGGAACTGTTCTACTTGCTCTTGGATTGACCTCTATGATATAAACCTCATCTTTGTGGACAGCAAACTGTATATTTAAAAGACCCTTTACTCCAAGCCCCAAAGCTATATCTTTCGTCTGTTTTTCAACAACTTCCAAAACCTCTTTACTTAAAGATACTGCCGGCAACGAGCAGGAGCTGTCTCCACTATGGATGCCCGCCTCTTCGATGTGTTGCATAATACCACCGATATATACATCTTTTTGGTCGCTTATCGCATCTACATCTATCTCTATGGCTCTATCTAAAAACTTATCTATCAAAACCGGCGAATCATTGCTAACACTAACTGCTTCATTCATATACTCATTTAATTCACTCTCGCCATATACTATCCTCATAGCTCTTCCTCCAAGTACATAACTTGGTCTAACAAGCACGGGGTATCCAATATCAGCAGCTTTCAAAAGAGCTTCCTCTTTAGTAGTAGCTGTAGCATTTTTTGGCTGTTTTAAACCATATTCATTAGCAAATGCGGAAAATTTTTCTCTATCTTCAGCTACATCTATAACTTTTGCACTTGTTCCTATGATCTTTGCTCCGCTTGCGGTTAATTTTTTGGCAAGTTTCAAAGGAGTCTGTCCTCCAAAATGAACGATGATGCCATCAGGATCTTCCTTCTCTATAACAGCTCTTACTCTTTCAAAATCGATCGGCTCAAAATATAGAACATCACTTGTATCATAATCAGTCGATACAGTTTCCGGGTTACAGTTGTACATGATAGTAGTAACACCCATATCTTTTAAAGCAAAAGCGGCATGTACACAGCAGTAATCAAACTCTATGCCCTGTCCTATCCTGTTAGGTCCGCCGCCTAAAATTAGAACCTTTTTATCTTCTGATCTATTATCGTCTGCTATTATATTTGATATAGGAGTTGTTGAGTAGAGATAAGGTGTTAACGCCTTAAACTCGGCTGCACAGGTATCTACTTCATTGTAAGCCAATTTTATACCAAGTTTTATCCTTGCATCTCTGACATCATTTTCACTTATTTGCATATTATCTTTTTTGCTGATAAGTTTTGCTATCATTACATCGCTAAAGCCTTCGCTTTTTATCTTTCTTAAAAGCTTCTCGTTTTGCAATATATCTATATCTATAAGCTTTTCGCTCTTAGCAATCTCCTCAATCTGATACAAAAACCATCTATCTATCTTTGAGAGCTCAAAAACTTCATCAACACTTAAACCCTCTCTAAAAGCTTGTGCAAGATAGAGTATCCTATCTTCATTGGCTCTTCTTATGCCCTTTTTGATACTCTCTATATCGCTGGATGCAATCTCTTCAAAACCGTTAAGCCCTGTTTCAAGTGAACAGAGTGCTTTTTGGATAGACTCTTTAAAGGTTACACCTATCGCCATAGCCTCTCCGACACTCTTCATGGATGTCCCAAGAGAGCTGTCAGCTTGTGGGAACTTCTCGAAGGTAAATCTAGGCATCTTTGTTACTATGTAGTCGATAGTAGGTTCAAAACTAGCTGCTGTCCCTATGATGTCATTTTTTATCTCATCAAGAGTAAATCCTACCGCAAGATATGTTGCAACTTTGGCTATTGGATAGCCTGTAGCTTTACTGGCAAGTGCGGAGCTTCTGCTGACTCTCGGATTCATCTCTATAACCGTCATTCTGCCGTTATTTGGATTGATTGCAAACTGCACATTACTTCCACCGGTATCTACGCCTATCTCTCTCAAAATTGCAAAAGAGGCATCTCTCATAACTTGATACTCTTTATCTGTCAAAGTTAAAGCCGGCGCTACAGTTATACTATCTCCGGTATGAACTCCCATGGGGTCAAAGTTTTCGATGGAGCATACTATGATGCAGTTATCATCTTTGTCTCTGATAACCTCCATCTCGTACTCTTTCCACCCAAGAAGTGACTCCTCTATAAGTATCTCACCGATCGGACTCTCTTCTAGTCCATTTTTTGCCAAAACTTTAAACTCATCTATATTGTAAGCCACTCCACTACCGCCACCTGCAAGCGTATATGAAGCTCTTATGATAAGCGGAAAACCTATATTGGCTGCCGCATCCATTGCTTCGTCCATATTGTAAGCATATTGACTCTTTGGCAAATCCATGCCTATTTTTATCATAGCCTCTTTGAAAGCCTGTCTATCTTCCCCTTTTCTTATAGCCTCCGGATTTGCTCCAAGAAACTTAACACCCTCAAGCATACCCTTTTCATACATACTCATAGCAACATTTAAAGCTGTCTGTCCACCCATAGTAGGGAGTATAGCGTCAACTTTTTCTATCTCTATGATTTTTGATATAACCTCTTCATTTATAGGCTCTATGTAAGTCCTGTCAGCAAACTCCGGATCGGTCATGATGGTTGCCGGATTGGAGTTGATAAGCACAACTCTATATCCTAACTCTTTTAGTGTTTTAACAGCCTGAGTTCCACTATAATCAAACTCACAAGATTGGCCTATGACGATAGGACCGGAGCCTATCAACAGTATAGTTTTTATATCTTCTCTTTTTGGCATACTTTTTTATCCTTTTAAGGTGTTACTACTATATGAAAATAACCCGGGACCAATACTTTAGCATATGGCTTGACCAAGGCACTTTTATATGACTCTTCTTTTATTATTTTGACAACTTTGCCCACTTTGATACCTTCAAAAAATATATTATCAAGTCCACTCGTATAAACTTCATCTCCAATTTTTAATCTTCTCCATAAGGGTATATACCTAACTATCATATCATCTTTATCACCGAAGATTACTCCCGGAATCTTTTCATCCCCTATATAAACAGAGTATATACACTTCTCATCACCTTGTAAAATACCAAGGGTTTTTCCACCTTTATCTACAGCTATACCTGCACTATACCCACCAAATAAAAGACCGTAAATCTTCCCTTTTTTTGGATATTTAAAGTCAAGCCAAACCCTGTTATAATCAGCCAGATTTACATACGACACCGCTCTTGTTATGTTTAAATCAGGATTATATGTCTCATTTTTATCTTTAAGAATACTTCTTAATTTACCGGCAAATGCAGAAGATAAAATGGCAGCTTTTTTAAGCTCCTTTACCTCTTTTTCCAATCTTTCAATACTCTCTTTTTGCTTTATATGTTTTCTTACAACTTCATTAATCCCATCAATAAACCCAGCATAGCTTTTCTTGATACTATTTGTCATCTCTAAAACCGGCTCTTTTAGAAGTGTGTTAAAGTTATACTTTATAAGTAAAAGTAAAAGTATTAAAATTAAAAAAAAATATCTATTTTTTAACATTTGCCGGCTTTATAGAGATAAAAATATATCTAATCATTTATTATCTGTTTTAAGAGATTTATCTCCTCCAAAACTTTTCCAGTTCCTTTTGCAACCGCTAAAAGCGGCTCCTCCGCAACATATACAGGTAGTTTTACAACATCACTTAGATATTTATCTATGCCTCTTATGAGAGCTCCACCCCCGGTTAAAACTATACCGTTTTCCACAATGTCACCTGCAAGATCCGGCGGAGTAGCTTCAAGTATATCTTTTAGAGCATCACTTATCTCTTTAAGAGGATCTCTCATAGCCTCTCTTATATCTTCACTTGTCAACTCTATACTGACAAGCAGTCCGCTTATTTGATCTCTACCTTTTACACTAATGGATAACTCTTCTTCAAGCTTTATGGCACTTCCGACCTCCATCTTTATCATCTCTCCAGTTCTATCGCCGATCAGAAGGTTATATTTCTTTTTAACATAATCAACTATAGCCTGATCCAATTTATCCCCGGCAACTCTTATGGATTTGCATATTACCAAACCGCCAAGTGAAATAACTCCTATCTCGGTTGTTCCGCCTCCAATATCTACCACAAGATTTCCATGAGGTTTTTTTATGTCAAGATCAGCTCCGATAGCTGCAGCCATCGGCTCTTCTACAAGGTATACCTCCCTAGCTCCCGCACTCATAGCAGACTCTCTTACAGCTTTTCTCTCCACTTGAGTTAAACCGTAAGGAACACATATAACTATGCGAGGCCTTATAAAACTCTTTCTTTTATGGGCTTTTTCTATAAAATACCTTATCATCTTTTCAGTCATATCAAAGTCAGCTATCACTCCATCTTTCATAGGCCTTATAGCTTGGATATTTCCGGGAGTTTTGCCTATCATATCTTTGGCCTCACTGCCCACAGCCAAGATATTACTTCTGCCAAACTTATCATTTTGTATGGCAACAACTGATGGTTCGTTTATGATAATACCCTTACCTTTTAGCAGTATCAAAGTATTTGCCGTTCCCAAGTCTATACTCATATCATTTGAAAAAAGTCCTATAATGTGATCCAATATCATATTTTACCTTTATGCGATTAATTTATCTTTTTTTATATATAGAGGTTTGACTTTATTTATAACACACTCTTTAGTTATAACCACCTCATATCCGTCAAGCTCCGGAAGTTCAAACATGATATCAACCATTATCTCTTCCATTATAGCTCTAAGTCCTCTTGCGCCCGTTTTTCTTTTTATAGCCATTTTTGCTACCTCTTTTAAAGCATCCTCTTCAAATGTTAACTTGACTCCGTCAATAGCAAAAAGTTTTTGATACTGTTTTAGTATTGCGTTTTTTGGTTCAGTTAAAATTTTTACCATATCCTCTTCGGTTATTTGATTTAGTGTGGCTATTGAGTGAAGTCTTCCTATAAGTTCCGGGATTAAACCATAATTGACCAAATCATCAGGCTCGACAAGCTCTATTAGGTTTTCCTCTTCACTTTTATTTCTTTTTTCCTGATTAAAACCAAGGACATTGTTGCCAATCCTTCTTTTTATGATATCACTTAACCCGTCAAACGCCCCTCCGCAAACAAAAAGAATGCCTGAAGTATCTATCTGTGTAAACTCTTGATTAGGGTGTTTTCTTCCCCCCTTTGGCGGGATATTAACAATGCTTCCTTCTATGATCTTTAAAAGTGCCTGCTGGACTCCTTCGCCTGAGACATCTCTTGTTATGGATCTGTTTTCACTCATTCTGGCTATCTTATCTATCTCATCGATAAAGACTATCCCCTGCTCTGCCTTTTTTATATCACCGTCAGCCTCTTGTAAAAGTTTTGTAAGGATATTTTCCACATCTTCTCCAACATATCCGGCTTCAGTTAAGCTTGTAGCATCGGCTATAGCTATAGGAACATCCAAAAATTTTGCCATAGTTTGGGCCATTAATGTTTTTCCTGATCCAGTAGGCCCTATAAAGAGGATATTTGACTTTTGTATCTCAGTATCATCATCTTTGAAAGATGCACTTTTAAAAATTCTTTTATAGTGATTATAAACACCCACAGCAAAAATTTTCTTTGCATTGTGCTGCCCTACAACATACTCATCCAAAACTTTTTTGAGCTCTTTTGGGGTAAATATCTTTTTATCATCTTTTTCATCATTTAGTAGATCATCGTCACCAAAAAGTATCTTATAAGCAGATATGACACAATGCTCACAAATTCGTACTCCATTACCTTCAATCAGTCTATTGTCCAAACTCTCTTTTGATTCGCAAAAGCTACATCTTTTCATCTTTTCTCTCTTTCAAACGGAATACCCCTTTTTGTATTTAATATAAAATCACATAAGTTTTTGACTTTTTCGTTTTCGCTCTCGCTTAATATCTCATTGATACTCTCTTTAACAGACCTATTTGATCTAAAAATTTTATTGTAAGCGCTTCTAAGGGCATCTACATCACTTCTATCAAATCTTCTTCTAAGTCCTACCAGGTTTAACCCTTTTACTTTTGCTCTATTGCCTTCAGCCAGGCAGTAAGGAGGAATATCTTGGCTTACTGCACTAGCTCCTCCTACCATAACACTCTCACCAATTTTTACAAATTGATGTATGGGAGTGAGACCACCTACTACCGTAAAATCTCCTATCTCAACATGTCCTGCTAAAGTTGCGTTGTTTGCGAGGATGATATTGTTTCCAAGTACGCAGTCATGAGCTATATGACAGTATGCCATTATATAATTATTGTCTCCAATGATAGTTTTTTTATCCTGCTTTAGTGTCGGTAGATTGATAGTTGCAAACTCTCTAATGATATTATTTTCGCCGATTATCAGCTCTCCTATCTCACCTTTATAAGAGACATCTTGAGGTATATTGCCTACGACTGCGTAGGAGTGAATTTGGCTATTTTTCCCGACTGTGGTTTTGCCTTTTACCTGAGCTCCCTCATAAACTTTAACTCCATCGTCAAGCTCTACTTCACTTCCTATGACTGCGAAAGCGCCTATCTCTACATTTTCCCCTATTATGGCCCCGTCCTCTATGACTGCCAAGTTACTTATCTTTGCCATCATTTATCCACTATCATAGCTTTCAGTTCAGCTTCGCAAGCAAGTTTATCATCAACAAAAGCCTCACTCTTCAAGACCCAGATGCTACCTTTGTGTTTCAAAACGCTAAGCTTGTAAACCAACTTGTCTCCCGGTTTTACCGGACTTCTAAATTTGGCTTTATCGATACTCATAAAGTAAACTACTTTATCATTTGTTCCATCTTGCTCATCTTTACTCATACTCTCAAATGCCAAAATACCCCCTGCTTGAGCCATACCCTCTATAATCATAACACCGGGATATATAGGATGGCCCGGAAAATGACCCTGAAATATCTGCTCCCCGATAGTCACATTTTTATACGCCTCTATAAATTCACCCTCTTTTAAGTCAACAACCCTGTCAACAAGAAGAAAGGGGAATCTATGCGGTAAAATTTTCGCTATATCAACAACATCCAACACATGCTATCCTTTTTTTCACAGGATCAGAGCTTTGATTTTTGCTTTTTTAGACAAAACTCAACCTCCAACCTCTCTTAATTCTCATAAGTTATGTATTTTATCAAAATATTACTAAATTTTCCCTAACATCTTCAAAAATGGTTGCATCTATATAGATTTCAAATTTCTCAAAATTTACTTTATCTACTACTACTATCGGGGAAGTCGAAAAGTCACTTTTTTCTATCTCTCTTCTTAAAAAGAGCTCTTTTTTATACTCTAATGGAGTAAAATAGAGCTCCTTAAGGCTCTCAAAAGAGTAGCTTAATTTCTCATTTAGATATGAAAGCTCTATAAATTTTAGACTCTCTCTATTGGCATAAAATATACCATTGATATCTTTTTCTACCCGAAGTTTTACTTTTTTTCTCTTTATAACAGAGTAGCTTAACGGATACGACGGTAAGGTTTTTCCATCAACTTTTAAATAAGCCCTTAAAACTCTGTAGTTTAAAAAATTGCTCTTTACAAACTCATACTTCCGACCACTCTCTTCAAGCTCTACTCTTTTTTTATAGTTTTCTATCCTCTCTTCTATGCATCCCGGCTCAATTTGTCTGTTGATGGGCATAAAAAGTTCACTTGCCTCTTTATTTTGCATATCTCTTTGTTTTTTAAGAGCGTAAAGGCATCCACAGTAGTTTTGGTGGTAAAGTTTCTCCTCTTTTGCCATTAAAAACTGCTTCTGAGTACCTCCATTTTTTCTAAAATCGGGTGATAAAAATTCCAAAGAGTAGTTATCTGCTAACTTATCTCCTACAACCCTTAACTGTTCGATAGACTTTTTAGGACTTGTAAGAAGTGTGGTAGTCACATACCCTACCCCAAGTTCTTTAGCTTTTTTAAAACTTCTCTCCACTCTTATGTCAAAACAAAGCTCACACCTTTTACCTTTTTCAGGCTCATTCTCATAGCCTTTTACACCATTTAGCCAACTCTCAAAATCATACTCACCTTCTATCAACTCTATATCAAGAGATTTGCAACTTCTTTCTACATCCATAAGTCTTAGCTTATACTCGCTATATGGATGGATATTGGGATCATAAAAAAATCCTATAAGTTTAGCTTTTGGATAAACCTCTCTTAACTCCTGTAAAAAAAAGTGGCTATCAACAGAACAACAGATATGAATTAGGATAGTATCGAAGGATTTGGGATGTAGGGTATAGGATTTAGATTTTAAGTCACTCATTTTACTCCTCCCCTCCATCAATTCTTAATTCTCAACTCTTAATTCTTAATTTTTGCCAGTTCTTCTTTCACTTTCTCCACATGCCCTTTTACTTTTACTTTATCCCATCTTTTGGCAACTTTTCCCTCAGGGTCTATTAGATATGTTGTTCTTACAACTCCCATGTACTCTCTTCCGCACATCTTCTTTAGTTGCCAAACGCCATACTCTTCCAAGACCTTTTTATCCTCATCACTAAGCAAGGTAATCTTAAGGCCTTTTTTCTCTATAAAATTTCTATGTTTTTTTGGACTATCGGGACTTACTCCAAGAACTACCGCATCAAGCTCTTCAAAATCGGGAAGATTATCGGTAAAGTCACAAGCTTCGGTTGTGCATCCCGGAGTGTTATCCTTTGGATAAAAGTAAAGAACTACCCATTTTCCTTTCAAGTCTCTTAGACATATCTCTACCTCATCCTGATTTGGCAGGCAAAACTCCGGCGCTTTTTCTCCTATCTCTATCATCTTAACTCCTTAAAAATTTTTTATAAAAGTAACTATCTTATCTTCCGGTAAAGGTTTCGAATATAAATATCCCTGTATTATACTATAACCTCTTTGTAATATAAACTCTTTTTGCAAATTTGTCTCTACACCTTCGGCTACAATTTTTAAATTTAGACCTTTTGCCAATTCTATTATAGTGTTAACGATAGCTTCATCCTCTTTTAGTCCCGGTATATCTTTGATAAATGATTGATCTATTTTTATAACATCAAAGGGAAGTTTTTTAAGATATGCCAAAGAAGAGTAGCCGGTTCCAAAGTCATCAATCGACACGCTAAAACCTATGTCTCTTAATCTTTTTAATAAATTTGATGATTTTTTAACATCATCCATGACAAATCCTTCGGTTATCTCCATCTCTATCTGTTTTGCATCACAACCGTTCATTTTCAGGTAGCTCTCTATAATCTCCATTAGATTTGGATTTTTAAGTTGCTTATCAGCAAGGTTTATGGCAACTCTATCGACTTTAAGATTTAGATCTTTTATCTTCTTTACAAATTTGAAAGCTTTGTCGATTACGACTTCTCCTATCTCATTTATTAAATTGCACTGCTCTGCTACCGGCAAAAACTCTGCAGGTGAGACTATCTTCCCACCTTTTTCCCATCTAACAAGAGCTTCTAAACCCACTATCTTGTGATTTACGGCATCGATCTGCGGTTGATAGTAAAGCACAAATTCATCATTTATGATACCTTTTCTGATCTTCTCTTCCAATTCATGCTGTTTTAAGATGTTTTGATACATATCATCTTCATAAAAGACATATCTATTTTTGCCTTTTTCTTTTGCCTTATACATTGATATATCAGCATTTCTTATAAGCTCGTCACTATTTATACCATCGTCCGGATAGATCGATATACCTATGCTTAGTCCTATTTTGATAAAATGATCTCTTATATTAAAAGGGGTTAAAAAAACATTATGAATCTTTTGGGCTATATTTGCGACATCCGACTCATTTTTTAAGCTTGGTACGAGCAATACAAACTCATCGCCACCAAACCTAAACAGATAGTCACTCTCTCTTAACTCCTCTTTTACTCTTTTAGCCACTTTCTTTAAGACTTCATCACCTATATCATGACCATAGTAGTCATTTATATCTTTAAAACCGTCAAGATCCATAAAGAAGACAGCTATCTTAGAATTATCTCTCTTGGCCCTTAAAATTTCCATTGTTATAATCTCTGAAAACATATATCTATTAGGCAAACCGGTTAAAATATCATGCCTGGCTCTATAAGCCAATTTTGCCTCATTTTCTATTAATTGTTTTTCAGTCTTTTTTCTTTTACTTATATCCCTGGCAACAGTATGTAAAATAACTTCATTTTCAAGATGTATGGCCGTTATAACCACTTCAAGCCATACGGTTTGGCCATCCTTTTTTTTGGCAAGCCACTCTCCCCTATAGGCACCTGTTTTGGTTGTTGTCCTCATTATCTCTTCATTTTTCTCTCTTGAAGTTTTTCCATCAGGCTGATACTTAGGGGAAAGGTCTAAGATATTGTATCTTAAAAACTCTTTTTCACTTTCAAAGCCAAGAAGTTTTAAAGCCGCCTCATTTGCATCGATAATTTTTCTCTTATTTGTAAGCAAAATAGCATCTTTTGACTTTTCAAAGAGTAACTTAAACACTTTTCTTTGCTCTATGATCTCCTTATACTGTTTTAAGATATCTCTTTCATATTTGATGATAATATTTTTTACTCTTTTTGATATTAGTATCATTAAGATAGAGAGTATGAGAATCATTACCAAAGATATAGCGATTATATTTTTGATCGTTCTTTTTAATTCATCCTGCAGGTAACTATACTGAGAGTTGACTATATCTTTGATCGTATATTTATAAAAACCAGTTCCTACTATCCATCTAAAGTCTTTAATACTTTTAATATAAGATATCTTTCTAGATGTTTTATTTTTAGAAGGGTTATAAGTTGAGACATAGTTTATAAAAAAACCATCCGGATTTATCTGAACACCTCTTATCATCTCTTTTACGATATGTCTATTGTTTACTACAAGATTTATCCTGTTTTTCCCTATCAAATCTTTTCGTATATGGCTTAAAGTCACTCCATTGTAGTCATAAACAAAAATATATCCATTTTCATCATATTTGTAATTTCTTATAATTTTTAATGCAATTTTTTTTACTTTTTTTAGAGCATCACTTACATAAAATGCGCTTCCGATATAGATACCAAGTGGCCTGAAGCTTCTAAAGTAACCTATCTTCTTCTCCATAACTTTACTACCTGGCCTATACCAATACCAGCTATCAAAAACTTTATCTCTTTTTTTAAGCTCTTCTATAGCTTTTTTTATGATAAATGTACCTTTTGCATCTTTAACGCCCAAAAGGTTTTTTCCTTCAAGTAAGGGGTTTGGCGGAAGTAATAAACAAGTTCCATCAAGATAATACATATAAAAATAGCCTGTAAGGTTATCAAAAAACCTTATATCCCTGAGTCTGTCTTTTATCTTTTTAACTATCTCATCTCTACTAAGATATCTATTTTGCATATAAATCTTTTGAATTATTTTATAAGCAAAGTCAACCATATGTTTAACATTTACTTTTGAGCTGTCAAATATGATATTTTTATTTATCTCTATCTGTTTTACAAGTTTATCCACTCTATCTTTAGCTTCAAGTTCTTTTATCTTAAGAATTTTACTTTGGTATAATTTTATATCTTGTTTATAGACCTGTTTTTCTTTGGTTATATATATAAATGCAATTGCAACCGTTGTTATAACTATAGTAACTATCGGTATAAAATATATCCATTTGATCAGTTTTTTATTGTTTTTTATAACAAGTTTCATGTAATCTCTTATTCGAATTTTATATTGTATTATACAAAAAATATTTTAAAATCAGATTTATGCATCCTAATCATAATAGGCTTTTAATATTATATTTGATAATATATCTACTTTAAAAATATTTAAGGACAGAATAGATGGAGAAAGCAA
>Ga0256840_1003143_pt1 | contig 13670 bp, 12 predicted proteins | sample 355202metaG_FD_185969 | JGI IMG/M metagenome (GOLD analysis project Ga0256840, IMG submission 185969) | Hydrothermal vent microbial communities from Mid Atlantic Ridge, Atlantic Ocean - 355-202 | ecosystem: Environmental > Aquatic > Marine > Hydrothermal vents | place: Atlantic Ocean: Mid...
AAAGTGAATAATAAAGAGTTCCTTGGAATGTATCTCCAGCTTCTAGCATAAGAGAATTAGGATTTTCAGATCTTAACTCTTTTAGCTTTGTAACAATCCTTGGATATCCTCCTGCATCATAGTAAGTCTTTATACCATCATTAGTATAAAAACTAAGCTGCTCACTATCCAAGTGAGAGTGTGTGTCATTAAGATGAAACAAAGATAAATTAAAATCTTTTTTTAGATCTTCAGTATTATCACTACCACAACCAACAAAAATTGCTGAAACAGCAATCAAACTTGCAACCATACCTTTTTGTAAAAGTGTCATTTTTTATCCTTATATTTAAGTTATATACTCATAGATTCAACGCATTTATATCAGTGCGCACCGCAAGTATAGAGTTCTCTAGATTTTAACTCCCCTTTAGTAGCCCAATCTTCAGGAATAACCTTCCAGTTGTTAAATGTTCTAGGTGTTACAGTTCCCTTATCTTTGATCCATTGCAACAGATAGTCTCTTAAACCTGTTTCAGTTTTTGCAATCACTCTTGCATCAGGCAAATCATCTTTACTTAATCCTGTAGCAGCTATCATATGACCTCCACCACCTCCAGCTCTATATGAATTTATACCAACTTTATACTCTTTATTCATATCAAACGATACATCCGGATCAGGTTCTCCATCAAGGTTTTTATCTATCCCTGTAATATCAATTCTATTTCCCTTCTCTTTACTAACATCAACAGTATAAGTAATACCTGCAATAGAGTCATAATTGTAGTATCTTGTTACAGTTTGAGCACACCCATTTTCATCAATGATTATATTTCCATTTTCATCTTTGACGAAATTAAGAAGATGATCGTTTTCATCTTTCATTTGATTCATCCACTTATCGTAGTTGTACTCTAGATAATCTTTTATTTCACTACCTTTAAGTTTCATTACATAAAATGTATTATCATACTTATACAGTTTCCACATATCAGCGTATTTCACATCTCCTGCCTCAATAGTTACATCATACTGAAGTGGAGCCGCTATAGTCATATCTATATCTGTACCAAGTTGATTTTTTGCTACATCAAACTCGAGCTCATGTATAAGATCATTAAAAGCAGCATCTTTAAAAGCAGCATCCATAGAATTTATGGTTTCAGTAAATGAACCAACCACTTGCTGAACAAACTCTTTAGTTTCTTCTTCAGCATAAGAAAACTTATCCATAAATTCACTATCAACAGCATAATTTGTTGTATCTAATTGATAAACAGTTATATTTTTCTCTATATCATCACCATTCCAAGTAATATTCATATCGACAACAGCAAAAGATTTGGCATAAGCTGCCGCATTCAATGCATTAGTTCCGTTTATTTCATGTATTGCTGGTTGATGATCGTGACCATAAAGAACTACATCAAAACCAGGTACCTGTTCCATAACTAACTGAACAGCATTCGGATTCATAGTTGAGTTTTCATCATATCCGCCATAGGTATAATCCCATCCTGAGTGAAACATCCCAATTAATACATCAGGATTTTCCTCTTCTTTAATTTTTGTAACCCATTTTTTAGCTGAAACTACCATGTCCTCATATTTCATTCCTGACCAAAGCTCCTGTGGAAGCCAAGAGGGTACACCAGGAGTTGTTAAACCTAGTATGGCAATCTTAACTCCATTTTGTTCAATAATTTTATACGGCTTAAAGTAAGTTTCATTAGTATCTGTTTTAAGTATATTTGCTGCCAACCAAGGATAGTCGGCTTGTTTTACCATATTGTCATACACATCATGACCTGGCTCTACATCGTGATTTCCCACGACAGTTGCATCAAATCCCATATAGTTCATAACATCTGTAAATATATGTGTTGTAGTAGTTAAGTCTTTATCGTTATAGACATTAACTATAGGTTGTCCTTGAAGCCTATCACCATTATCGAGAAGAAGTAATTTAAATGCACCATCTTTATTTTCGATTTCTCTTTGCATTTTTACATAACTTGATAGATTAGCCAAAGAGGGGATTGGCTTACCATCCCAAGTTTCATTGGTATCATTTATAAAATCATATGGAAATATGGCCCCATGCAGATCAGTAGTTTCTATTATCCTTAAATTTAATGGCTCTTTTCCTGCCACAACATCATCGCTAGAACACCCCACAAACAGCATTGCTGCTAAAGATATTGTCAATATTGCCCCAAGTTTCATTTTGCCCACCTTTTTAAAATTAATGGCAAAATGTTACTACATTTTGGTAACAATCAGATTACAGCAATGAATCATTCAAAATATAATTTAAAATTTCTCTCTCTTCTATACTCTCTTCTTTAGCTAGTTTTTTAAGTTTTTCATAATTATCAACAGATATGTCAGCAACCACTCTGCAAACTTTCTCCTCTTTTTGTCTTAAAGCATCGTATCTGTCTTGATAGAGTCTTTTCTCCTCTTTTGAAACTGGAGTTCTTATTGATTTGTATTCAATCAATTCATCATCCTTATAAACCCCTGAAACCTCTGCATAAACCCAATAGTATCCACCATCTTTTCTCAAATTTTTAACATACCCTTTCCACATCTTGCCTTGCTCAATTGTCTCCCATAACTCTTTAAAGATCGATTTTGGCATATCTGGGTGTCTAACTATTGAATGGGGTTTCCCTAGTAACTCTTCAACCTTATATCCAGATATGTTGGCAAAAACTTCATTTGCATAAGTTATATTGCCATTTAAATCTGTTCTTGATATAATCAACTCATCTTTTGGAACTTCTGTCTCTTCAAAATATCTATATGAACATATCATTTTTACGCCTTTAAAGTTTTTTCTTCAAATCACCATGATACTCAATATCATCTACACTAACAGTATCATCTATTAAAACTTCTGGGATAATATCACTTTGTTGAAGCTTTTCTCTCTCCTTGTCTAACTCATCTTCACTATAAGCCATCATCATTTCAGCACACACAACATGATCTAGCTCTTCAATTTGTTTAACTTTTTTCATCTCCTCTTCTATACCATCACCCTCAACTGTAACTATGATTTTACCAATTGACGCATCGTGAAAATGATAATCACAAAAGTCACACCTCTTTAATTTTTCAACTAAATCCTCTATATACTCATTTCTTGCTTGTATAACTATACTAGAAACATTCATGGCAATCTCCAAATCATTATAAATTTATCATCACTTCCACTAACTAACTCTTTTTTATTTTTGAAAACAATTGTATTTAGCGTACTCTTTTGTCCCTTTAGTGTATATAGTCTCTCTTTTGTATTTAAATCAAAAATAACTATATCGTTATTCTCTGTAAAAGCAAAAGCTGCCATCTTTGCATCCTCACTTAAAGCACCAGCATAAAGTAAAAAATTTGAATCAAATCTAATAAAACTACCACTATTTAAATCATACACAATACCTCTTCTATCTTGACCAGCAGCTAAAACTTTATTTGCTTTAAAGTCAACTTTGTAGACATTATCTACATTTCCACCCTTTAAAATTTTATAGATAGTTCCCTTTTCAACATTTATAATTGAAATTTCTCCTGATTCACAACTTGACGCTAAAAGTGTTTTATCTTCACTCAAAGAGAAGTCAGAGAAATGAGAGTAATTTACATGTAAGCTATAAAAATTTTTTCTTTTTTTTATATCAAATAAAACAATATCGTTACCCAACAGAGCATATACTACTCTATTTTTATCTATAAATTTTGCTTTAGAAATAAACAGATCCTCTTTATCACTAATCAATTCTATCTTTTCATCACCCTTTAACAAAAAAAGTCTTCTTGCCCCATTTGTAGATTGTACAACGGCCAAATAAGCACCATCAATATAGTCTACAGAAAAAACTTTTGGAAAAATCTCATCGCCCATAAAGTCTTTAATCTTTTCAAACTCATACTTTTTAATCAATTTTTTGCTATTGTAGTCATAAATTTCAACACTACCAGCACTTGTAGCGACTATTATATTGTCCTTTTTTAAAACTATATCAGAGACAAAGCCTCCAGCTTCTATAGTACCAATTGGATTTAAAATCTTTGCATAAACACCACAAACAAACAAACTTATCAAAATCAACAACTTCATATCTTCTCCTTATAAACCCTCAACTATGAAGTATATCAACTGCAGAAGCAGGACAAACCCCATAACAAAAACCACAAGAAACACATTTTGAAGAATCTATTTTAGGACGAAAAACTCCAAAAAATTCTATAGCATCATATATACATGCATCTTTGCAACTAAAACACATAGTCCCATTCCAAGCATAACATCTTCGCACATTTATGCTAAACTTGGCAACTATACTCTCTTTGTTTTCTAAACTCAAAGCATCAGTAGGACAAACCCTTGCACACTCCTTACAAAAGGTACATCCACTCTCTTTAAAATAAAGATATGGCACTCCTCGCTCATCTAACTTAATTATATCTTCTTCACAAATACCAACACACTGTTTTTTTTCACAATCAAGACAACATTTATGAAAAAGATCTTCACTCACACCATAAGGTGGTCTTATAAAGCTTTTAGAAGATTTTTTTAATCTTTTGGAGAGAGAGGCAAAAGCCTCTCTCCTCTCTTTAGAAAACATTCTTTACTGAACACCTTCATTAAGTGTATCTAAAAGATTTGATCTTTTATTACCATTTTTAGTTCTAAATTCTGGTTGAAACTCATTCTTTACAAGAGGTTTCAAGTTTGATTGAGGTGCATGACACTGTGAACAGTTAAACCTTGCATTTGAAACTGTAGCAAGTACAGTTTGTGTTCTCATATCAAACAGATGAGATTTTGGAACAGGTAAAGCTCCAACTGCCTTTGCAACTTCAGGAGAGTGACAACCTAAACATGAGTTATTATCTCTAGTTATTGGAAGCATACCCTCAACATCATGCGGTATCATTGGTGGTGCATTTTCAAAAGCTCTATTAACTGGCTTTGACTCACCAGGAGCTGCTTTTGAGTATGAGGTTTGATCTGGAACAACATTATCTTCAGTATAAAGATTTGTTTTTCTAAGACCTAAAGATTCCTCACTAATACTACCATTTGAAACAGCACATCCAGTCGCAATAAGAGCTGTAAAAGTAGCTGCTGCGATTAGAATTTTTTTACTAAACATTCTCTGTCTCCTATCCATTTTTATTTATATAATTTCTTATACCAAATGATAGTGCATCATCATCACAAACTTCAATGCATCTACCACAATTGGTACATTCTCCTGCATCAACATCTCCACTCCTTTTACCTATAAGAGATAGAATCTGTTTTTCAGGACAAACATCTTTGCACTTCATACAAAGAGTACAGTTTGGTTGATTATGCTTTACTCTCAATAGACTAAATCTTGAGACTATCGAATAAAAAGCTCCTAATGGACAAATATGTCCACACCAACCATTTTTTACAGCAAAAAGGTCAAACAAAAAGATTGCGAGTATTGCAGCATACCCCATTCCCATTCCAAACACAACTCCCCTATGAAACATAGAGATTGGTGAAACAAATTCAAAGGCTGCAACACTAGTAACAAAAGATAAAATCAAGGAGAGAGCAAGAACCCAAAACCTAACTGAGCGTCCCAACCAAAGTTTTCTCTCAATTTTATCAAGCAACAATACTCTTCTGAGCCAATTTGCTAAATCAGTTACCAGGTTTATTGGACAAACCCACGAACAAAAAGCTCTTCCTGCAATCAGTGCATAGAAGAAAAGAACTATAAAAGCTCCTACTATGACATCTAGACTTAAAACTGCTCCAGCTATGAACATTTGCAAAACTGCAAATGGATCAGCCAATGGAACTGTCTCAAACAATAAAGAAGAGCTTAAAGTACCACTCAAAATTTTTAAACTATAAGCGTTAGCACTAAAATAAAGAACAAGCAATAGCACTTGGGATAATCTGCGCAAAAATAAAAATCTATGTTTTTTTATGTAGCTAATCATCTAACAACCCTCCATCATTCAAATAATCCTGAGGAGTGAGTTCACTTCTTTTAGTTTTGGTTGTTACATTTTCACCAACATTTTCTAAACGATTTTCATCTTTTTTATCCCAACCCTTTATATAATAATCACCAACTTCACCCTTTGCAATCTCTAGTGGCAAAACATAAATAGCTGCCTTTTTAGTAACACAAGCCCTCTCACAGAGCCCACATCCTGTACAGTATTCGCTATTTACTCTTGGTATTAAGTAAGCGTGCTTACCTGTTCTTTCATTTCTTTTATGCTCTAAGACTATGGCCTTTTCAAGTAATGGGCATGCTCTATAGCAAGCATCACACTGTATTCCCCAAAAAGCAATACACGAACTCTCATCGACTATTGCTAGACCCATTCTTGATTTGTTTATATCTAAAACTTTTTTCCCATCCTTTATACTAGATACACTCTCCTCATCTAAAGCACCAGTAGGGCACACTGGCACACAAGGGATATCTGTACACATATAGCACGGAATATCTCTTGGTATAAAGTACGGCGTACCCATTGGTTTGTTGTCTCCTGGTTTTGCTATGCGTAAGGTATCGTAAGGACATGCAATCGCACACTGTCCACACTTTATACACATTTTTAAAAACTCAGGTTCACTTTTTGCACCAGGAGGACGTAAAATCAAAGGAGATGATTTTGCTTCTTGCACATACCCTGTCCAAATCAGACCTCCAAGTGCCGATAAACCAATGCTCTGAGCCATTAAAACTATAAACTTTCTTCTATCGCTAATGACCTGCTTTTTATTAAGATTGCTCAAAACAATCCTTCTCTTTTTTTATGCTTTATACAGCTTGACTGCACACTTTTTAAAGTCAGTTTGCTTTGACATTGGACATGTTGCATCTAAACAAACTTTATTTATAAAGACTTTTTCATCAAACCATGGAACAAAAATTAATCCTTGAGGAACTCTGTTTCTTCCTCTAGTCTCAACTCTAGCTTTAACTCTACCACGACGAGACTCTACCCATACAAGCTCACCCTGCTTAAATCCTTTTACTTTTGCATCTTTTGGATTCATAAAACAAAGCGCCTCAGGGACTGCACGATAAAGCTCAGGAACTCTCATAGTCATAGTTCCACTATGCCAATGCTCTAAAACACGACCTGTACATAGCCACATATCGTACTTATTGTCTGGCATTTCTGGTGGATCCATATATGGTCTAGCAAAAATCTTTGCTTTGTTCTTTAAACTCTTCTTAGTTTTATCTTTAATTCCAAGCAGATCACCTTGTGCTAAAGCTTTTGCAAGTGTTCCATAAAATGCAAAGTCACTATTTGGATTTGCCTTTTTAGCATATGGGTCATACTTAGTGTTAAATCTCCACTGAGTCTCTTTTCCATCAACTACTGGCCACTTCAATCCTCTTACTTTATGATAAGTCTTAAACGGTGCTAAATCGTGAGCTTTTCCTCTACCAAAAGAGGCATACTCTTCAAAAAGATACTCATGAATCATAAATCCATAACCTTTAAAGACCTTTCCATCACTTCCTACAACATTTCTACTATCACCTATACACTCTGAGTTGTCAAAACCTTTTTGAGGGAAAGACTCTAAATCAATCTTATAAGATTTTGCTCTATCATTTGCAAATAGAATTTCAAACATTGTAGTGTTTTCATCATAGCCCATAGCTTTTGCTTTTGCTATAACATTTGGAAGTTTTTTACCATTTCTAAGTGTATATTCACCCCAAACATCTTTAACTGTAAATCTCTTAGATAGCTCTACCCACTGCCAAGTGTCACTCATAGCCTCACCAATAGGAAGAACCTGTTGTCTCCAATGTTGAGTTCTTCTCTCAGCATTTCCATATGCTCCCCACTTTTCATAGATCATAGCACTAGGAAGGATAAGATCAGCTACTTTAGCAGAAATTCCAGGGTATGCATCACTACAAACTATGAAGTTATCCATCTCTCTAGCAGCTTTTATCCAATGTTTTGCACTAGCTGAATCTTGGTATGGATTACAAACATTTACCCATGCAAACTTTATAACACCATCTTCTATATCTCTGTGGATTTTCATTATGTGTTGATTTCCAACAGGATTTAAGGTTCCCTCTGGAACTTTCCAAACTTTCTCAACTATTTTTCTGTGTTTGCCACTTTTTACCATCATATCTGCTGGAAGTCTGTGACAGAAAGTTCCAACCTCTCTTGCAGTTCCACAAGCACTTGGCTGACCTGTTAAAGAGAACGCTCCACTTCCTGGTTTTGCTTGCTTACCAAGTAAAAAGTGAACATTGTAAGATAGAGTATTGACCCAAGTTCCTCTTGTGTGCTGGTTCATACCCATAGTCCAAAAAGATACAACTTTTCTATCTTTTTCAACATATAATTTTACTAATTCTTGAAGTTTTTTCTTAAAGCTCTCTATAGACTCATTTGGATCACCTTTTGCTATCTTTGCAACATAGTCTAAAGTGTAAGGCTCTAAGAATTTCTTGTACTCTTCAAAAGAGATCTCCCAGTGCTTGAGTCCAGCTGGCTTATTTACCATCTTGTCTCCGGCTTTATAGCCATAAGGAGCAAGAGCTGGAGCCTCTTTTTCAGATACAATCTTTTCCATCTCTTTTGAGATTGTTTCCATCTCTAGTGGAGTATATTTTCCCTCTTTGATTGACTTTTCATTTGCTCTTCTCATTCCATAACCCATGTTTACTGGACTTGCAGCAAAAACTATATGCTCTTTTACAAACTTCCAATCAATCGCATCTGGATGATTGTAAACTATCTCTCTTGCTACATAGTTCCAAAGAGCCAAGTCTGTATTTGGAGAGAAAATTATCTCAATGTCTGCTAAATCTGAGCATCTATGTCTATAAGTTGAGATGTTTACAACTTTTACCTTATCTGGATTTGAGAGTTTTCTATCTGAAACACGAGCCCACAAAATTGGGTGCATCTCAGCCATATTTGCTCCCCAAGTTATAATTGTATCTGTTAGCTCTATATCATCATAACATCCACTTGGCTCATCTATACCAAAAGTCTGATAAAACCCAACAACTGCACTTGCCATACAGTGACGAGCATTTGGATCAATAGCGTTTGATCTAAATCCACCTTTCATCATTTTTTGAGCAGCGTAGCCTTCCATAACGGTATATTGACCCGATGCAAAAACACCAACTCCCTCTGGACCGCTGGCCTTTAGAGCTTTTTTGATATGTTTTTCCATCTCATCAAAAGCTCTTTTCCAACTTACTGGTGTAAACCTACCTTTTTTATCAAACTCACCTTTGTCGTTTACTCTCAAAAGTGGTTGCTTTAGACGGTCAGCACCATACATAATCTTAGCATTAAAATAACCCTTGATACAGTTTAATCCCCTATTAACAGGGGCTGCTGGATCACCTTTAACTGCAACAATTTTGCCATTTTTTGTAGCAACCATGATACCACAACCAGTACCACAGAAACGACAAACTGACTTATCCCATCTCCAGCCAGCTTCAGCTTGTGCTGCTGCTGCCTTTGCCTCTTGTGGGACTGTTATGCCCACCGCTGCAGCAGCACTAGCAGCTGCTGTAGTCTTTAGAAAGTCTCTTCTTGAAAGCGACATATAGATACCTCCTGATTTGAGTTACAAGCAAATTGTATCACTAAGTAGGAGCTTAAATCTATGACCTATGTCAAATTACATATGTGCTTTTTTTACCATTTCATTTAAGTTGTTTTGTAGCTTTTGTAACATTTTTCTTACATGTATAAGATTTTCGGCAGACTCAATCGCAATATCTTCAGTAGCATTTACTTTTTTATCAAATTTTGTCTTTTCACTATCATCAATATTTAAATCTTTTAAAACACTTTCAACATTTTGTGTTAAATGTTGCAACTCAGAAATTGCAGATTCTGCTTGTCTTATAGCATCATCAGAGTGTTTCATAGCTATATTTACTTTTTTTACAAATCCAGAAATATAGTTTGATGCCTCTATTAGCTCATTCTCACTCTCTTCATTTACTCTAATACTTCTATGACTCAATCTACTTAAATCATCAGTTTGTAGCACCTTTGTACGATTCACAAAATCATTTATATGCTCTACTATCTCTCTAGAAATTATGTATGCAAAAAGTATAATAATTAATGCTATTATAAGTGAAATATACTGAAATTTAATAAATATACTATTTTTATCTTCGCTATACTCTGTATATAACCAAACAGCTTCATCCATTGTATTTAGAAGTTTAACATTGTTTTCGTGTATATATGAAATAGAATCATTTATACTATTTTCTATTTTGAGTATATTCTTTACAAAGTTTTCATAACTCTTCCAAAACTTATAAGTTTTCTCAACTGTTTTATATACCTCTGGAATGCTTTTTACTTTATTATCTGCTAAAAAGCTCTCTATAGTCTGATTGTATAGATTTCTTGCCTTTATGAATTGTAAAAAATCATCCTCATTATCAGTTCTTAGATATCTCTCAATAAAAAGTCCCATTCTTTGAGAAAGCATTCTTTGTCTTCCACTTAAATCAATGAATTTTCCAGATAAATTATGCATAACCATAACCTTAACAATACTATCAGACTCATCTAGCAAGAGAGTTGTTTGACCTACTAAACGCTCTAAATCTGGTTTTATAGACCTTATGGAATTTATAATTTTTTCTAACTCGGATTTAAATGGAACCCATAAAGATTTTACCTCTTGAAGCTTAGATTTGATTTTTTGATTTTGTGGAGGATATATACCTTTAATTGAATTACCACTCATTAAATCATTTAAATTATTTTCAAAAAGATCCATAGCCCCTCTTAACTCTCTAAAGTCTATATCTTGTTTATATTTTATGTAAAAAATCTCTTTACTCATCTTTTGTGTAAGCATTCTTTGAAGACCAGCTACATTAATAATCAAGGAGTCTTTTTTAGATTTTTCATTAAGATACACTGTAAGTAAAATTACACCAATAATAATAACAGACAACGCACCACCAACTAAGTGTAACTTTTTATCTATCCCTCTTGGTTTAAACATTTGTTTTTCCTACTTCTCTATTCATATATATTTTTTAACTCATTTATATTTAGTATCTTAACACTATTTTTCTCTATTTCTATTATGCCATTTCTTGTTAATTTTTTTAGGATTCTTGAAAGTGTCTCTGGCTGAATATGTAGCATATATGCAATTTCATGCTTTTTTAAAGAATTAAAATTTTTGAGATCATTCACAAGCATATGTGCAACTTTTGCTGTACCATCAAAAACTACATCTCTACTTATTAAACACTGCAATTTGCTTATCATCTTAAATGATTCTTGTAAAATTTTATTCATAAAAGCTGAATTCTCATTCATAAGTTCGATAAACTTTAAACTATCAAAGGCCAATACTTCACTATCTTCTAAAAATTCCGCATTTGAAAAACAACTAATATCGCCAAAGTCAGAAAATTTTGATATATCATATATTATGGAGTTTGAGTTTAACTTGTATAAAAAGATTTCATTTTCAAACCTATCGACTTTATAGAACTTTATAGAGCCTTTATGAAGAAAAAAAATTTCACTATTTTTATCTCTTTCATAAAAGAGTACTTCTCCCATAACAAACTTTTTTAGTTTTGCAACGGCTATCAGTTTTTCCAAAATGTCATCATCTAAAGAGTCAAAAAATGTGATACTTTTTAAAAGAAATTTATCTATCAAACTTATTGTTCCTAAATTTTCTTCTAATTGTATCACATTTTATTTTATATCATCTATAAACAATTTTAATATCAGAACTGTTTTTTAACTCATTGATCTTTTTAATAGCCCACTCTTTAACTTTTTTTCTTAAATAATCATTTTTTACTTGGTACTCAACTGTCTCAAAAGTACTTTTAAATTCAGGTATATCGTTTAATAAGTAAAATATCTGATATCCAAACTCTGTTTTTATAGGTTTTGTAAAGTTTCCTCTTTTTAATCCATTTAAACTTTTTTTCAAAAGTTCATTTAAACTATCTTTAGGAATTTTTCCGAAGTAACCACCATACATATTTGATGGAGCCAAAGAGTATTTTTTTGCTAAGTTTTCAAAAGTTTTGACCCTGTTTTTTGAACTTTTTAACTCTTCATAAATTTTGTTTGCCAAATTTTTATCATCCACTACTATAGTTAAGAGCTCATACATTGCTGGAGTATCATACTTATATCTATTTTGCTCATAATACTTTTTAATCTCTTCAGTATTGTTTTCAAACTCTTTAGCTTTTTTGTCTAATATAAAATCAAATGCCAACAACCCTTTTTTACTGGCGAGTTGCTCTTTTGTATAGCCTTCAAAAGTAGCATTCTCTTTTAATAAATTTGCTAGTGATTTATCTTTATTTGGTTTTTTACTCATTTTAAAAACATGTTCTAAAACCTTTTTAAACTCTTTAGAGTTAGTAATCTCTTTGTGCGAAAGTGCAAAATCACTTGCTAATTTTTTTTCAATTAATCTTTTAATTATTTTTTGCTTTGTATCTTTGTCCAATGTTTTAAAATTTTTAGGAGCAACTTCTGTTGTTATTTTTTCTCCATTTACTATAGCTAAGACTTCCGAAGCATCTAAAAATTGGGTAAACAAAATTAAAAAAACTAACCACAAACTACTTTTCATAATTTTCCTTTATAAAAAAAGGGGAAGGCTTCATACCTTCCCTAAATATTGTCTTGTCTGGAGATTTGAAGATTTACTCTTCTATTTTTCCTGTTTTAATTCTGTGATTGTAAATGTTTTGCAACTCTCTAATGTCTTGTTGCAATTCAAAAACACCATGCCAATGAGCATAATCAGGTCCACCCATTAGTGCACCTTGTCTCATTCTTCTTCCTTGGTGATGCCATAGGTGATACCACACTTTAAATGCAGGATCAGCCCACTTATCTTTCTTCATCAAGCCCTTCTTGGTAAGCTCATCTATCATAGCTTTTGCATCTTTAGCATATGTATTGTATAGCTCCACATGCTTATCTGCCATCTTAAAGAAGCTCTTAGTGTGAAGAGTTGTATGACAAGATTTACAAACTTGCTCCATCTCGGCTCTACCAGCTTTACTTCCATCTGGATGTCCTGCTAATGGATTACCTTTTGTAAACTTACCAGTTTTTCTGTACTCCGTAACTGCAGTTTCATAACCACCATCTCTTAAGTTAGAAATAGGAGCCCAAACATTCCACTTCAATCTTCTGCTTATATTGTGAGTAGTTTTAAGATTTCCAATTCCACTCATATGACAAGTAGCACAAGTTGGTGCTCTGTAATCTCCTGGCTCCCAAGCGTCAGGTGCACTATCATACTTCCAAGTACTTCCCTCTGCATTAAAGATATGACCATGCATAGAGTTGTTATATATCTCGATATCTGGATGATCTGGTCCCAAGTGACAACTAGCACAAGCTGCTGGCTTTCTTGCCTCTTCTATAGAGAACTTATGTCCACTATGACAAGACTTACAGTTACCAACTCCACCATCAGGATACACATTTCCAACACCATAATTTGGCCAAGTCTCTGCAGTTGGTTGCTTATTTGCATCCAATTCAATTATAGAACCATGACACTGCATACAACCTGTTGCTTCAGGAGAGTTTTTCAAATCTGGATGATTTCTACCCTCAATTTTTTTCAT
>Ga0256840_1003144_pt1 | contig 13670 bp, 10 predicted proteins | sample 355202metaG_FD_185969 | JGI IMG/M metagenome (GOLD analysis project Ga0256840, IMG submission 185969) | Hydrothermal vent microbial communities from Mid Atlantic Ridge, Atlantic Ocean - 355-202 | ecosystem: Environmental > Aquatic > Marine > Hydrothermal vents | place: Atlantic Ocean: Mid...
CCAGCCTTTGTTTTATAAACATTAGTGAAGTAATTAAAATCAAAACCATTGAGCAATAATTTTTCTCTTTTGATTTTGTTTTTACCTCGTGGGTTTAATTTGAGTAGAATTCTTCTGTTTTTACGCAGTATATTGTTCACGTTTCGCACATAGTTAGTGCTGTCACTATTGAGCCGGTTATTGTAGGCATTGCGACATTGGTCATCACAAAATTTCTTATCAGCCCTGCCGATAATCTCTTTACCACAATCAAGACACTCTTTTGTTTTTTGCGTATTCATAGCGGTTAAATATAGGGATTTTTTATGGGAAAGGTAGAAATGAATTAATTCAAGTTGATTTGATGGTTTCTTGACAGTTTTGATTAATAAGTTAACTTGCACGTAACTTGTCATGGTAATGATGTTGGACTTAGCTCATTATAGGTAAAATATGCTTTCACTAGAAAAGAAATTTTTGTTCATCCATGTTCCTAAAACAGGAGGAAATTCAATTCAAAATATTCTAAAAGATTTTTCTGAAGATAAAATAGTTTGCCTAGCAGACCACCAAGATGGCATTGAAAGGTTTGGAGTTGAGAATGATAAGTATAACACAAAAAAACATTCAACTTTAGATCAATATAGAAAAGTAATCGAAAATAATGTCTACCAAGAGCTATTCAAGTTTTCAACAATTAGAAATCCCTGGGATAGGTGTGTTTCATTTTACTTCTCTCCATCTCGTGGAAAAATTGAGTGGAATAGGGAAAGTTTTCGAGCCTTTATTCATAAAATCCCAACAATCAACTATTTCATAACTCACAATAGTTGGCTTGATAAAATAAACAGAAAACTTGGAAGAAGTCCTATACAAAAATCTAAACCCATTGATAATGATATTGATTTTTTGATCAGGTTTGAAAATTTAAACGAAGATTTCAAAACTGTCTGCGAAAAAATTGACATACCACATGTGAAATTACCCCATAGAAATAAATCAATTAGAAGTCATTATAGCAAATATTATGATAATGAGTTAGTTGAATTGGTGAGAATTAAATTTAGAGATGAAATAAAATATGGAGATTATTGTTACGAAGAATTAACTACAGAGAAAATACGTTAGAAATTTAAACCCTAACCGCCGACCGCAACAAATCAATAGAAAAATCATCTGCATCCATCGCTACATCCAAACCTATGGGGAGTGTGAATTTCTGAGTAATATGTCCAATGACGGCGCCTTTGTAAACAGGGAAGGTAGTGTTATTAAAATACTGCTTTAATATATCAGCTAGAGAAAACGATTCATCTAAATATTCTGCTTCACATTTGGTAAAAGCCCCTAAGATGAGTCCATTGATGCTATTAAAAACACCTGCCTGTTTGAGTTGCCATAACATTCTATCAATGCGGTAAGGCTCTTCACCTATTTCTTCCAAGAATAGAATTTTATTTTTCCAGTTGGGTTCGTGATTTGTGCCAATCATGGAGGTTACCACGGTTAGGTTGCCACCGATTAATTTTCCGTGTGCTTTACCACTAGTTAATGTTTCTAAATCTTCTAGGTTGTCAGGAGGGTTTGTAAGTTTGAATTTTTCTCCTTTTACTAATGTCTTGATCACCTGCCCAGTAGAAAATTCCTCCCAAGTGGAGTATCCCACAGGCCCATGAAAGGTAACCAAGCCTGTTTTATTTGTAATAGCAATGAGTAATGAAGTAATGTCAGAATAACCCATCAGTATTTTTGGGTTCCGCTTGATGAGTTTATAATCTAATTTATCCAAGATTCTCCCACATCCCCAGCCACCTCTCATGGCAATTATTGCTTTTACATTTTTGTCTTCGAAAAACTGATGGAGTTCTTTTGTTCTAAATTCATCCGTCCCTGCTAGATAACCTTCTTTTTGATACAGCGTTTCTCCTTTGATTGTTTTGAAACCCAATTCCATCAGTTTATTTTCAATTTTTTCTATATGCTCCTCATTAAAAATTGCACCTGCAGGTGCGGTTAAAGCAATTAAGTCTCCTTTGCGTAATGCCGCAGGGATTTTTCCTTTTGGTATGGTTTCAGCATTAGCAAAGGAAGTTAAACCTGCGGTGGAGATGGTCAGCAAACTAGTATTCTTTATAAATGTTCTTCTTTGCATGGTTACTGAATCACAGTATTTTGAGCATTGTCTAATTGTAATTGATTAAAGCCTTTTGAAAAGCACATTTCCAAGTTATATGTCCTCGCCATCCTTGTTAACTTAACCCGCATCATTACAGGATACCATGAGAAAACCGCAAAATGTACTATTTTACAGCACAATAATACAAAAAAATAATACAAATTTAGATTCTTCCAATTATCTTCATGCATCCACTACGCCCGCCTGCCAGTAGGCAGGTCGCAAAGCTTTTGAAATAGCACACTAAGTATGCACATTTCTAACAACAAGTTTTTAAACAGGAAAATTATTAACCAATCACATAATTAATTCTCCATCACCGTAAATTCCACCCGTCTATTGTATTGTCGCCCTTCATCAGTTTCATTGCTGGCTTCTGGTTGGCTTTCACCATAACCCATGGCAGTGATTCTATGGGTGGGTATCCAGTTTTCTTTTAGGTAATTCATCACCGACTCCGCCCTCCCTTGCGATAGTGTTTCGTTGTATTGCTCGGTGCCTTTGCCATCAGTATGTCCACCAATTTCTATGACCATTTTCGGATTTTCCTCCATCAGAATAACTAGCTTATCTAGTTCGGTATATGATTCTGGTCTGAGCGTTGTTTTGTCAAAGTCAAAATATATTTTTTCTAATCTTACTTTAAGTCCTACTTCTATTGGCTTCAGGTAGAAATCTTTGAATATGATGGTGTCCTGTTTAGGTTTGAATATTTCTATACTATCAGTACTGTTGAGGTAGCCTTCGGCTGTCACCTCTAAAACATACTTTCCAGTGTTATTGATTGGTACCTCATAAAAACCCTCTTGTTCTGTAGAAACAAGTGATACTTTTTCCATCCATTTAAACGAGATGTTTGCGGCTATTGGCTCTTTTGTTTTGTCATTAAAAACTGTTCCGGATAGCAATACTTTGGCAGGAACAATTTTTTTAGGTACAATTCCCAAAATATCCATACTACCACCATCACGGCTCATATAGGTTCGTGTGGTAAAGGCATTGTTGCCAGACGCATCTACAGAATAATAGGCATCAAATCCGCTGGTGTTTACAGGTGCTCCAATATTTACAGGTTCAGACCACTTCATCCAGCTATCATCTAGTCTAGTGGTTTTGTAGATATCCATACTGCCGAGCCCTCCTGAACGATTGCTAGCAAAATACATGGTTTTGTCATCTGTGGCAATGAACGGACCAAACTCATCAACACGGGTATTTATATTATCTGGTAGGAGTGTAGGTTTTGAAAAAACACCTTCGCTTTCTTTAAAACTAACGTACAAATCACTGTATTTAGAATGTTCCACTTCGCTGAAATACATCACTAGGGCATTGCCATCTTGCGATAAAAACCCACCAGAAAACCTGCCAATGTTAATTTTAACATAATCCTTTACATGGATTGGCTGCACTTTCCATGTATTAGACGAGCGATATGCCATTGAAAACCCTTTCTTATTTTTTCCATTTCCTCCTCTTATCAATAGTGATTGTCCATCGGTTGCAACGCTCATTACTTGATTGAAACGGTTTTTATTTAGAGGTGTCGACATATGTTTTGCTTTACCCCAGTTTCCTGTGCTGTCTTTCTCGCAGAACCATATGTCCTGGCTGTTTTTTGTACCATATGTATTCTCTGGGTGATTTGTAACGAAAAAGTACAACGTCTTTCCATCTGGAGAAATCAACGGTGCTGTATCATGGTACCTAGAATTTACTTTTTTACCTAGCTTTACTAACGCAAGCTCTTGTGCTTTGTCTTGTGAAAAACTTAAAAAATATAATCCTAGTGTTAAAAAAATAACTAGTGGTGTTCTCATATTGTAAAAGTACCATCTATCCACTCGTAAAACTCGCCAACAAAGTCTGAAATCTTACAGTGTTGCTTTTAGAGGAAAAACAAAAAAAATAATCTTAGCCCGGAATATTCATGTGATTAGCTTGGTGTATATGCAATCCCGATAGTTCGGAAAAAAATCGAAGATATATGGGCATATTTCGAGGGTTTTGCAACCTGCCTACCGGCAGGCAGGCGAAGCAGATACGCCAATATAATTGCAAGCTCCCCAAATTTTGGTTATTTTATTTTCAACAAAATGCAGGATAATTATCTGATAATAAGTAAGTTACAAAGGTACTTTGTTAAAACGGTGAATAATTCTGGTTAGTGAGACATTAAGATTAGAAGAGATTAGGAATGGTATGTGAGACACAGGCCATGGAATCAGAAGAGATTGACAACTGTGAAGATATAGCCCATAAATAATTTCTAAAACAACACCCTAGCTTTCAGGTTGAAAAACCGCTGAGATAAATTATTAGGTACACCCCAAGAATCATTGTTCACATCCTTGATCCAGGTATAAGAAATAGTATTGTCTACTCCGAAAAGGTTAAGTACATCCAGACCAATGGAAATGGATTTGATATACTTATTGCTTTTCATTTCAAAGTATTTTAAAAATCCAATGTCCACCCTTCTGTATGATCTGCCGTTAAGACTGTTTCTATGGTTGATGTTATTGGGAGGACCAAATGGCAAGCCACTTCCAAAAAGAAAGTTTAAATTAACTTTGACAGTAGGGTCATTGGGTAAGTGATCTTGGAAGAAAATGCCTAGATTGATATGTTGATCTGTTGGTCGGCGTACATACCCTTTGTTGTCATCTTCTAAGTCTTCCCTTGTGTTGAGTAAGCCCAAGCTAAACCACGATTCTGTGCCTTTAATAAACTCACCACTTACCCGAAAGTCGATTCCCATGGCATAGGCTTTGGCCCTATTATTTGCATAGTACCTCACCCTGACATTGTCCAAGTCATAGGTGATTACATTGTTTAGTTTTTTATAATATATTTCTGATACTAATTTAAAATCTCTATTCCACCATTTGAAATTATAATCTAGTCCACTAATAAAATGTATTGACCGCTGCGCCTTCAAATCTTTTTGTAACACGCCATCAAAACCCCTCAACTCCCGATAGAATGGCGGCTGTTGGTATATGCCAATGGCAGCCTTAATAATAACATCTCTCGCCCAATTTGGCTTGATGGAATATTGTGCTCTTGGGCTTATAAGCAATTGATTATTCAAGTTTCTATAATTCAATCTTATGCCGTAAGTAACAGATTGTCTGTGATTTATGAAATAAGTATGTTGTAGAAATCCAGTAAAAATATTTGTCTGCAAACTTAGATCTGTCTTGAGTACCTTGGTAATTGTTACAAAATTAAGAGAATCTTCGAAAGAAAACTCATCAATCACATCATCAATTTTTTGGAGAGAATACCCCAGACCAAATTCCAATTTATTTTTATCATTTAGAATGACTGCATTGGTATTGACAATATCTAAAATCTGTGCTTTTAATTTATTTCTCCCATGGTCAAAATCAGTACCAACGCCCAATGTAGTGAGGCAATTGTTAAACCCAACGCTATTTGGATTTTTATCAACATCACATAATCTATACCCTCCTTCAATATCAAAATTTTCTCTCTCAACAGATTGCATGCCAGATATTGTCAATGTGCTTTTGACGTTTTTAGAAATTTGGTGTTTGAGATTAATTCCTCCCTGAATGATATCATAATTCAATACCTCACGTCCGTCAAATGCTACTAGTAGTCGTAATGGGGTGCTCAAAGTGCCGAAATTTGTTTCTCTTGTTTCTGGTGTCACCAAGTATCTGTTTCTAGCAAAAGAAAAGAGTACACCCAATGAAGTTGAGTTATCCTTCTCTTTGCTCAAATCAAAATTCAAGTAGGATTGGATGTCTGTAAATTTTGGGCGATATCCACCTTGAGTTTCTTGCGTTGATAATAGATATTGAGAGTTCTTATGACGTGCACCTAGCAAATAAGTGATATGTTTCCTTTTATTTGCTCCTTCCAAATGTGCGGTGCCTCCTAGTAAACCCAAAGTTGTAGAGCCGCTAAACTCCGATGGCGTTTTATATGCTATATTTAGTGAAGATGATAGTTTGTCTCCATATTTCGGTTGCCATCCTCCGGCAGAAAATTCTATGCTTTTAACCAAGTCAGGGTTGATGAAACTCAATCCTTCCTGCTGACCTGCTCGAATTAAGAAGGGACGGTATATTTTCATGCCATTAACATATACTAGGTTTTCATCAAAATTCCCACCACGTACCGAATAGGTTGACGACAATTCATTGTTGCTGACTACTCCCGGTAGTGTTGCCAAAACCTTATTAAAATCACCGAAAGGAGAGGGGAGTACCTGTACACTTTTGGGATCAAGTTCAGTCACACTGATTTTCTCACGGATAATTTGACTTTCAGTTTCATCTTGTACTTTAACTTGGTCTAGTTGCTTAATGTCTGTTTCGAGCATTACATTAATTGTAATAGATTTTTTTTCAGCATCTAATTCGAATGATTTGAATATTTTTTTATATTTGATATGACTAAAAGCAATTTGCACATTTTGTTTATATCGAATAGTGAGTGCAAATCTGCCAAGTTTATTAGTCGAAGTCCCTCTATTAACGGAAGAAATCACAACACTAACTCCCTCAATGGGTTGATTATTTAAATCTGTAACAATACCAGAAATTTGAATATTTTGCGCAGAACCAAGCATAGGACTAAAAAACCCAATTAAAAAAATAAGTTGAAATACGAATTTCACCAAAAAAGAAGCACGTTGAATTTTCACCTAGTCTATTAACCTTTTATGATTATAAATATTGTTGTGCAGTGCCAAAAATAGGTAGTATTAGTTAGTTTTTAAAGAACTTAATTTTCTTTTGTCCAGAATTAATAGAAAGAATGTAAAATCCATTGGTTAACCTGCTCAAATCAATTGTGAAGACATCAGTTTTATTGCTCACTTCTTTTTGATAAACACTTTGACCAAGTGAATTTATAATATTAATTGTTTTAACATGGCTTGATGCAGCGCAAAGGGTGATTTTATCATTTGTCGGATTTGGATAAATGATAAAACCCTCACTGAGCAAGTTTTCTTCCAACCCCAAAATCAGTGTTCTTGCTCGATTGAAATTAGGAATGCCGTAGCCGGTTTCATTATTAGGTGTGGAAGCCGTATGCCCTGAATTTCTTAACAGCGATAATATTTCTTTGTTGGTTTTATCAGGAAATGCTTGCCAAATCCCTGCCGCTAATCCTGCCACCAAAGGTGAGGCGAAAGAAGTACCAGAAGAGGTGGTAAAAGAATTATTGATATCGTTGAAATCCACCACAGTGCTTGAACCCAACGCGACCACATCAGGTTTGGTAAACGATACAAGATTACTTCCGAATGAACTGATGGCACTTCTGATGCTGTCCACACTGATGGCCCCCACAGACAGCACGTCTTGCACATCAGCTGGTGCTGAAACAATTTTCCATGCGTTATTTCCAGAATTCCCTGCCGATGTTACAAGTAATATCCCTTTATCAAATGCAATTTGCGCAGCTCTGGAAATAACCGTTGTCTTCCCGTCCATTTGTGCATTCGTATAGTTCATGGTTGGATCGGTAAACTCATTATACCCAAGAGAAGTATTGATGATGTCAACGCCTGCACTATCCGCATATTCCGCTGCAAAAATCCAATTATACTCCTCAATTCTATACTCCGTATCAATATCTTCTGTTCGGCATAAGATGAAACTTGCATTTGGTGCTGTTCCAGAAATAGAATTTTCTATGCGAGATGCGATACAAAACAAAACCCTTCTGCCGTGATTATGACTGATAAATACATTTGGATCATTGAGCACAAAATCAAATGCACCAACTATTTTATTTTCGTCAAAAAGATGCTGAAAGTAAGACTGATTATCGGCACCTTCAAACCCTACATCAAACACCCCAATCAGCATGCCTTCTCCCATAAACCCTGCTGCATGCATGTTTATAGCGCCAAGCATATTATTTTGCACATCGGTAGGCGACTCATTTATGCCTTTTCCTTCATGGGCACTTTCAAATTTATTATGCGCTGATTTTCTACCATTCAGCATGTGATTAGGCGCTACAAATGACACAGAATCCACAAAGGCTAGATTTTCAATATCAGGAATGACATTCTCGTCTGTTTCTATCAAAATAGCATTGAACCACTTAGAATGATGAAACACAGCGGCATCTAAATTCTTCACAGCGGTAATGTAATTTGCATCTAAAGGTAAATCATTTTCTACAATGGCTATTCCCTGCTTCTTTCTTCTTTGTATGGCTCGTTCTGATAAAAAATCCTCAGGGTTGGAGGTGTCAAAATTTGTATTTTCCTTATCAGAAAAGTGCACGACATACCGATTTATTTGTGCAAATATGTTAGTGTTTACAAGGAGGAAAAGGAAGGCGAGAAGTAGTTTATTCTTTCCCATAATCAATGAGTGATAATGTATAAGAACGTCCTGCGACAATTACATCCTTAGCATATTGCTCATCTTGACTGTCAGAAACATATTCTACAACAAAGGAAAACTTTTCTACCAATCCAACATTCTCTGCATAGGTTTCATGCCTCTGGTCATTTCTTACCAGTGTCTTTTCACTACCTTGGAGTACACCCAGTGTTTTTAAAGCTTTACCATTAAAAGTCTGTTCCTTCTCAATATTTTGCATGGCGTAAATCTCCTCACCTTTGGCATTATATGCATTACCATTCCACTTTAGCCCTTCTTCTATTGGGAATGAAAGTTTTGCATAGGAAATATTATTTTCAGTAACGATTATCTGATTAGCGGATTTTCGAGCAGTCCAGACAGAGTCAATTTTCCAGTCATCTTCTGACGTTGAACGTGTGTATCGATTTAAAATATAGGTGTATCCATTATCTGCATTGAAGAATGAATCTACGACTATTTCTTTGAGTTGGAATTTTGTTGTGTCAAATCCTAATAATGTAAACTCGATTACTTCAGCATCATATGTTTTAAACAATCCTTTTTCCAAAGGAAAATATGTTATCCCAGAATTAGAGTTATTAGGTTCAATGGTTGGACCACACCCAGAAAGGAGAGAGAGGAGCAAGATTGTAACTAAAGCGTTTTTTAAAAAATTCATATTACCTATTCCTTTGCGTGTGCAAGTTGTTGCATTATTTTCTTTTGTTGAAAACTAGATTTTATCCAACCACCTCCAATAACATCATCACCTTCATAGAATACCGCCGCTTGTCCTGGCGCAACGGCATGCACTCCTTTCCCAAAGAAAACCTTAACCGTATCTCCAACTTGTTCTATCACAGCTGGACTGCCTGAATCGTTGTATCTCACTTTGGTGATGGTATCCATTCTAAGTCCATTCAAATCAGCATATTTCCCCATGTTAAGTTGGGAGACATACATGCCATCTCTAGCCAGCTCATCGAATGTACCGAGCACAACTCTATTTGTATCCTTCTGAATATCAATAACATACACTGGGTAACCTAAAGCAATGCCTAATCCTTTCCGTTGTCCAACGGTATAGAATGGGTAGCCCTCATGTGTGCCAATGACGGTACCATCTTCTAATACAAATTCTCCTCCTTTTACTTTATCTTCTAATCCTTCAACCCTTCTTTTTAAGAAACCCCGATAATCATTGTCCGGCACGAAACAGATTTCATAAGACTCTGATTTAGTAGCTAATTCTACAAATCCTTTCTCCATTGCCATCGCCTTAATTTCGGTCTTTTTCATGTTCCCCAGTGGAAAAATAGTCCTACTTAGACTTTCTTGCGAAATACCCCAAAGGGCATAAGATTGATCTTTATTTTCGTCTATTCCTTTTGAGATGATATATCTGCCGTTTTCCTTTCTAATCTTGGCGTAATGTCCAGTGGCTATGAATTCACAACCCAACTGATCTGCTCTTCTTAATAAGGCATCCCACTTGATATGCGTATTGCACAACACGCATGGATTGGGCGTTCGCCCGTCTAGGTATTCATTGGTGAAATAGTCAATAACATAATCTCCAAACTCATCTCGAATGTCCAAAATATAATGAGGGAATCCTAAGTGAACTGCCATATTACGGGCATCATTGATGGAATCTAGACTACAGCAGCCTGTTTCTTTTTTACTGCTGCCTGATGAGGCGTAATCCCATGTCTTCATGGTCATACCTATCACTTCATATCCTTGCTCATGCAGGAGTAATGCAGCCAAGGAACTGTCTATCCCTCCGCTCATCGCTACTAATACCCTTCCTTTTTTACTCATTGTACAAAAATACGAAGTATTTGTAAAGAAGTTGTCTAAACCTAAAAGGTTTTTCCTTGTGCTTTGAAACGTATAACTGCCTTCAGACTTCCTTGCAGGAGATGCCGAGGGTGTTGTGGGAAAATGATTTTGGGATCTGATTTATAATTGAGAAGGGTTGTGGGGAGGCCATAGTCGTTAACTTAAGGGTGGATGCAATCATGTTTTAACAAGAATTTTTACAGTCAGAATACCCTGAAAGGGCGTTAGCTTACTTTTTTTACCATAGCATCTACAAGATAGAACATTTACACCTTTCTAAAAACAGGTAACGATCGAGCTTGCTGTTTTGACGTGGTTAGGACAGGTTTTATCCAAGAAATATAAATGAAAGAGGTCTCATACGAAGTGTTCTGTGGGGACACAGACCACTGAGAAGTTGTCAAACCTAACAGGTTTTTAAAACCTGTTAGGTTTAGCCCGGAATATTCATGTGATTAGCTCGGTGTATATGCAAGTCCCCCAAATTTGAGCTATTTGATTTTCAGCGAAAGATAGATGCCACAAGAAGGCCGTAGCTTTAGCGAAGGTCTAAAGTTCCACCAACCCAGAATTAATCGCATATACCACCAATTCAGTCGGAGTCTTAAGATTTACTTTCTTCAGGATATTTTTTCGGTGGGTATTGATGGTATGGTGACTTAAAAATAGCTTGTCAGCAATTTCAAGTGAAGAACATCCTTCAGCAATGAGTTTGATAATCTCTACCTCCCGATCTGATAAAACTGAAGGATCGCAGCTATTTTCATATTTGGTAGTTTTACCTTTTAGTATCGTATCCAATATTTTATTACAAAAGAATTTTTGTCCTTTTGCTGTCGCATGAATGGCGTCAATTATTTCATATTTAGGACATTCCTTTGTGACATAACTCTCCACATTTGTATTGAGTACTTTAAGAATATTCCTTTTATTTTTATCAGAAGAAACAATGAGCGTCTTAGTCAGTGGCGAGAGTGATTTAACCTCTTCTAATTCTTCCACAGAAATAAGTGTTTCAAAATCATAGTCAATTACCAATAAATCAGGCTGATACTCTATTAGATTTTCAAATAGCTGTGCTTTATCTTTAGAAATTGGTGCGACTAGCTCAAACTCATCATCTTGATTGATGATGGCTTTCAGTCCCTCTACGGCTAGCTCTTGCTTGTCAGCTAATAAAATCTTAATCACTGTCTATTTAGATTTATTATAAATAATAAACAAATATAGAAGGTTTGATTTAAACTGCAAAAGAAAAAACAAAATTTATAACACATAACACCTGACATCACTCACAGCATTCTTCCAATTCACAATGCTCATCCTTTGTCTCAAATTCAATGGTAGCATGGTTGATATGCTCACCTTTCAGTACTTGCTTTATTCGAGTTTTGATTTGCGCCAGTTTGATTAGTGATTCATTCCCTTCGATTACCACATGAATGGTGAGAACATTGTATTGACCGTCCATACTCCACAGGTGCGTATCATGAATCTCCAAGACGTTATTTAGCGACGCAATCTTATTTTCTATTTTTTGTAAGTCAATAGTTTCCGGCGTTCCTTGCAAAATAATTTTTAAGCTCTCCTTTAGATTTTTAAAGACATTGAATAAGATATAAAGCCCAATCATGACAGAAAGAATAGGATCAAGGATTGGCACATCGGCAAAAAGCATCACAACTCCTGCAATCAACACAGCTACCCAGCCAAGCACATCTTCAAGCAAGTGCATGGATACCACTTTTTCATTGAGTGTTTCACCTTTCTTAAGCCGTAAAACTGCAGCACCATTTACAATGATTCCGAAGATAGCCAAGATAATCATGCCTTGTGCATTTGTCTCCTCAGGAGAAATTATACGAGGAATGGCTGCATTAATAATGAATATCGAACCTACAATTAGAATAATAGAGTTGATGATAGCACCTAATAAAGAGAACCTTTTGTACCCATAGGAGAATTTGTGGTCTCTCTTTTTATGTGATAGTTTTTCAAAGTACCAAGCGAGCCCCAAGCTGAGACTATCACCCAAATCGTGCAAAGCATCAGACATGATTGCCAAACTGTTGGTGTATAACCCACCGATTATTTCAATAATAGTAAAACCTAAATTTAGAAAAAAGGCTACTTTGATGTTTGAAGAGGCATCATGATGATGGTGACTGTGATGTGAGTGATTGTGTGCCATACTAGTGCAAATAACAAAACTCATATCATAAATAGCAAATAAATTTTTGGGGCAATGTTTCAGTTATACCTAGGAGTTAATATTTTGTATTCCCAATTTATTTTCATATCTTAACTTCTTAATAAACTAATAACGAATGGCAAGCGACAAAGAATTTACAAGTCTGAAAGAGTTTTACCCTTTTTATTTAACAGAGCATAGCAATGCTACCTCTAGAAGTTTACATTTCATAGGGACGGGAATTGTGATTTACATATTACTTTCCACATTATTATATACTCATGTTTGGTGGCATTTGGCTTTAATTCCAGTTGTTGGATATGGGTTTGCATGGGTAGGACATTTCTTTTTTGAGAAAAATAAGCCTGCTACTTTTCAATATCCGTTTTACAGTTTGGCATCTGACTTTATTATGTTTTGGCATTTATTAATTGGTAAAGAAAAATTTTCTCCTGCGATAGGTGAGAAGAAGTCGGTTTAATTTAATGTGATTTATAACATTCATTTTTGTTATTTGAATTGCTTCTTGTAGCAGTTTCCAAGACAGGAATGAAAAGATATATGATGAGTTTCAGCTTATCATATATAATAGTCACTCAAATTTGCTAAGTGCGATAGAGAAATATGAGCCTGTATACGAAATTAGTATTGGTGATACATTAGTATTGACTGAGCAAATGCTGCTCCTTAATAAATATGATGACAGTACTATTTATCTGGGTGAGGGTTACTTTCGAGAAAGAGGTAGAATCATTGTCACTGATGTTAAAATGGTATAACTATTCGAACAGAAATAGATTCAACAGGATTTCTACATACCGCATTTTTAAAAGAAAGTATTTCAGATGGTTCGTATCTTATAAAATTTAAAACCGAAATCGACAATGTAATTAACAAAAGTGATGAAAATGTAAATGCATTTAGGGTGAAATACGGAATGACTGATCTTGAATTCCGAAATATAATTACCGAGGAACATTACAATTAAAGTTATTTTTTGCCCACCTTGACGGTAGGAAGGTTTAATGAATCGCTAAGTAACAGCCGTCTACTCGACTAGCCTTATTTATTCTTTTATCATTTTAAATATTTTTATTTTTTCTGATTTATAATT
>Ga0256840_1003145_pt1 | contig 13667 bp, 7 predicted proteins | sample 355202metaG_FD_185969 | JGI IMG/M metagenome (GOLD analysis project Ga0256840, IMG submission 185969) | Hydrothermal vent microbial communities from Mid Atlantic Ridge, Atlantic Ocean - 355-202 | ecosystem: Environmental > Aquatic > Marine > Hydrothermal vents | place: Atlantic Ocean: Mid...
CTAGACAGGCAGAGCAAGCACTAAAATCTTCAAGAAATGAACATACCAACTTTACTTTGTTTTCAGAAATCAAAGAGGATAATCCATACTCAAGAAAAACTTTACCAAGACATGAGTTAAGAGAGATCTTACAAAAAGCCGTTGATGATGATCACCTACCTATTCACTTCCAACCTATTTATGACCTAAAAGATGGCAAACTAAAAGCATTAGAATTACTCATTCGTGTTGAATCAGAAGAACACGGTTTACTTTTGCCTGGTCAATTTTTAGAGCAAGCCCAATCTTATGGGTTATTAACATTACTTACCCAAGTTTGCGTAAATATGGTTGCAAAGTGTTATGACCAACTCCCTGATGTAACCATCAATATTAACGTTCCTCCTTATATGTTGAAAAATTTGCAAGTACTTAACAGGTTTATAGCTTGTTTTGAAAAAGCAAAATTACCTATGAATAATTTTTGTATTGAAGTAACAGAAGATGGCGATATACCAACCGATCAGCTAATTCCTGCGATCAAGTTATTAAAATATCAAGGCTTTAAAATTGCAATGGATGATTTTGGTACTGGTTATTCTTCTTTATCCCGTTTATCGGTGCTACCCGTTGATGTAGTTAAAATAGACCGTAGCTTGCTTCTAGCAGCCTCAGATGGAAATAAAAGCATTTTAGAAAGCGCTATAACTCTTACAAAACGATTAGGAGCCACAACGGTTGTGGAAGGTGTTGAAACACTTGAACAGCTGTCATTAATTAGACAATTAGGCGCTGACTCTGTACAAGGTTTTTTACTATCAAGGCCTGTAAATATCAGTAAAGCATCACTTTTATCATTAAATGCAACTGATATTCTTCCCCAATTTTAGTTAGACCTTAACCCATTGGAGTGTCTCCATTTTAACGGATACTTTTTATCATTAAAAATGAGAGGTTTTCATGGGACTGATTTTAAATCAGAAGCAATCTCTTTAGCAATTAAAAGTCATCAATCACATCACGAGATCGCCTTAGACTTAGGTATTAACCCCCCTTACATTTCGTAACTGGATAAGTGAGGTAATGATGACAGGCAACTCAAAAGTCAATAAAACACCCAAGAAGTCACAAACTGACTTAGAAAAAGAACTTCTAGCGATGAAAAAAGAGTTAGCATTTCGTCAAGAGGAGATAGAAATCCTAAAAAAGGCGGCGGTTTTAAATAAGAGATATGAACTACGGTATTTTACATAAGATTTTTTATCTTTGTACCTAATACCGAACCCATGTGTATACAGTTTTTTAGTTCATTAGCATGACAGGCTCGTTGATGAACGAATGATCTCTATATGAATTATCTTTAGCTCTAAAAGTCATTCGCTTTGTTTGAATGAAGCCATAATGAACTCCGCTCTTTATTGCTTTTTTACTTTCATTACTAACTATTGACTCATTATCTTGTGCTTTAAGATAATTTAACAGCCGACCACTCCATTGAAGCGAATAAATAAACAAATAACTCAACTGAATCATCTGGAGAGGCCAAATAAACTTCATCAGTATCAATATAATAATAGGTTTCCTATTGGGTCTACATTTGGAGCTTTCTCAAATTCTTCTAAATGCACATCAGCTATAAAATTCAGTATCGGACCACTGGAGGAAACTAAGAAATCAGCAGGATAGTCAACTGAAAAATAGTTTCCATTATAGCGTTTTAGCCCCTCTGCTAATACAGTTTGAGTTAACTGACTATCTAGACTTTTGATCTGCTTTTTTGCAATGGAATAGTCTTAATAATCTTTAATGCCGTCCATTTTCTTATTCTGTTTTCCTCTAATACGGATTGCTTTGCCCAGTCACTATATTCAAACTTAACTTGGATTTGGCTACCTTTCTTAAGCATATTTTCATTTAGTGATACTGGCAAAAAGATATTTTCATTTGTAATAACCCCTTTTTTATTTATTTTTTTTCCATGACCTCTACAGCTAAAAGTATGTTCATGAATGAAAATATCAGCAGTAACGTACGTTTCTGCATTGGTCGCATCTGTGATGCTTTCAGATATTTCTGATTGAATAGTAATCGAACCAATGCACTCTAACCAGTACGAAGCTGCTACATTAGCTGAGAATAAAAGCATATAAATAACAAAAGAAAATATAAGTAACTTATGTAGTTTATCTATTTTATATATCATCACATTTTCCAAGTATTTTCATTTGAAACCTTGCATGAGGTGATTCACGAGTTGAAGTGATTAATACTCCATTTCAATTTTCCCTCCTTAGGTTTCTTTTAATTTGCCTGTTTCACTCCTTGGGTTAGGTCCTTCATCTCTCTGTTCTGCTTGTTAAATTTATAAGAATAATCTTCAGGGTTTATTGACAATACAAACTCGACTAAAGTAATTTTCCCTTTCTCATTCGTTGTAAAAACCAAACCACTATATTTTTTAAAGAACTTTCCTAGAGGTACTACCCACCCATGGCTAACCTTTACTGGTTTAACTATTTTCTTAAACTTATAAGGGAAAGCCTTATGAAAAGCATTAGCCAGTTGACTTGCTTTTTCTTCAGAATCTAACACAAAATCATCTTTAATTAACTTTAGATAACCAGGTAACGTAGATTCAGACCCCTTATTATTAAGGTCTAAGATTTCCCCATCGACTAACGCAATGTACCCAAGTTTTGGTCTTACTTTAAAAATGGACGCACTAAATACTTGCAATTCTCCAGCTTCCATCTCAATTTTCTTAATTTCAATTTTTGATATTAATTTCTTTTCAACTGCTGCTTTAACATCTGCTGGTATTTCTTCAACAACCATTTTAGGCTTTTCAATGATATTATCTGGTAATCCAAACGCTGCTATTGCTGCAGTTACTGCTTTAATATCAGCTGCTTCTTTAACATCAGCGGTTGGTACTTTTTCTTCAGCATTTATCGGTAACACCATCAGCGATACAACACAGATAAAAAAAGTATTAATACATAACTTAGGGAAATACTGATTAATAGTTTGTTTGTTTTTCATATTTTAACTCCTGTATATTCATGTCATTCGTGAATGACCATAGAAAAAGGGTAATAAAAATAGCGGTTTAACTAAATAATAGCTCCTGTGTTTACAGAAGAGCTTCTTTAAGTGCGCTCATATCCATTTTCTTTAGATACTCCTCTAAGACAGCACTATCTTCCAAGTTTCTTCCCGTTAATTTAAGCAATATTTGTCCTGCCAAAAGTAACGTGATTTCTGGTTTATTACCATCCATTTTCTTCATACCTTTTGCTTTTTTATAGCGAAAAGGTTTGGTATTTTTTTTACTAGCCATCATCGCAGGATTCTTAATCATCATGCTCATGATAGAAAGCATGGGTGAGTTAGTCGTCACCTCAATCGTTACTTTTTCTCTATCACGGTGATATTCACGCTTCATACTAGAACCACCACCACCAAACATTGTCATGGCAATATTGCTTCCATTGTTCTGACCTTCTTTGACAATCCAACCTTCCATAGCCTCAGGTAACAATTTCATGTTTTCTTCCTGATTTAAACTTTCAAGTGCTGCAGTAGCATACTTTAGTTCTTCAACGGCCGTTTTGTAGTCCTTTTCTTCATAGGCAGTTAACCCAAGTTTGATTTGATCTGTTATTTCATCGGCTATGAGTGGTGAAGCCAAAAGCATTGGTAAAATAACCATTTTCATTATTGTCGTTTTATTCATAGTAACTCCTCGCTAGTAAGTATTTTTAACCTATAAGTAGTCTGATTTCATAAAGCCGTTAGAAAAGAGTCAAACAAGGGAAGGCTTCTACTTTTTCATCGCAAAAAAACTCAGTTTATTGTACACAGAATTAAAAACACGACTCTAGTACTTCGTTTAAAGGATTATGGCAAAAGAGTGTAACGAAACGTGAAAGATAGACTAAAAGCTCATAATCCAGGAGATTTTTTCTTTGCCACCCCCCTTCTTTTTCGATGTTTTGTACGCCGTTTTTAATTTCTGAGGTATACAAAACGTCGAAAAGAGCAAGGCGAGACCATGTTGGAGCATAGCGACGACAACCCAATAGGGTGTATGAAAGGCATAAAAACAAGGGCAAAGAAATTAAGACGGTTTTAAGTCAATTTATTAAATTATGGCTATCCTATATTTTAAGTATAGAGTCTAAGTGTAACGAAGCGTGTATAAGAGTATTTTTAAATAGTCACAAACTGAATCAAAGATACTTACCATGACTGATCCACTAGTAAACAAAATTGCATGATTAATACTTTTTGGCTGTTTACATTTTTCTGTTGATTAAAAATGAAATGAAAATCGCAGGTACAAAAGATTTCGAATATTTTCGAGTCTTTTATCGATCAAACTATACGTGACCTACTTATTGTTAATATATGCATCACATCCACCATTAACTATTCCTCCTCCAACTTTACCTACATAAAGATCAGCTCCAACAGAAGTTAAAAGGCTTCCTACGGCAGAGTTCCACATACCTTTAAAAACACCAGCCCCACCAGCAACACCCAAAGTTCCCGCTGTTGCGTAAGTCGCAGCTAGATTACCGACGATACAACAATCTACCATTTCTTTTCTCGCGAAAGTTTCTCCACAGGTCTTTACGCTCTCCCGGAAAAAATAGCTAGAAACGGCTGCACCAATAACAAGCGTTGCCACACCATACTCCGTAATTTCTTGTCCCCCATACTTTCCCATCCCTAATGTCTCCCCAGTTTTGGGGTTAATACGCCACCAATATGGTGCTTTCTCATTTGCGACTGCCATGATGTAGCCATCATCAAGGTCTTTTTTCGCAATATTGATCGCTGTTTGTGGCCAATTAAATTCTAGACTAATATCATTTAAATCCTGATGATGTTTGATAAGAGTTTTTGGTAGTCTTTGTGACCAACCATTTGCATTTTCAACTAAAACTGATTCCATCAAAGTATCTTGTACACCTTGAAGCATTACCACATTAGGGTTTATTGTAACCGTGTTTTTGTCCTGAAGGTTTAAAACAACTATCGGGTTAGAAATTATATCAGAAGTCGTTAATGAGCCTTGCTCTGGATCCGTAAAAGTATGTCTAGCTATTAATAAAGGACTAGGTCTGAAAGATATTTGATTAAGAAGATCATCTCTTAAAAAAGCATTGGAAAGAAGAGTCAAATTAGACCAAACTGGACTAGGTATTTCAGAAAACTGTTTAGTTTTCATTGCTTTACTAAGGCTTATATCTCCTCTAGCCATAGCAATAAACAATGGTAATGAAGTTAAAAAATTTCTTTCATTTCTAATTATTTTCTTAGCAAGATCTATACTATCTTCAGTACCAATACTGACATCCAATAATGTATTAAATGAAGCAGTAGATAGATCCAAGGAGACATCATTTCTTAAATCTACCAAACGCCTAGTTATAAGATTGTTCATGCCACCATTTGGAATAATGCTCTCTATTTTAAGAATCACACCAGTTAGTTTTGGAGTAGAACTATTACTTTCATCAGTTAATGTATTTAAAGATCCCAATGCTCCTCCCATTTTATTAGATAATGTTACAAAAAGTTTTGCGGAAGCATGTGACATATCAGCGACATCTGCTGTTAACCCCAAAGATGTAATAGCTTTCCCTCCCGGAGCTATAGCATCGTTAAGAATTGGTACAAGAAAAGTAGGCTTTTTTGATTCAGTATCAAGTGGAACTAGGCTTATGGAATGTTGTTTTTTATATAACTCGGATGTTGGTCTTATGAACTGGTCCATAATAGCTATTTCCTCAAATTTACCAGCACTAGTTTGACGCTCAATAAATAATTGAAGTCCTACTTGATGTAAATATTTTTCAGGTACTGTATTTGACAAAAAACTTGATGGCTCTATGTTAGGAAGAGCCTGATTTTCAAATACTGGATGTAAATACACCCACTTTTCTCCATCACTTTTTCTCCACCTAACCCAAGCATAATTCTTTGCAATTTGCTCAATCAGCCTATTTGAATTCTGTCGACCTGGTAGTTTGACCCCTCCTTTGTTTAACATTAACAAAAGAGAATTTGCTATAACATTAGTATCTTTATTTAACTTGCTTTTAGCATATTCGTCATTCTGGTTTTGTATCATATGCTCTAATTCGAGGGCAACCTTTTCATCATAAGAACGAACAATTTTGAGTAATTTTTTCTTATCTATTTTTTCTTCTACTTGTTTAACTGGATTAAAAGAAATGGAAAGTAGTCTAGATGCATCTTTAGGTGATAAATTTCCTAGAACTATTTGTGCATCACCACCCATAGTGTTTATTATTGTAGCTAAAAATATAGCCTGATCCCAAGCATTACCCTTACCTGTGGTAGCCACTCCATCGTGACCACGAAGAACTCCTAAATATGGTTCATAGTGGATATTATTTTGAGCATATGAGATTGCTTTCTCAAAATCATAGTCTAAATGATCAGATATCTTTTCAATATCATTGATTGATACTGGAAGTATTGATTCAATTTCATTTAACATTTTAATCACAGGAGTTACTTTTTCTTGAACACCTTTTGGCGGTGACCAAGCTTTAGTATCAGCATGAACAATCTTAACTTGTATATTAAAAATCAATGCTAAAGTTAGAATTAAAGACAACTTCAAAAATATGGTTTTCATTAGTTTATTAACAGTATTCATAATTATTTTCTCGTTTTTATTATGAGTGTTTTTTCTGTAACGATCACAATCTTCTTAACTAATCCATTACTAAAATCAATCGTGTATTCGCCTACAGGCAATTCAATCGGTTCATCATTAGTATAGTAAGTTCCTTGTATTTCACCATCAGTCCCAATCACAGTAAATTTTCTGGCTGAAAGCTTTTTTATACTTTTAAGTAAAGCATCACTATCTAGTGCTTGTTGATATTCGCCGTTCCCTGCTTTTGCCCATCGACGAAATTTTGCTTCTAAGGCATCATTGTTAATTGCAAAGCCCACTATGTTTACGCTGGCATCAACCCCACTTTCATTTAGTGTAGCGATTGCTTTTTCTGGGTCTCCATTACAGGTTTCTTTACCATCAGTGATTAACAGGATTGTTTTTTCACCTTTAATCTTTTTCAAATCTTTTACAGTAGCAAGTAATGATGCGGCAATGGGGGTTTTTGCATAGCTTTTTGGCGCTATTTTTTTAATTCTCTTGATCGCGTCTTCTCTATTTAGGCGTTTGATAGAAATCTCTAGATCAGTGCGGCAACTGCCTGTTTCTTTGTGTCCAAAAACTCGTAAGCCAAAATTTGCATTATCGGGGAGCTGATTCTCTACTAGATCAACAAGTACATTTCTTGCAACCTGATAACGGCGCTGTTTACCCATTTGACTAAACATACTACCTGAAGCATCCAAAATCACTTCAATTGTGGGTGCTGGCAGTTTTATAGTCGTTGCTGACTTTTTCTTTGAATGACTGACTACTTCTAAAAAACCTGGTTTTGGTGATTCTTTAAACTCTGTTGTCGCAACAATGTTATATTCGGCTGGTTGCCTGATTTTTGATGAAGCCCGATCAAACGCACGCTCTATGGCTCCTATACTCGTCACATATTCATAGTAGCCATTTGAGCTAGAAGCCCAGTCTTGCATTAAATCTTGTTCGGTCGCCTCGTCGGATACCAGAGAACCATGTGCACTAACTCCAATCGCCACGATTCTAGGACGCACTTCTTCTAAAGTAGTCCAAAGCGCAGCGTCATGCGGGGTCACAGCATCAGTAATTAATACAATTATTTTTTGTCCTTTTCTATCTCGTAGCTTTTCTGAAGCCTGTATTAAAGCAGACTCAGTAGCACTTGAATCCCTAGCGCCATTGTAGTCATTTAATATTGACTGCAACATATAAGGTTGGTCTAGCCAGTTTTGACTTAAAAACGATCCTCCAAAGGGGAGCATATGTGCTTCATCTAAACCTGGTTTGACATCTTTTATGTAGCTAAGAACGGCCTGTTGAATAATTGGCCTTACTTGAGCAGTACTACCACTAGTATCCCATGTAAATATAACTGAGCGAGGAGGTTCTTCAACCTGAATATAGTAGTTTCCCGGCTCAACATAGGCTTCGTAATTATTTGATTTAGGGGAGGATTTTTTTAATACGAATGGTATTTCTGTACTCTCTCCATTCTTGGCAATGTCAGCTGTGAATAACTTAGCTGTAGCACCTATTGTAGGAAAACCAGATAGCGTAATATTGATGGTATTTTTACCTTCTGGAATTGTGACTTGATACCAATTGGTATAATCGCCTAAACGCACTTGGCTATTAATGGCTTTACCCAACTCCAGTATTTTAGCTTGTTCTTTAGTTGTATGCGTTGGTAAAGCATTAGGTTTATCAGTGACACTTAGGCTATTAATGAATTCGTAAGGACCTTTTGAAGAGTCTTGTCCCCATTCTCCTAACACTGATAAGTGTTGTCCATCACGCGCTTCAAAAATTTCAATTTGTTCTGGGAGATTAATCGAAGTTCTGTATTTCTGCTTGGGATTAGCATGAGGAATGAATTTAACAAATCTTGCCCATACTGGTTTCTCTAAAGTTAAACTGTTTTTTTCACTGCTGTCTAGCTTCCATGTTGTTAACTTCCTCCAAGGCCCTAGGGGAGAATCCATTGAAGTGAAAATATCGACACTGATGTAGCGCTTTGTTTTTATATTTTTTCCATAATGCCAGTTGAATGATTGTAAGAGTGCCGCACGATTATGATGAAAAGCGATTACCCATTGATGTCTGTCACCTTTATTATAATGACTACTGATAGCATCCTTCTTTGAGGTCAATATTGTTTTGTTATAATTATGGCCTGGTTTTTTCGGAGATAGCCAAACCACATGACCCCCAAGTTTTGGTAAGGCTATATTAGTTTCATCAAGGACAGTTAATGTATTAGCTTGTGCCAGCACCTTCCACTCACCTAACGTTATTCTCATATTATGACGACTATTCAACAGTGTTAGACGAGCAAAGCGTGCTGAAATAGGTTTATCGAGAACAAAAAATTGCTCTTTAGTGTGAGCAGAAAGCTTAGCGGTTAAGGCATGATTATAGTTCTCGCCATCTTTTGATAATTCAACTTTTACTTCTGAGGCATTAAACTGGGTCGAAGATATGCTTTGCAAGCCAAAAGGGTGAAAACTAAAACCAACAATCTCAACCGGATTCTTCCCCGCTAACTCGATTACTGGACGTGTTTCCCCCGTGCTTGTATATTTATATATAGGGCGAGATGCCATGAAATAATTATCCACAGCAGCGATACCATCATACAAATACTTTAAACGTCTTTCGTCTTTTTTATTCCGTATTTCTGCACCCAATGCAGAAGATGCTACGTTGATTGTCCCTTGCAATTCCTTTGGTATATTTATGAACTGCTTAGGATCTTTAGCAGGAATAAAACGCTTCGCAAATAATTCCGTCGATACTGAATTTATCCTATTTACATCATCATGTGCTAGTACTTTAAATGTTACTGGGCTATCTGGCCAAGCATCAGCTTCTATCTTTATTTCGATCGGTACAGTAATTGATTCGCCCGCTTGAATTATATAAGCATTAGAGTCAGATTTTAATCTAGGCTTCCACTTGTCATCATTTGTGGATACTTCAATGTTTAGTGATATATCTTCAGTCGATTCGTTACTTAGCTTTGCCTCAAGCTTTAATTGTTGATGCTCATCCCTATAAGCTGCAATCGTTTTATTTCCATCAATAATGGTTATTGCGATAGGTAATTCTGATTGCTCAGGTTTTATCGCAATATCATCACTAGCAAATCTTATTTCAATACGGTACTTTCCAGTGCCACTTATATAGAAATATGCCTCTGTATCTTTAGCGAGTTCTGCTTGCCAAACACCCTCTTCTAACTTAGTAAGTTTTGAAATTATTGTACGATCCTGGCTAACAATCTTAAAGTGAGGCTTAGTCGTACTCTTAATTTTGATGACTTGTACTTTTTTTAGGTTCGGCAAACGATACCAGTCTCTGGCATATCCAGACTCACCAACAGCACCTTTTAGAATCCATGATGCTGGAATATTGCTAGCATTTACAGAAGAGTCATTAGGCTCAAAATCTGTATTTGTCGCTAAACTAGCATCATGTTTAACGGTAAGTTCATATTCTGCTTCGCTGGTAATGCTGGCACGCAGATATAGAAAATAGTCACCCGGCTCTAGCTCAAGCCGCGTACTTAAACTTTTGCCTTTTTTCAAACCATATTGTTTAAGCAGGCCTCTATCCCAATAAAGATCTATTTTGAACTGCCCATCGGGAGGGGACGTAAGACCTAGTTGAATAGATTGTTTAGCGGCTAAGTGAAAACGATAATAATCAGCATCAGATTTCTCTGTAAGCAAACCAATTCGCTTACCGCCCAACTCGATTTTTTGAGCGGTGTTATAACTATTATTAGGTTCACGTTCGACGTCTAAACTCGGCGAGCCAAGAGGTAATGCTCGTAAGACATACTTCGTAGAATCTCTACTTGTCAGTGAAAACTGATGTGTGCCGGGGAGTAAATAGAGATTATCAAGACGGAGTCGCTTAGATTTAGGTGCAGCTTTAACACTTGCTCCATAGCTTCCATTTTGAGGGTGATACGTTAATACACCTAGCTTACTGCCAATCGCTTGTAATCTCCAGAGTTGAGGTTCTTGTCTTATATTAAGGGTAAAAAAATCTTTATCCTGTTTGTTTAAAGTCCCTTTAATCAGTTCTTTTTTGCCAAAAACACTAGCGTCTATAAGTTTATCATTGGGTTCTAACTCGCTATTATTTTTTACCTTTCCCATTTTAGATTTTGAAATGGAATAATCACCAATTGCATTTGAACGACTAACCAACAAACCCTGTAATCCTGAATTTAAAGCTAAAGAATCCAACACCAGTGGTGGTTTCCCAGAACGACAGCTTCGTAATTCCCCCTTTACATCCAACAAACAGAATTTCATTGAATTTATATTAGGAGAATCGAGTGTTAAATTAATTACGTCCTGATCTTCTTCGGCTATCAGGAATTTAAAATAGTCATATTCTGCATTTTTATCTGCTTTTGCAGTAAGCGGCTCATTTAGGTCAATTGTATTAGCATGAATCCAATCACCATTTGGCTCAAGTTCACTTCCCTTAGTAACTGCACCTGTTTCAACAATACGAATATTGCGAGTAGCTGGCTCTTTATTGTTGTCTTGTAACTTAACAAAATACTGACCTTCTTCTAAAGCTAAATTCGGGAGCATGTAATGACCGTACTGATCAGATTTAGCTTTGGCAATTTCAGCCCCTTTTTCGTTGTATAAACTCATCGTGAGTTTACGCTCTAGCATTATCTCGCCTTTGATCGAGAAAAGTAATTTGGATGTCTTTTCATCAATATTTATTGAATACCAACTCTCCCCTCCTAGCACCGATGCATGACTATTGTAGCTACCTCCAGGATTTAGTTTAAAAGCTGTTTCCTTTGTGCCGTGTGGCTTTTCATAAGAATAAGATACCCAATGGCCTTGTTTAATTTGCAAACGATAGGCATTGGGTGTTTCGGTCTCTTTAAGAGCTTTTTCAGAATCTATCCCTTTAATTGCCGATTTAGGACTAGGTAGTTGAATAAGTGCCGAGTTCGGGCGAGGCGGTTGAAAGCCTTGTTTTGTTCCTGCTTGATACAAACCCACAATATAATCACCCGCAGGAAAGAACATGTTTTTCCTGTAAACGGGTCTTGATCCATCTCTAATGCCAAAGGTTAGTAGCTTTTCATAACCCAATATTACTTCTGGCTTTGATTCATCGTTATCATTCGGATCTTGACCATATTTAACCCTGACGATTGATACTCCTGTGAGAGCATCTGGAATACCATGTAGTGTCAAATCCCAAAGCTTAAGTGCATCAGCATCAGAAATACGCCAAAGATAAGCATCTTGATCATTACCACTCATTGCACCTGATAGAATTGCGGGAGCTGAAAACTCCTGTGCTTGATTGGGGCTGTTGTTAGGCTCTAATTCAACAATAACAGGGATCGCCGTGGCTGCAAATACCGATTCCCATAAAAAGGTTAACGCAAATAACAGTGTAAACACACCATGTTTTATAACGCTTTTTAATAACATTTTTTAGCGCTCATATAGAAATCCCTTAATCGTTATTTTCTCTAATCTATATTGCATAAGTTAGAATCTCACCCAATCTCACCACGCACTTTTAAATTTTCAATCCCTAAGTATTTCTCTATTTCTTGCTCCAGAAATAATGCCTGAGCGCTATTTTCAACTTTCAGTAGCGTCATATCATCTTCATCAAAACTAATGACATGAAGATGATAACTAACGGAAGTGCGGTTATTGGATGTTGAACTTGAAATCTCTCTTTTCGAGTAAAGCTGTTTTATATTTTTTGTTTCTAGTCTTTTATTGCCAAACCATGGAAGCGGTTTGTGGTTTATTTCAATGGCCTTTTGGCTTACAAAAATATGGGTTTTATTAAGCCAAGTTGTCAAAGTGTAATATAAGATTCCCACCCCTATGATGCTACTTATCCATGGTGCTAACTTTATCATTAGAGGAGAACCTGTGATGGTCGTATTTTCTGAGAAGAAAAGTACTAAAGAAGATCCTATATAAAAGACTGCAATTAACGTTGCTACAAATGTCTTTTTACCAAACCAACTTAACGTAATGTGCATATAGTCATCATATAAGTCGAGGGTGAATTTTTTGGGCAAGACTAACTCAATGAATTTATCTGTCTCTGACTCTTTGTTAGTATTTTCATTATCTGTACTGTCTGTTTCGGTACTGTCCTGCTTATCTTTAAATACAACTTCTGGCATATCTGCTGACACACTGTTTATTTCAGAATTCTTCCGTTCTGCAAGCACGTCACGTGGATTTGATCCTTCTTTTAAAAATACAGATTTGCGTGGTGGTAGCCCGTTCTCATCGACATTCTTTTTTGCTGATCTTGAATACCAGATTAAAGCGCCACCCAGTAGCCAGATAATCATGGGTAAATACAATATGCTTCTAATTGAGTTTATTTGTACCGTTGTAAAATCATCTGAGTTGTAACTAATGTCAACGCTCGCACCAACAGGATAGTTAAGGTCCGATGACCCTGAACTTGCAGGCGCAGTGTGTTGCTTACCGTGTTCATCTTTAAACGTAAACGTGGGTGTGTAAGAGGTAGTACGACGATTACCCGTACCGGTTTGATGTTTTTCAACAGAAACTACCTCGCCTATGGTATTAGTACTTACCTGTAAGGAATAAAAAGAATACGCAGCAATAATCACCCCTATCGCCACTAACGCCAACCCTATCCTGCCAAAAGTACGAATCGCACCATAAGTCTCTTTTAAGTCGGATTCTTGATGTGCTTTATTATTGGTATAAATCACGGGTTCTTGTTCATTAATTTCTTCTGCAATCGCTCCTGATTTTTCAGAAAGTTCTGAAATATAATGAGTCTCTGCTTCTACATAAATGTCTCTAAATGCAAAATATGTCGCTCCAAACAAAACAGGAATGAGCACAAATAGACCAAGCCCTACAGGTAGAATTGAAATTATTGTTAGTAAAATAGTCATTCCAATAAAAATAAGTAGAGGAATAATGTTAATCAAGCAAGC
>Ga0256840_1003146_pt1 | contig 13663 bp, 13 predicted proteins | sample 355202metaG_FD_185969 | JGI IMG/M metagenome (GOLD analysis project Ga0256840, IMG submission 185969) | Hydrothermal vent microbial communities from Mid Atlantic Ridge, Atlantic Ocean - 355-202 | ecosystem: Environmental > Aquatic > Marine > Hydrothermal vents | place: Atlantic Ocean: Mid...
GTTTAAAAAAGATTATTTTACTACTAGACAAGAAGAAAAATCCTTTACTTATCCAGATTTCAAAACATTCTCTTAAAGAAATTCAAATACTATATCCTAATTTAAAATAATTTAATAATGTCATTTTTATTCTATATTCTTTAGGTATACTTTCAGTAAGAATATATTACAATCTTATCAATCTTATCAATCTTATCACAAAGGCTCTCAATGTTTTTAAATACACTCAGTATACGAGTAAAACTTTTTTTAATCTTCATCATCCCAACACTTGCTCTTGTCTATCAGATAGGTACCGCTGTTATGGAAAAAAACCGTGTTGTTAATGAGGTATATATCTTACAAGATGCCCTAGAATTATCTGTTAAGATGAGTAGTCTTGTTCATGAAACACAAAAAGAACGTGGTGCTACAGCAGGTTTCCTTAGTTCTAAAGGTACGAAATTTGTAGACACACTCACTAATCAAAAATCTTCTACAAATACAAAATACCAAGAGTTGACAAATAAAATTAATACTTACGATTTAGATACTCTTCCTCCTAAGTTTGTCTCCGAGTTACAAGAGGCGCTACAAAAATACAACAAAATAAACAGTATTCGTATGCAAGTGCAGTCCTTAAGTATTTCCAAAAAAGATGCTATAAAATACTATACTGGTATTAATACATCATTTCTTGATGCCATAGCTCGTTTAGCAAATGAGGCGAGCATTGCACCTATAGTTAAAGAGCTTGATGCTTATGCAAATTTTTTATATTCTAAAGAGCGAGCAGGAATTGAGAGAGCTATAGGAAGTGCTATATTTGGTGCTGCACACTCTTCAAATGCAGATGAAATAAAATTTAACTCTTTAATAGTTGAGCAAAGAAGCTTCTTAAAATCTTTTAAGATTTTATCAACTCAAGAAAGTATAGAGTCTTTTCAACAAACAGTTTCTGGTCCCATAGTAAATGATGTCAACAGGATGAGACAAGCTATTTTAAGTGAAAAAGAAGTTTCTAGTTTTAATATAGAAGCTTCTGACTGGTTTGCAACAATAACTAAAAAAATTAATCTACTCAAAAATGTTGAAGATGCATTGTCCATACACCTTATTGATGATATAAAAGAAATTCATAGTACTGAACTAAATACTCTTATATATTTACTCATTATAAATATTCTTCTAGTACTGATTTCTGTTGTTATGGGATATATCATATCACTCAATATTATAAAAGCATTAACTGAAATGAGTCGTGTTTCAAATGACTTAGCAACAGGAGACCTTACAGGAGTTATAAATGTTAATACACAAGATGAGATAGGTCAAACTGCCGATGCTATGAACAACTTTATCAGTAGGGTTGAAGAGACCATAAGTGAAGCAAAAAACTCTAGTGATGAAAATGTAGCTATATCGCATCAGCTCTCAACAACAGCAGTAACTGTAGGACAACATGTTGAGGACTCTGTTGTTTTAGTATCAGAAGCTACCACTGAAACATCTAATATCCTCACTACTATTATGAGTGCTATTGATGATGCCACAGAGAGTAAGAACGGAATCCTCAAAGCAAATGATACACTGAATGATGCCAAAAATGACATAGTCAACCTCACAACAAAGGTTCAAGAAACTGCAGAAAATGAAATAGATCTAGCACAAAAAATGGAGCAGGTTTCAAGTGAAACACAGCAAGTAAAAGATGTTTTAACTGTCATATCAGACATTGCAGACCAAACAAACCTTCTTGCCCTTAATGCTGCCATAGAAGCTGCTCGAGCAGGAGAACATGGTCGTGGTTTTGCTGTTGTTGCTGATGAAGTTCGTAAACTCGCTGAACGTACACAAAAGTCATTATCTGAAATCAATGCTACTATAAATGTCATCGTTCAATCTATCAATGATTTAAGTGCACAGATGAGTATCGGAGCACAAGAGATAGAGCAGCTAGCAGTTGTAGCTTCTGATGTAGAGGGCAAGATAACTATAACAGCCCAAATAGTAAACCAAGCAGTTATAGCTTCTGATAAAACAGTTCAAGACTTTACTGTAACGGGTGATAGTGTTAAAACTATTGTTGTACATGTAGAAAAGATTAATGATATATCATCTGTTAATGCGAGAAATGTTGAAGAGATTGCATCTGCAGCTGACCATCTCAATGCTATGACTCAAGCCCTGCACGAAAAACTTGAAACTTTTACAACCAAATAAGTTAATTCTCATAGGTGCCTCCACAGGAGGGCCTAGTGATATTAAAAAAATCCTAAAATCACTTTCAGATAATTTCAATTCACCTATAATTATTGCACAGCATATGGGCGATGAGTTTATCTCTTCGTTTGCTTCTCATATGAATGATAATACTCACCTAATGGTAAAAGTGGCACATAATAATGAAGTATTGAATTCTAATACTGTCTATATCGTATCAAAGCACTCTCGTATAATACAAGAAGACATTAAACTACTTTTTAAAATCACAACAGATTCTAAAGATATTTATAACCCCAATATTAATGCACTTTTTACTTCATGCTCTCATATTTCCCTTGAGATTGATATTTTAGCTTGTATACTGACAGGTATTGGCGATGATGGGGCTAAAGGTATTGGAACTTTATGTGTAAGAAATGCTTCATGTATAGCAGCAAACGAAACAAGTTCTGCTGTGTATGGCATGCCACAGCGAGCCAAAGAAGTTTCAAAAGATGTACAAGTTTTATCAATCCAAGAGATTATCAATACTATAAATAAATTTGGAGTAAATTAATGTTTGATTTTTTTAAAGTACAAAAAGTTTCGCATGAGTCTACAAAAATAGTGTTAGCAAAAGACTTTGAGAATATACCAGCTATATCTTCATACTTTAAAAATAGTACCGGAATTGATTTTGAGGATCAAAAAATCATTTTTAAAAGCAAGGTCACAAGTTTTTGCAGAACACATAAAATTTCTAGTTTTGCCACCTGTTTAGAACACATACAAAGTGACAGTACTTTGCGACAAGAACTGATTGATTACCTCACAACAAATGAAAGTTATTTTAACAGAGAACTCCATCAGATAGAAGAACTTACTCAAAAAATAAAATCATCATCAAAAAATGTAAAAATTCTTTGTGCTCCTTCATCTCATGGTGAAGAACCATACAGTATAGTTATAGCTTTGCTATCAGCAGGGATTCAAGAAAGTAGGTTTCATGTTACAGGTATAGATATATCTTTAGATGCGATTCATAGTGCTCAAAAAGCTGTTTATAATGAAAAAGCTGTACGAAACTTATCTCAAGACATCAGAAAAAAATATTTTACAAAAGAAGAAGATAAGTATCATCTAAACCAAGCAATAAAAGACAAAGTAACTTTTATGTGTATCAATATATTTGAGAGTGAATTTCAGAAGTTGCAGAAGTTTGATTATATATTTTCAAGAAATATGTTGATTTACTTTGACACGAAAACAAGACTCAAAGCACAGAGTTTATTTAAATCTCATCTTGTTGATGAAAATGAAGAAATTTATTATGGACATGCAGATTTAACACATTTACATCATTAAATCTAGTCGTCATCCTCATCATCAAACATACCTTCCATTTCTATAACTTTAGGTTTTGCTTTAACAGCAGTCATTTCACTAATATCATCAGGAGAGATACTAATTGCCATTGCTACAAAAGCGGCTAAAGCATTATCATCTACAATCTCTTGACAAGTCTCAGAAGTATTATAAATAGTCAGTATCTTGTTTTCAAACAATATATCTTTCGTTTGAATCCCTAGTTCTGCGGCTATAACATACAAGTCAGGGCGTATGAGGGAAATCCCCTCAACTTTCATTGAAAAACCTGTTCTGTTATCTGGGATTATCATTTATGCTTCCTCTGCTTTAACCATATGGTCTTTAGCTTCTATGCCCATCAAAGAGAGTCCCGTTTTGATACTTAATGCCACTACTAAAAGAAGTTTGAGTAGTTTAGCTTCATCAGGGGTTCCTATCATGCGAACATCATAGTAAAACTTATGTAGCGATGCTGCTAATGATTTTAAATAATCAGGAAGCTTTTGTACTTGACGTGAGTTAAAAGCATCTTCCACAACTTCAGGAAGTAAAAGTGCATCAAAAAGAAGTGTATCTGCATTTTCTCCTAAGTTTTTCAAACTAGCGCTGTTAATATCTTCACCAGATACAGTCGCTTTAGAAAGTAGTGTTTGAATCCTAGCATGTGCATACTGAATATAAAAAATAGGGTTTGAGCTATCTTGCTTTTTAAACTCAGCAAGGTCAAACTCTAACGCAGTGTCAGACTTCTTTGAAGCAAAGATAAAACGAAGGGCATCAGAACCTATCTCTTCAACGATGTCACTCATCAGTATAACATTACCCGCACGTTTACTCATTTTGTACGGCTCACCATCTTTAAGAAGTGAAACCATTTGAGCTAGAAGCACTTCAAGCTTGTTTGAGTCATAACCCAAAAAGTCAATCGCTGCGTTTACTCTCGGGATATAACCATGATGGTCAGCTCCCCAAATGTTTATGTACTGATCGTAGCCACGTTCAAACTTCTGGTTATGGTAAACTATGTCACCTGCTAAGTAAGTAGGACGACCATCATCACGAACAACAACTCTGTCATGATCATCACCTTTAGACTCAGACTTTATCCAAAGTTTTTCTTCTTTTTTATAGACATTGTCGCCCATCTTTTTCATAACACGATCCCAGTCTTTATAAAGACCAGACTCATTTACAAAAGTATCAAAGTGGATGTTAGTTGCAGCTAAAGTATCTACTACTATATCCATAACGCCATCTTTTGCCCAGAGTGCTAGCTCTTTATAGCGAGACTCATCAGAGAATATCTCTACACCAAATTTTTCTATAGCACCCTTAGCTAAACCCTCTAGGTACTCACCACGATAATAAGATTCAGGATATTCAACACTCTCTTTTAAGATGTTTTCTCTTGCATATAGGGCTATAGAGAGACCAAGTAGGTCTATCTGATTTCCAGCATCATTTACATAGTACTCAGCAGTTATATCATAGCCTAAGTGTTTTGCTAAACGGTAAAGTGTATCACCATAAACAGCACCACGAGCATGACCTATGTGAAGTGGTCCTGTTGGGTTTGCTGATACAAATTCTAAAAGTATTTTTTGATTTTTTTCTTGCTTGGCAAAGTCGGATGGATTATCCAATGCCCATGAAGCATACTCAGCTAAAAAGCTCTCACTCAAACGAAAGTTCAAGTAACCTTTTACTGATTCAACACTTGAGAACTCTTCATACTCACCAAAAGATGAAGCGATTTCTTCCGCAATCACCATAGGAGATTTACGAAGTTCTTTAGCAAGTGAAAAAGCGATAGGAGTAGCAAAGTGACCAAAAGAACGATCCCTAGGTTTTTCTAAAACAACCTCACGACCCAGTTTTTCACGCAAAAGCGCCGATACACGTTGTTTCAAAGGGTTATGCTTCTGTTTTTGTTTTTGGAGCTTCTGTAGATGCTACTTCTTCTGAACTTTCAACTTTTTTAGGCTCATCTGATGCGATCTCTTCTTCAACATCTTTCATTTCATTTTTAAAGTTTTTGATTCCCTTACCAAAGCCTTTTGCTAAGTCAGGTATTTTTTTCGCTCCAAAAAGTAAAACGATTATTCCGAAAATTATTACTAGTTCTGTTGTACCAGGCATTCCCATACTGTATATCCTTGTTTAAAATTAATTTTGAGATTATAACTCAATTTTACTGTAAATTCTCTTATCAGAAAATTTTCGTCTCTTATTCTTCTATATCTTCCCATCTTTGCACAAATTCATTTATTTTAATATGTGGAATCTTAAGTCTTGCAGTCAAGGCTATCTGTTTAAGCACTTTTGCCGCTACATCTAAGTCATCATTTATCACTATAAAATCATACTCAGATGTTCTTTGTATCTCACGACGTGCTACTTGAATACGCCCCTCAATAATTTCTTTTGAATCTGTTGAGCGTTTTTCTAAACGTCTTTTTAACTCAGAGAGTGTTGGAGGTGTAATAAAGATAGAGGTTGTAATATCCCCAAGTCTATTCTTAACAGCCATATTTCCTTGAACATCTATGTCAAAAATAACAAGTTTTCCTTCTGACAGAGCTTGACGAACAGGATGCAAAGAAGTTCCATAGTAGTTTCCGTGTACAGTTGCATACTCTAAGAAGTTATCTGCTTCTATATCTTTGACAAACTCTTCTTTACTTACAAAGTGGTAATCTACACCCTCTGCTTCACCCTTTCTCATAGGTCGAGTTGTTGTAGATAATGAGAAATAATAATCCCCTATCTCATCTGATATTTTATTTATTAGTGAACTTTTTCCTGCTCCACTCGGTCCTGAAAGAACAAGAACTACTCCGTTATGTTCTATCACTAACTATCTCCTAATGTAATGTTGATACTAATTTTCATACCCTTCATAGAAGCTGCTACATTTTTATCACTCAGTGCAGCGAGAAGATTTTTTAGTGCTTCAACACCACTATTTTCCTCTACTGCAATCTCTTCATCAACTACTGCTACTTCTTCATTAACTTCATCTTCAGCTAATGCTTCTACAGGCTCTTCTTCTTCTTGGAAATCTTCAACTTCTGCTTCAGCTTCAACTTCTGCTTCAGCTTCAACTTCTTCTTCTGTTTCATCTATCTCTTCACCCATTGCAAGCTTTATATCTTTACTCGTTAAAGAGTCCAAATCACCTGAAACAATGTCTAAAAGTGTCTCTTCATCTATTTCACTCTCTAACTCTTCTTCACTCAAGTCATCTACAGCATTTTCTATCTGTGAAGCAATATCAAGATCAGCCTCTTCTTCAATTTCTTCTTCAATTTCTTCTTCAATTTCTTCTTCAAGTTCTGGTTCTTGTTCTGGTTCTTCTACTTCAGACACTTCTTCAACTTCTGATTCTTCTTCAATTTCAGGCTCTTCTTCAGCTTCAATTTCTTCTTCAAGTTCTGGTTCTTGTTCTGGTTCTTCTACTTCAGACACTTCTTCAACTTCTGCTTCAGGCTCAGATTCTTTTTCAACTTCTTCTTCTTCAGGCTCAGACTCTTCTTCAACTTCTACTTCTTCTTCAAGAATCAACTCTTCTTCAAGCTTAGGTTCATCTTCAAGAATCAATTCTTCTTCATCTTCAGACTCTTCTTCAGGTTCATCTTCAAGAATCAATTCTTCTTCGTCTTCAGATTCTTCTTCTAAAACTAATTCTTCAAGATCTTCTTCTTCATCAAGATTTATATCCATTTCTGTTTCTTCAAGTAAATCTTTTACTTTTTGTGCTTCCTCATCATCTAAAACACTTTCACCAGAACTATCATCTTCTAAATCCTCAAGACTTAACTCTTCATCGAGGTCTTCAAGTTCCTCTAGTCCATCGAGCTCTTCAAGTTCATCTTCTAAACCATCCAGTTCTTCTAAATCCTCTAGTTCTTCTATCTCACCTAAGTCTTCTAGCTCTGCTAGAACTTCTTCTTCTCCAACAGCTTCATCAACAGCACTATCTTCTTCTAACACACTGATGTCAATTTCATCAGATTCTTTACTAAACACAGAAAAAAGTTCCACTAAGTCTGTCGGTAAAAATGGTTTTTTGAGTATTTTAGTAAAGCCATCTACCTCTTGGGCATCACGAGAACATATATAAAGTGATGTAGAGTAGGTAACTTTTTCATTGAGTTGCATATACAATGAATCACTATAAAGTGTGTCATCTATAACTACTAAATCATAAGTAGTAGATTCTATAGCATCTAAAGATTCAACAACTTCAAGATTATCAGAGGTTTTTTGAGCACTAAGTGTAACAAGTTTATTTACGACAGGATTGTCATTTATGAGTAAAATATTCACGAATATTCCTTGAGGGTTGTATATTGATTATATTGCTATTATTGTATCTAAATAAAACTAAAAAAGCATCTCTAAAGCATTAAATGCATCTATCATTTGAGTTTTTACTATGAGCATAGTCGAAGTAAATGTCGCTATAAGCACTACAAATGCCACCATAATCTTTATAGGAAAACCGATGACTAGAAGGTTAAACTGAGGCATTGTTTTCATAAGCATTCCAAAGATTACATCTGCCAACCATGATAATGCTACGATAGGAAATGCTATCATAAATCCAACCATAAACATATTTGAAGCGGCATTTATAATATAGCGAAAAAGGTCTTCTCGTAGTATAAACCCACCTAAAGGAACAGCTTTTAAAGAACTGTCGACAAAGAGTAGTACCCAGTGATGCAGATCTAATGAAAGGAGTACCATCAATCCCATCAAAGACAGGAACTGCGATATGATTGGCATCGAAACACCCGTTTGAGGGTCAATAGCACTTGCCATAGAGAAACCCATCATAAAAGAGATTATTCCTCCTGCAAAGGTAATGACATTATAAGCTATTTGAAGGATTATACCCACAGACAAACCAAGCATGAACTCACTCAAGATTGCCAATACTATTGTAGGTAGATTGATGGCTATTTGCAGAGGTGGCATAGAAGAGTAAAAGACTATAGTAAAGAAAAATGCCATAGCGGCTTTTATCTGCATGGGAATATTTTTATGTGAGAATATTGGTACAGCTATAAAAAGAGCTGAAAAACGAAAGAATAAAAGCATAAAACCAACAACATTTGCATCTTGAAACATCTTCATAAATTCCATATTGTCAGCTACTTAATCTGCTTCAATTTTTTATCTTCGAGATGGTAAACTCTATCGCACTGGTGTGCTAAGTCATTATCATGTGTTACAAGTATCATACCTGCATCATTACTTCTGCAGTAGTTAAAAAAGAGTTGCATGACTTCATCTGCAGTTTTTTTATCTAGGTTTCCAGTTGGCTCATCTGCAAAAATGATACGAGGCTTTTTTGTCAAAACTCTAGCTATAGAAACACGCTGTTGTTGTCCACCTGAGAGTTGTGTTACTTTTTGATGTATAGGTTCTTTTATATGTAAGGCTTCAAGTAGTGTATCTTCTATCTTTTCACCTGAAAGTAGTTGTGCTACTTCTAAGTTTTCATATGCACTAAAACCATTAAAAAGATAGTGAGATTGAAAGATTAAACCTAAATCATGGCGTTTAATTATAGAGAGTCTTTTTTTACTCATACTAGCTACATCTTCGCCAAAGAGGTAAACACTCCCTTCGCTTGGTCTTAAAAGTGTTGAAAGTTGATGTAGCAGTGTCGATTTACCACTCCCACTCATACCTATAATAGCAATACTTTCTCCAGAATTAAGCTCAATATTTACATCGTTAAAGAGTTCATATTCAAAAGTATGGGATAGGTTTTTTGCTGTAAGTAAATTCATTTAAGGATTATATTCTAAACTTACTAAAGATAAGTTTTTACTCATCAAATATCTTTTTGCAACCTATACAAGAATGCATGTCTAATCTTTTTGAGTATACTCTTTCTATCATTTTTTTCATTATATAAGCAAAATATCCATTGATATAGATTCCGAAAACTTTTGCTGTTGCATAACGACGACCTAAGGCTATAAGAATTCCTCGAGAATGTATCTTATGTTCTTGTAACTTTTGACCTTTTTGATCGTGTTTGATATTTTTCGAGCACAGTACACCCATCTGCTCTGCTATATCCGCTGTTGGTGCGAGTATATTTTCATCTTTATCTCTGAGTGTTGTGCAGTCACCTATGGCATAAACATTTTTATACTCTAGTGTTTGAAGCGTAGGTTTTGTTTGGATGTAGCCTCTTTCATTTTTTTCTAATTTTAGATTAAATACTACACCATTTGGTTCAATTCCTCCAGCAAAAATCATAAAATCCATAAATACTTTTTCACCACTACTAAGTGTTACAGATGTTTTTGTTAATGCGACGACTTTTTGCTTGTTTTTTATCACTACCTCTAAATCTAAAAGTCTTTTAATAGACTTATCAACTAGGTGTTTATCCATTCCAAAAAGTATATGTTCTGCAGCATTCACAAGTATGATGTTGAGTTTTCGACATATAAAATTATTCTGCTTATAAAACTCTTTAGCAAAAGATGCCATCTGTGCAGCTATCTCTACTCCGCTCAACCCTGCCCCTGCTATAACTATACTCAAGGGTGTACATGTCGCCCCACCCTCATCCACTTTCTTAAACAAGGACATCTCAAACTTTTGCTTAAAGTACATCGCTCGGTGTAGTGCTTTTATACCATAAGCATACTCTCGTAGACCTTCTACATTTGTAGCAAATTTCGTACGTGAACCTACTGCTATAACAAGATAATCATAACTTAACCTATCAGTAGTAGTGATGACTTTATTATTTTTAAAGTCCATATTTGTAACTTCTCTCTTGCAAAAACTTACATTAGAATTTTTAAAACCACTACAGTATGTGAAAAGGTCTAGTGTGATTTGTGCAAAGTCTTCTTCATTTGCGATGAGATCATAAACTTCTGTTTGCATATAATGGTAGGGATTTTTATCTAAGAGGATTATTTCATTGTCAGGGTTTTTCGCAAGGTTTTTAACAGTCTGTATACCTGCATAACCACCACCGATAACAATAATTTTATGTTTTTGATTTTCGTTCATTAGAGATTATATCATGTTAAAAATTATTTTGTTTGAAATAGTAGTCAGAGGGGTAACTAATCCCTCTGTTTGATTAATGCAATAATGGTGCAAGCACCATCATGATTAAAAAGACTACTATTAGCTTACTGTTCAAGGTAGAGCCTTTATGTCAAGCTCCCACCCACCACACAATCCAACCAAAAATTTGGCAAAAAAAAAGGTTAAGACCTAAGCCTTAACCTTTTCACTCAACATGAACTTGGTAGTTAATCAAGTTTATAAAGGAGTTACCTTGAACATCAATAAAATTATACCAAAAAATTTGGCAAAAAAAAAGGTTAAGACCGAAGCCTTAACCTTTTAGATAAAGAAAGAAGTTTAATCTTTAAAGATTAAGCCATTTGTGCAGCAACTTCTGCAGCAAAGTCATCTTCTTTTTTCTCTATTCCATCACCAACTTCAAAACGAACAAATTCAGTAATCTCAGCAGTACCACCAGCAGCTTTTGCTGCCTTTTCTACGGCTTGTGCAACAGTTAATTTATCATCCATAACAAAGTTTTGGTCTAATAAACATTGCTCTTTATCAAGAGTAGAGTTATCAGAGATAAAACGAGCTAAAGATCCAGGAACGATTTTGTCCCAGATTTTCTCAGGTTTACCTTGTTCTTTAAGAGTAGCTTTGATGTCAGCTTCAGCTGACGCTAAAACTTCTTCAGTGAGTTGACTCATAGAAACATATGTAGGTACATTTTTAAGAGGTTTCTTTAAACGACCTAATTCGATGTTCTCTTTTTTGATAACTTCGATACGTCCAACAGTCTCACTAGCAACATAAGCAGGATCTAAATCTTTATAAGAAAGAGTAGTTGGCTTCATTGCAGATGCGTGCATTGCAACTTGCTTCATGAAAGGTCTTAAAGCTTCTGCAGTTTTTTCACTGTCACATTTAGCAACAGCAATAACTGCTATTCTTGTGTTTGAGTGAATATAACCATTTAAAGATGTTGTAGCATCAGCTGTAAGTGTAGCAAAACGACGAAGTTCTATCTTCTCACCGATTTTGATTACTTCTGCTTGAAACTTTTCACCAAATGCAGATGCATTAAACGCAGCTACATCAGCTGGTTGGTTGTTGAAAATCTCTTCCGCTGTATCTTTTACAAGTTTTTGGAAACCTTCATTTTGAGCAACAAAGTCAGTCTCAGAGTTAATTTCAATAACAGTAGCTTTTGAGTAATCATCAGCGATAACGATTCCAGCAAGACCTTCAGCAGCAACTCTATCAGCTTTTTTAGCTGCTTTAGCTATACCACGAGCCTTTAAAAGTTCAGTTGCCTTAGCCATGTCTCCATCAGCTTCAACAAGAACTTTTTTACAATCCATCATAGGAGCATCAGTAGAAGCACGAAGCTCCTTTACCATAGCCGCTGTAACTGCTGCCATAATTAAGCTTCTTGTGTAGCTGCTGGAGCTTCAGTTGCCTCAGCAGCTTCAGTAGTTACTTCTTCTTCAGTCTGCTCTTCTTCAGCAGGTGCATCTCTAAGAGCTTTACCTTCGTTGATAGCTGCAGTCATCTCACGACAGAAAAGTTGAATTGAACGAATTGCATCATCATTTCCTGGAATTGGGTAGTCGATTAAGTCTGGGTCACAGTTAGTATCTAGTGGAGCTACAACTGGGATTTTAAGACATCTAGCTTCAAGAACTGCGATGTGCTCTTTTACAGCATCAACAACAAAAAGCATATCAGGAAGTTTCTTCATGTTACGGATACCACCGAAATATGCTTCTAGTTTAACTTTTTTACGAAGTAGCATTAATTTTTCTTTCTTAGTAAGAAGATCAATTTGACCATTTTCTTCCATTTCTGAAATAATGTCTAGTTTACGAATAGACTTTTGAATAGTTGGGAAGTTAGTAAGCATACCACCTAACCATCTGTTATCTACGTAAGGCATGTTACAATCAAGAGCCGCTTGTCTTACAGAGTTACGAGCTTGTTTCTTAGTACCAACAAAAAGAATAGTTTGACCTTCTGCTGCTGCGTCCATAACGATAGTGTATGTGTTACGGAAATAACGTAAAGTCTTTTGTAAATCAATTATATAGATATTTTTACGAACACCAAAGATGTATTTTTTCATTTTCGGGTTCCAACGACGTGTTTGGTGTCCAAAGTGTACACCACATTCTAAAAGGTCTTTCATAGTTACCATAGGGTAATCCTTAAGTGCTTGTTTACCAAGCAAGAGTTTTGTTAGTTAACTTCGATAATGTCGGACATTGACTCTCTAAAAAGAGAGTTGCACTAACTTTTGACACATATCTGTTTAATATTTTCAGCTCAAGTGAGGATGAAAAATCCGCGAATTATACTCTAAATTTATTTAATTTAAGCTTTTATACTCACTATTAGAATTTATTATAACAATTAACTTCGCTTTCAAATTAGTTTTATCTTATATAATGTATAGTATCGTAGATTTATTATACAACAAGGGGAAAGAATGAATAAACCTTTACTACTATCACTCGCCGCAGCGACTATACTTACATCTAGTCTAAACGCAGAGTCAATGTATGAGCGCATCCAGTCGATGGAGCTTAAAATGAAGCAGATGCAAGAGGAATTAGTTACTCTTAAGTCACAAGATACTCAAGCAGTCGAGGAAGAAGAGGAAGACGAAACTTCTGACGAAGAGAATAATGATGAGGGGACTGATGATGAAGGTGAAGATTCTGATGACTCTGAAGATGGGGATGATGATGAGGATGAAGAAGAAACAGTTGAAGATCGTCTAGCTGATCTTGAAGAGAGTATTACAGATCTTAACAAAAACACAAATGGTTCACATTTAAAGTTTGGTGTTGATTATAGATTTGCTCTTGATTCTCTACAGTATGATATGGCTGATGGAAGCAGAAAAACGAACAATGCTTTTATGACAAATAGACTATGGATTAATATGAACTGGAAAGCAACTGATAATCTTAGTTTTTCTGGACAACTTGCTTATAATAAAGCTTTTGGTCAACGTTCAGACGGGAATACCGGTAGTTCGACTAATCCAGGG
>Ga0256840_1003148_pt1 | contig 13650 bp, 12 predicted proteins | sample 355202metaG_FD_185969 | JGI IMG/M metagenome (GOLD analysis project Ga0256840, IMG submission 185969) | Hydrothermal vent microbial communities from Mid Atlantic Ridge, Atlantic Ocean - 355-202 | ecosystem: Environmental > Aquatic > Marine > Hydrothermal vents | place: Atlantic Ocean: Mid...
TGAAAATATATTATATAATTACACTTGGGAAAGTGTTGGTGAAAAAATCAAAAGAATTATTGCTGATTCTATTAAGGATAAGAACAAATGAAGATAAGTGTTATTGGAACAGGCTATGTAGGTTTAGTAAGCGGTGTTTGTTTTGCTCAAATGGGAAATAGTGTAACTTGTGTAGATATAGATGAAAAAAAAATAGAAGATTTAAAACAAGGTATTATCCCTATCTATGAGCCGGGTTTAGAAGATATGACTCTTGATAACTATAAAAAAGGAACATTACACTTTACAACAGATGCAAAAAAAGCGATAGGAGACTCACTTGTCTCTTTTATAGCGGTTGGTACACCAATGGGTGAAGATGGTAGTGCTGATTTGCAGTATGTTTTGGCTGTTGCAAAAACTATAGGTGAATTAATGCAGGAGTATATGGTTGTTGTTGATAAGTCTACAGTTCCTGTAGGTACAGCAGATAATGTAAAAGCAACTATACAAGCTGAACTAGATAAGCGTGGTGTGTCTATAGAGTTTGATGTAGTCTCAAACCCAGAGTTTTTAAAAGAGGGTGCTGCTGTAGAGGACTTCATGAAGCCAGACCGTGTAGTTATCGGTGCAGATAGTGAAAAAGCAATGGGTATCATGAGAGAACTTTATACACCTTTTATGAAACAACACGATAGATTTATAGGTATGGATATTAAGAGCGCTGAAATGACTAAATATACAGCTAATGCGATGTTAGCAACTAAAATATCTTTTATGAATGAAATAAGTCAAATCTGTGAGAGAGTCGGTGCGGATGTAAATCAAGTAAGAAACGGTATAGGGAGTGATAGTAGAATTGGTTATAGTTTTATCTATCCTGGATGTGGATATGGTGGTAGCTGTTTTCCTAAAGATGTTCAAGCACTTGCAAAAACATCAAAAGACTTTGGTTATACACCAAGAATATTAGAAGCAGTTGAAGCTGTAAACTATGAACAAAAAAGTGTAGTTTCTCAAAAGGTTATCGGAAAGTTTGGAGAAAACTTAGATGGAAAAATTTTTGCAGTATGGGGTCTTAGTTTTAAGCCTGAGACTGATGATATGCGAGAAGCAAGTGCTATAACAATTATCAATAACCTAACATCTCAGGGTGCTAAAATCATAGCGTACGATCCAAAAGCACGTCATGAGGCTGAGACTTTTTATCTTAAAGATAACCTAAATGTAAGTTATGTGGACTCAAAATATGAAGCACTCAAAAATGCTGATGCTCTTATTCTTATTACAGAGTGGCAAGAGTTTAGAAGTCCAGACTTTGATGAGATGAAAAAGCTGTTAAAATATCCGATTTTCTTTGATGGAAGAAATCAGTTTAGTAAAAATAAGATGCTTGAATACGGATTTGAATACTTTCAGATTGGTGTGAAATAACTTTATGAAGATACTCGTAACAGGAGCAGCTGGCTTTATAGGGTTTCATTTAGCAAAAAAACTACTTAATCGAGGTGATGAAGTAGTGGGTCTTGACAATATTAACGACTATTATGATGTTAATCTAAAATATGCAAGATTAGATGAGCTTGGTATAGATGCTCGTCATTCTGAACTTGATTCAAAATCTAAGCATCATCTTATACAAAGCTCAAAATATAAAAAGCATAAATTTATACAAGCTGATTTAGCGGATGGAGATAGCATAAATCAAATTTTCGAATCTGAAAATTTTGATGCTGTATGCAATTTAGCGGCACAGGCTGGAGTAAGATACTCTATAGATAATCCGCATGCTTACATCAACTCTAATGTTGTTGGTTTTATGAACATACTAGAAGCATGTAGGCATAATGGTGTTAAAAATTTATCATATGCAAGTAGTTCATCTGTATATGGACTAAATAAATCTCAACCTTTTAAAACTAGTGATCATACTGATCATCCAGTAAGTTTGTATGCAGCAACAAAAAAGTCAAATGAGATGATGGCGCATACTTATAGTCACTTGTATCATATACATACAACAGGATTGCGATTTTTTACTGTATATGGACCATGGGGTAGACCAGATATGGCTCCAATGCTTTTTACTGATGCAATCCTTAATGATAGACCTATAAAAGTCTTTAACAATGGTGAAATGAGTAGAGATTTTACGTATATTGATGATATAGTTGATGGAATTATTAAAGTTATAGATAACCCTGCTCAGATTTCTAGTGAATGGAACCCAAAGGAGCCAAATCCCTCAGTCTCAAGTGCACCATTTAAGATATACAATATTGGTAACAATGCACCAGTAGCTCTAATGGAGTTTATAGAAACAATAGAACACGCTTTAGGCAAAAAAGCAGAAAAAAACTTTATGCCTATGCAAGATGGTGATGTTGTATCTACCTATGCAGATACAAGTGAATTAATCAATGATTTTGATTATAAACCTAATACAGATTTACGTAGTGGGATAAGTGAATTTGTTGAATGGTATAGAAAATTTTACTTTGATAGCGGAGAAAAATATGAGATACAATGATTTAAAAAAAGAATTAATAACTAATCAAAAAATATGGTTAGTTACAGGCGTAGCTGGTTTCATTGGCTCTAATCTAGCAGAAGAACTTTTAAAGCTAAACCAGAAAGTAATTTCTTTAGATAACTTTGCTACTGGACATCGTTATAACTTAGAACATATAAAAAAATCAGTAACATCACAGCAATGGGAAAACTTTACATTTGTTGAGGGAGATATATCTAACTATGATACATGTAGATCAATCACAAAAGATGTAGATATTATTTTACATCAAGCTGCGTTAGGTTCAGTACCACGCTCAATTGATGACCCTATAATATCTAATAATTCCAATGTCACAGGCTTTTTAAACATACTAACAGCTGCGAAAGATAATGGTATAAAAAGGTTTATTTATGCATCTTCATCTTCAGTTTATGGCGACTCAAAAGAACTACCAAAAGTTGAAGAAAGAACTGGAAATTTATTATCTCCATATGCTGTAACAAAATATGTGAATGAACTTTATACTGGAGTTTTTCATAAATGTTACGGAATAGAAACTATTGGCTTAAGATATTTTAATGTTTTTGGAAAAAGGCAAGATCCAAATGGTGCTTATGCCGCAGTTATACCTAAATGGATTGGGCAGTTATTGAGTGGTGTAGAGGTTTACATAAATGGTGATGGTGAGACAAGTAGAGATTTTACTTACATTAAAAATGTTGTACAAGTTAACATATTGGCTGGTATGACTGATAATTCTAAAGCATTTGGTCAAGTTTTTAACACTGCCGTTGGTGGTAGAGAAACTTTAAATAATTTATATGATGCTATTACGAATGGTTTAAAAGAAAATCTTTCAGATTTTAAGATTAAACCTCCTGTATATAGAGATTTTAGAGTTGGTGACATTAGACATTCAAACGCTAATATTGATAAATTGAGAAAAATTTTAAAATATGAACCAACTCATACATTAGAAGAAGGATTAAAAGAATCCATTAAATGGTACATTAATGATATAAAAGGAGGTTTATAGTGAAAAATATAAAAATAGCAGTAATCGGACTTGGTTATGTAGGATTACCTTTAGCTCATGCTTTTTCAAATAAGTATAGTGTTATTGGATTTGACATAGCTCAGTGGAGGATTGACGAACTATCTACTGGTTATGATAGAACATTAGAGTTAAATGAAAAACAAGTTAATGAGGCGTTAGATAATAATATGCAATTTACTTGTAAACTTGAAGATATTAGTGATTGTAATGTTTATATAGTCACTGTTCCTACACCAATAGATAAGCATAAAAAGCCAGATTTAACACCACTTATAAAAGCAAGTGAATCTATAGGGAAAATACTTAAAATAGATGATATTGTTATATATGAGTCTACAGTATATCCAGGGGCAACAGAAGAAGAGTGTGTTCCTATACTTGAAAAATTTAGTGGACTTAAGTTTAACAAAGATTTTTATTGTGGCTATTCACCAGAGAGAATAAATCCGGGTGATAAAGAGCATACAGTTACTAAAATATTAAAAGTAACTGCTGGTAGTACACCTAAAATAGGTAAGAAAGTGGATGATTTATATGCTAGTATTATTACAGCAGGTACTCACCTAGCTCCAACAATCAAAGTTGCTGAAGCTGCAAAAGTTATTGAAAATTCTCAAAGAGATATTAACATTGCATTTGTAAATGAATTATCTATGATCTTTAATAAGTTAGACATTGACACAAATGCAGTACTTGAAGCAGCAGGGACAAAATGGAACTTCTTGCCATTTAGACCAGGACTGGTTGGTGGACACTGTATAGGTGTTGACCCTTATTATTTAACACACAAAGCTCAAGAAGTTGGGTATAATCCGGAAATTATTTTAGCTGGTAGAAGACTTAATGATAATATGGGTATTTATGTAGCAAGTCAAATAATAAAACTAATGATTAAAAAAGGTAAAAAAATAGAAGGTGCCAAAGTTTTAGTGCTTGGAATTACCTTTAAAGAGAATTGTCCTGATATAAGAAACTCAAGAGTAATTGATGTAGTTAAAGAGCTACAAGAGTATGGTTGTAAAATAGCTGTGTCAGACTATTGGGCAGATGCTGATGAAGTAAAAAGTGAATACAATCTAAATTTAATAGATGAAGTAAATAGTGATGATTATGATGCTGTAGTACTTGCTGTAGCTCATGACAAGTATAGAATGTTGAAAATTGGTAATAATAATCAACAAGTAGTTTTTGATATAAAATCTGTTCTTGAGAATGCAGATGCTAGATTGTAGTATTCAAGTAATAGAAGTATAGGTGCAGAGATGTTACAAATAAATGAAAAAGATATTTCAAAGTTAGCCACTATTAGAACAACAGCATTTGCAAAATATTATGCTGATGTGAAAAATATTGAAGAGTTGAAAATAGCAAATATGTTTGCTAAAAGTAATAATCTAAAACTTCAAGTTATTGGAAATGGAACAAATATTCTTTTTTCACAGAAACAGTATAAAGATATTTTTTTTATAAAATTAAAGGATGGTTTTAATTTTTTTCAAATGGAAAATAATATGATTAAAATAGGTGCATCTTTTTCATTAAAACGTGCTGGTCAAAAACTTATAAAGTCAGGCTATGAAAATTTTATGTACATGTGTCTAATTCCTGGTGCAATTGGTGGCGCTATTAGACAGAATGCTGGTACAACAAGTGAAGGTAGTATAGAAAAAAATATTATATCAGTTTTAATATATGATATAATGTATGATGAGGTAAGGGTGTTTACTAAGAAAGAGATGGAATTTTCTTATAGAAATTCTATAGTACAAGAATATGATGGTAGATTTATAATATTGTCTGCTATGTTTTTATATGGCAAAAAAAGTAATAACATAGAGTCTTTAGTGTCTACCCTTAAAGATAAAAAGCAAAAGAAAAAAGAAAAATCACCAGCGGGGTATTCGTTTGGTTCAACTTTTAAAAATCTTGAATTACCGGCTTGGAAATATTTAAAAAAAATAAATGTATGTGGTGAGATAATTGGTGGAGCAAAGTTTTCAATTGAGCATTGTAATTGGATTATAAATTTTAATAATGCATCTGGATTTGATGTTGCAATGCTTATTAAGAAAGCTAAAGAAAAAGCTATATTAGAGTTGGGAATAGAATTAAAAGAAGAAGTAAAAATAATATAATAAGGTGGGAATATAATGAACAAGAGTGTAGTAGTAAAAAAATCCATTCTAAATGGAGAAGTAAAAATATCGGGGGCTAAAAATAGTTCTTTGAAACTTTTAACAGCATCAATTTTGACGGATGGAGATATTATTATTGAGAATGCTCCAAATGGAATTTTAGATTTTAAAGTTCATGTAGAGATGTTAAAAATACTGGGAAAAGATGTGATAGAAGTGGAAAACACTATAACGATTAGAGAGAGAAAGATTGAAAATAATTTGGACTGGAATGATAGATCTATTCGTAATACATTATTGATTTTAGGATCATTGTTAACAAGAACAGGTTTTGGAAAAGTGCCTTTGCCTGGTGGTTGTAAACTTGGTGAGCGAAAATATGATTTGCATGTTAAAGCTATGGAGTCTATGGGGGCTACTGTTTGGGAAGAGGGGGAGTATTTATTTGCAAAAACTGAAACTGGATTAGTAGGAACTGAAATATATCTTCCAATACGTTCAACAGGTGCTACTGAAAATATTATTTTGATGGGAACATTAGCAAGTGGAAAAACAAAAGTTTGGAATCCTCATATTCGACCAGAGATTTTAGATCTTATAGATATATTAAATAATATGGGTGCTAATATTACAGTTAATGGGCAAGAATCAATTGAAATAGTAGGTACAGATAAGCTTTTTGGTGCTAAACACAAATGTATTCCTGATAATATGGAAGCTTTAACATTTGTAATAGCTACTGCAATTACTGGTGGAGAAGTAGAAATTAAAAATTTTCCTTTAAAACATTTAGAAATTCCTATGATCTACCTTCGTGAATCTGGATTGAAATATTATATTTCAGAAGGTAATGATAGTGTTATTGTTAAAAAATCTAATATTTATCCAATTGAGATAGCAACGGGACCATACCCTTCTTTAAATTCCGATATGCAGCCTTTGTTTGCAATTTTTGCATTAATAGCGAAAGGGGAAAGTAAAATTATTGATTTGCGTTTTCCAGGTCGTTATGATTATTCAAAAGAATTAGCTAGAATGGGAGCAAAAAGTGAAATTGATGGTGATATGTTAAAGATATTTGGTGGAAATAATCTTTATGGAACAGAAGTGAAATCTTTAGATTTGAGAGCTGGTGCGGCATTTGTTTTGGCTGGGTTAGTTGCTGAAGGTGAAACTATAGTGACAAACTATGAACAAGTTGAACGGGGATATGAGAATTTTATTGATAAAATAAATTCTTTAGGAGGAAATATTATTGAGCTTTAAAGAATTAAATAGATTAATAAAAAGTGATTTTAACTTTTTAAAAGGTAATAAAACAGGATTTAAAAATTTCATTGTTACAGTGTTTTTTAATCCTAAATTTCAACTTATATTCAACTATAGGTTGTCTGTATATTTTGAAAAATCTTCATTTGGATTTTTAAATATTATTATTTACTATATTAATTTAATCTTTTTTAGTAGTGAAATTTCACCAAAATCAAAAATTGGAGAAAATTTTAGAGTAGCACATCCGATAGGAATAATTATAGGACATGGAGTTGAAATTGGAAATAATGTAACAATATTTCAAAATGTTACAATTGGTGGAAAAAATATTGGTGAAGAGATTTATCCTTTAATAGGAGATAATGTAACTGTTTTTGCAAATGCAACTATAGTAGGTGCTGTTCGAGTTTCCAATTATAATGTTATAGGAGCAAATTCGTTAGTTATACATAGTTGTTTGGATGAAAATAGTATATATGCTGGTCTTCCTGCTAAAAAAATTTCATGTGTTTAAATAAAAAATAGATATGGCTTTGTTTATGCTAAAAAAGTTAAGGATATTTAAACTTTCTTCAAAAAAAACTAAACATACAGTTTTTAAAAATATGGCAGTATTAGCTTCAGGAGCAGTTGTAGCAAGAGTTATAGGTTTAGCTTCTATACCATTATTAACAAGAATATACACTCCAGAAAATTTTGGTGTTTTATCTGTTTTTATGGCAACATTAGCAATGATTTCTCCGTTCGCAACTTTACGTTATTCTGTTGCCATCCCCCTACTAAGAAATCATGCAATTGCTGCAAATCTTTTAGCAATTACTATAGTTATTTTATGTTTAGTTTCAATTTTATCATTAATAATATTTTCATTTTTTTCTATTGAAATATTTCAAATGTTATCTTTAGATAATATGATTGAGTACTGGTGGATTTTTCCAATAGCAATTTTTGGATCTGGATTGTATGAAATACTGAAAAGTTGGTTTATTAGGCAAAAAAATTTTAAAATTTTAGCAAAGACTGATATATATGTTGCATTTAGTGGGAGTATTATAAAGATAGGAATGGGTTTAATTGGATATAAGTCAATGGGTTTACTGATTGGTGGTGCATTTGTAGGTCTTATTGGATCAGCAGCTTTACTATTAAAATCTTACAACAGTTTGAAAGTTTATAAAAAATTTCTTCGTCTTTCTAGAATACGCTTATTGTTTTTACATTATTCGGAATATCCGAAATATAGACTTCCATCACAGTTTTTGCTTGTTTTATCTATTCAAGCACCATTTTTAATGCTTACAAGTTTTTTTGGTACAGAAGTTGTTGGACAATTTAGCCTTGCATTAATGGTTTTAAACACGCCTATTGCATTATTGGGAAGTAGTATGGGACAGGCTTATTATGCAGAGATTGCAAAAATTGGCAAAAAGCAACCAAGCGCAATATTGCAGATTACTAAAGATGTAGTAAAAAAATTATTTTTGTTTAGTTTAGCACCCTTCTTCTTATTATTATTAATGGCTCCACTATTGTTTAGCTGGATATTTGGAGAAGTTTGGTATATGGCTGGAGAGTTTGCTAGAGCTTTATCAGTATATTTAGTTGCAGCTTTTATATCGGCGCCTCTTGTTAATGTTTTTAGTGTATTTGAAAAACAATTTTTACTTTTAAAATTAAACATCATTAGAATTATAGTGCTTACTGTTATGTTTAGTTTATCTTATTTGTTAGATTTAAATTCTATGCAAACAATATTGTTGTATAGTGTAACGATGTTTTTATATTATAGTTATATAAATTATATGGTCTTTAAAGTGATAAAAGTACAAGTAAGTAGAGGGTATGAAAATGTTTGAGCACAAAAAAAGAGTTATGTATATGATTGGTACCTTAGGTCATGGCAGGGGTGGTCACTTTTATAGTTTAAGGACAACAGCTGAAGCTTTGAATGGTACAATTAAACCGTTTGTAGTTAATATAGGAAAAAATAATTCCCCCGTTATTGATTCGGCAGAAGTGCCAAAAGAAACGGTTTTATTTAATGGATGGAATATTATAAAAACAATAAGGTCCTTAGTTAAACTTGTTAAAGAGGAAAAAATAGATATTATACATACTTTCGACACTAGAGTTGCATGGTTTGGAAGATTCCTTAGTGTGTATTATAAAATTCCTATTATTCACACTGTTTGTGGTGGTCCAAATCCTGTAGAGTTTTCTTCACATATAAAATATTGTATCTTGTACAGTCAAGAAAACTTAGATTATGTGCAAAATATTGAAAAGTTTAAAGATGTACAATTGTATCTTATTCCAAACAGAGTAGGGATAAGTAAGATTGACGTAGAACGGATAAATCTTATAAAAAAAAGTATAAAATTAGAAGGGAAGACATTCTTGCGTATTGCTCGCTTTGATAGTGCTTACAAAAAAAGTATGGTTGAAGCTATAGATTTGATTCAATATTTAAATCAAAAAAATTTAAAAACACAATTGATTCTTATAGGTGCTATTGAAAACTCAGTCGTGTATGAAGAAATTTTGGCCTACATACGTGATAATTTTATTGAAAATATTTATGTGCTTACGGATGATATTTTTACTATTAATGCATCAGAGTTAATTGAAGTAGCTGATTTTATTATAGGAACAGGACGTGGATTAATGGAAGCTGCATCACAAAATAAAATAATTTTAACACCTGTAAAAGACAGTGAATTTCCTATTTTAGTTAATAAGGATAATTTTATGTCTTTTTTTAGTACGAACTTTTCTCCCAGGAATGCAATGGGAAATAATTTGAAAAATGAAAATATTGAACATATAGTAGATGTCTTAAAAAATATTAATAGTTTTAAAAAAGCAAAAAGAAATTCTGAATTTTTTTTCAAGGAGTATTTTTACATAGACAGTAAAAAAAATGAATATGAAAAAATTTATAAAAACTTAGAATATCAAGGTGATAGCTTGTTTAATTTTGAAGAAATTAAAAGTTTTTTAAGAACAATAAAAAGATATATAAGGTAAATAATGAATTTTTTAGGTGATGTGTTTTTAGATAAGCAGTATAAGGTAAAAATAGATTTAGAAGATTTTGTATTTAATTTGGAGTATCCTTTTTCTACTTCAGGAACTCCTGCTAAAAATAAAATAAATTTAGGTGCAGACATTCCAAATATAAGAGAAACTTTTGGAAAGTTTCCACTTGCTGTAAATTTGGCAAATAACCATATAATGGATTATGGTGAAGAGGGATTCAATAAAACTATTAACTATCTTGAAGAAAATGAGATTCGTTATTTTGGTGCTGGAAATGAAAGTGATAATTACAATAACCCTTGTGTATTAGAATGGAAATCTAAAAAAATTGCTTTTATGGGATATAGTTGTCCATCAACACATCCTGTATTTGGGGATAAAGTTTTAAATGGTAGTGCAAAACTAGATATAATTAAAGTAGTTAAAGATATTCAATCTGTTAAAGATACAGTTGATTTTGTCGTTGTGAATTTTCATTGGGGAGATGAAGAAATCACTTATCCTAAAGCAACTGATGTAGCTATCGCACGTCTGACAATTGATGCTGGTGCTGACTTAATTATAGGACATCATGCACATGTTATACAAAGTATGGAAGTATATAATAATAAGCATATATTTTATGGTGTGGGTAATTTTATTTTTCCAGATTTTGATGTTCCATGTTCTTATGATGGAAAAGAATTTTTGAAAAGATCTAGCAAAATACAAGAAAAATCAAATAAGGAAACTATTATTGTAACACTAGAAGAAAGTTTAATGATTAATTACAATACTGCGATTTTTTATAATGGTGTTGTGCAGAAAAAAGAAATTACTATACCTAAGTGGATTCCAAATAAACAAAAGTATTATGATATATATAAAAAAATTTGGATTAAGAAGAGAATGATAAAAATATTTGTAAAAAATCCTAGAATCCCTAACATAAATCAAGTAAAATTATTGTTTGGTATAAAAGTTTAAAATAAGGAAAATAAATGGAAATAGCAATTCATCACTTTGAAAATAGTTTTAGTGAACGATGGATAGAATATTGTGAAAAAAACAATATTCACTTTAAGTTAGTTGATTGTTTTAAAAATGATATAATTGAAGAGCTTGTTGATTGCGATGTATTGTTGTGGAATTGGTATGATGGTGATTATAGAGTGAAACAATTTGCTAGAGAACTTACTTATTCTTTAGAGAAAGTTGGTAAAGTTGTTTTTCCAAGTGCAAATACATGTTGGCATTATGATGATAAACTTGGACAAAAATATTTACTTGAAACAATTAAGGCACCATTTATTAAAACATATGTGTTCTATGATAGGTTTAGTGCTTTAGAATGGGCTTCTAGTACTATTTATCCAAAAGTTTTTAAACTTAGTGTGGGTTCTGGAGCTAATAATGTTCAATTAGTCTATAAGCAAAATGATGCAAAAAAATTAATAAATCAGGCATTTGGAAAAGGTTTCGGACAATTTGACAGATGGACTTCGCTTAAAGATAAATTTAAATCATTAAAAAGAGAAAAAACTATTAGTAAATTATTTTCATTTTTTAAATCAATAATAAGACTTTTTATACCAACAGAGCTTGAAAAACTTTCTGGCAAAGAAGTTGGATATATATATTTTCAAGAATTTATACCAAATAATAAATTTGACATTAGAGTTATAACTACTGGAAATAAAGCTTTCGCTATAAAAAGATATTGTAGAGAAAATGATTTTAGAGCTTCAGGAAGTGGAATAATAGAATACGGGAGAGAACATATTGATGAACGGTGTGTTAAAATAGCATTAGATATATCTAAAAAACTTAATGCACAGAGTTTAGCATATGATTTTGTATTTGATGCTGAAAATAAGCCCTTAATTATAGAAATTAGTTATACTTATACAATGAAAGCGTATGATGATTGTGAAGGCTATTGGGATAAAGATTTGAATTGGCATTGTGAAGTGTTTAATCCACAAGTTTGGATGATAGAAGACATAATAAAGTCTGTTGAAAACAATAAATCTTTTGTTGCTTTGTAGTATAGTATGAAAACGATTTTAATTAAACTTTTAAGTGTTGCTTTAACACTATATTTTACTTCAATTATTGTTTTTTTTCAACATTATATTAATATAACGTATTTTATTGACGCATTCTTAATAATTATATTTTTTACTGTTGTAATTGTAAATAAAGATTTGAAATATAGTATTAATGAAATTATATATTTGTTTGGATTATTTGTAGTTATAGGCTTAGCTAGCTCTTTTTGGGCTATTGATTTTCATGAAGCTTCTTATAAAAGTCTACAGTTGTTTTTAATACTTATTAACTTATTTGTAATATATAATTCGTTTAAAAAATTTCGCTTAGAAGATACTTTTATATATGGAGTACTTCTAGCCTCATTTGTAAATTATCTGATAATGTTAGGATTTTTAGAAGTTCCTTTCAATATAATCTTACCTGGTGGTGGTAATAGAGCGATTGGTACTACGGGAAACCCAAATGTACTATCAATTGTGATGATGATTTCAATACTCTCAAGTATTATATATATAAATAAAAATAAAGAAAAATATAGTAAAATATTTTATTATTATCAGTTTTTAAATATTGCACTGGCTCTTTATATGATAGTGCTAACAGTTTCTAAAAAAGGTATTATTTTTGGAACCTTGTTAATGTTTTTGTATTTTATGTTAATAATCAAAAGAATAAAGGGTATTATAACTATTGGATTAATATTATTTATAACATTTATGTATTTTTATTATTTTATTGAGTTTGATGATATTATATTCCATTATAATAATATCATGGTACGTTTTGATGCATTAAATACTTCTCTTTCTGGTGGAACGGGATGGGATAGTACAACAATTAGGAAAAATCTTATACTTAGTGGCATAGATGCCATTGAAAATAGACCTTTATTAGGATACGGAATGGCTAATTTTCATTTTGTTTCTTTTAATGGGCAGTATGCGCATAATAACTATATTGAAACGCTAGCTAATGTTGGTATTATAGGTGCAATAGTGTTTTATTTAATTTACATAAGCTTGATTAAAAAAATATTTATGATGAAAAAATGTGACTTGAAATATATGCTATTTTATTTCGTATTGATTTTTTTATTTATGGATTTTGCTGTAGTTACCTATGGAAGTAAATTTACAATATACACATTGCTTTATTTAGCATTTATTGCAGAATTGCACAAAAAAACTATAAAGAATAAAATATTTTAGAATGAGGTGTTATCTATGAATATAAGATTAAAAATACTATTTTTTATTCCACAACTTGTTGGTGGTGGGGCAGAACGGGTTACTATGAATATTATGAAATTATTGGATGAAAATTATTTTGATATTCATTTAGTTGTAACTACTTTAGAAGGAAGTCGTTATAAAAATATTCCAAAGCATATTACCGTCCATGATTTAAATATATCTAAAACTATATTGTCTATTTATCAATTACGTAAAATTATTATGTTGTTAAAACCAGACATATTATTTTCATCTTTATTGCGAGGACATATTGCAATTCGTTTGGCATTGATTGGTATACAAAGCAAGCCCTTTACCATTTTAAGAAGCCCAAACTCTCCAGAGTTACTTATAAAGTATAATCAAGTTAGTAAATTACAAAAAGTA